>WYEB01000360.1_pt1 | contig 16627 bp, 15 predicted proteins | sample 6343061 | NCBI WGS metagenome assembly WYEB01 (sample SAMN13812332, study PRJNA600296) | hot springs metagenome | biome: ENVO:00000051; feature: ENVO:00002007; isolation source: sediment sample from Evening Primrose shelf | place: USA: Yellowstone National Park, Evening Primrose Hot Spring ... | reverse complement strand
TGGACGACCAGGAAGGAGTTCTAAATCCCGTAGGGCTTTTAGGCTCAAAGCTGACTGCAGAGGTGCACCTTATAAAGGTAGGCACAAGCCTTCTAAAAAACGTTGAAAAAGCTGTCCTCTCCAGTGGTTTGACCATAGCGGATAGATATCCTTCCATCCTTGCCAGTGCGGAGGCAGTTTTATCACAGGAGGAAAAGGAAGAGGGTGTTTTGCTCTTAGACATGGGGGCCGGACTTACGGACTTTATACTGTTTGTGGAAGGCTCCCCCGTGCTAACTGGCACAGTACCCATGGGCGGGAACAGCATAACCAAGGACATAGCCCACTTTATGAAAGTAAACATAGAACAAGCGGAGAGGATAAAAATAGAACACGGGTTTGCCTTAGCAGACATGGTCAATGAGTCGGAAAAAATAAAGGTAAAACCAAGGGGAGAGGATAAGGAAATTATGGTGGGGAAAAGGGAAGTTTCTGAGGTTATACAGATAAGATTGGAGGAGATAGCAGACAAAGTTCTTGAACAGATAAACAATCAGGGAGTAAATTTGTCCGCCATAAACGCAGGGATTGTTTTAACTGGCGGTTCTTCAAAGCTTGCGGGCATAAAAGAGTTTTTTGAAAGATACATGGACCTACCCGTCAGGCTGGGCAGTCCAACGGGTGTTATAGGTTTGAGGGAAAAGGTTCAGGACCCTGCCTACGCCACTGCAGTAGGCTTGCTCAAGCTAAAGCCCCAATTGGTGCAGGGTTACTCTCTTAACCAGAACCCAGAAAGTCTGGGTGGGGAGGGTAAAATTAAGCTTGGTTCTCTATTAGAAAGGATAAAATCTTTCTTTAAGGAGGTGCTGTGATGGAAGTGGTAAATCCAACAAGGATAAAGGTCTTTGGGATAGGGGGTGGTGGATCCAACGCGGTAAATAGAATGTACTTGGATGGTATTGAGGGTGTGGAGCTTTTTGCAATCAATACGGACATACAGCATCTTACTTCCCTCTCTGTGCCCAACAAAATACAGATAGGAGAAAAGGTCACTCGGGGGTTGGGTGCGGGGGCAAGACCTGAGGTAGGAGAGCAAGCAGCTTTGGAGGATATTGACAAGATAAAGGAGGTGCTAAGAAACACGGACATGCTCTTTTTGGCGGTGGGCTTAGGTGGTGGGACTGGAACGGGCGCCGCGCCAGTGATCGCAGAGACAGCAAAGGAGATGGGTATTCTCACCGTGGCAGTGGTTACAAAGCCCTTTAACTTTGAAGGACAAAAACGCATGCAAGTCGCCCTGGAGGGTTTAGAAAAGCTGAAAGAGGTAGTTGACACATACATAGTCATAAATAACCAAAAATTGGTGGAGGTGGCAGAAAAGAACTTTAGCGTAAAAGATGCCTTTAAGATGGTTGATGATGTGCTTTCTAAGGCGGTTAGAGGTATAACCAGCATAGTGGTAACACCAGCTTTGATAAATGTGGATTTTGCGGATGTGCGCACTGTGATGGAGAAGGGAGGACTAGCCCTCATAGGTATGGGTGAAGGGAGGAAAGATTTTGCCATAGAGCAGGCTATTGCCAGCCCGCTTTTGGAAGGGAACACCGTTGCTGGGGCAAGAAGGCTGTTGGTGACCCTTTGGGTAAGCGAGGATGTGCCTTTCAGAGATGTGGAGGAGACCATAGGCAGAATAAGAGAATCTGCCCACGACGACGCACTGATCATATTTGGTGCTATATTGGAAGAGAATAAAGAAAACTTTATGCGTGTGGCGGTTGTGGCTACGGATTTCGAAAACGCAGTCCAGCAAGCGCATCTTCGCGTCGTCAAGAAGGAACAAAAGCCCCTCCAAAAGGTAGTTCCCGAGCCTACAGTGGAACCCGTCCAACCTGACATAGAAGAGTTGCCCGCTTATCTTCGTAGAAAAAAGAGAATCTAAGATAGCTTAGTTTTTAAAAGGATCAAGGTTATATGATGGATGAGCAAAATCAAACCCAATGTGTAGTATAGCTTGGTATGTTTGTTTATCCACCGGAGTATGATTTGAAAAAGTAAAAAGGCAAATAGAATAGCAAAACCTACATTCATCACTTGCAAAAGGTAAGCTTCTCTCTTTTTTTTCTCAGGAACAAAGAGCTTTGATACGGTTAATTCGTAAGTCTTAAACTTGGTCAGATAGTATTTATCGTCCTTTTTAACAACCAAAGAACCATCCTTTAAAATTAGTTCATCACCTTTGAGCTGAGCCTGTCCTGCGCTTATTGAAAAGTCATCCATCTTGAGAAAAACACCCTTTAAAAGGTCTCCTTCCCTTCTCTCAATTCTTATGGTTATTCCGCCAAAGGTGTAAAAGCTCTTCTCAGGGATTGTTTTCACAACCTCCGTGTAATACTTATAAACAAAAAGTTTTCTCATGTAAGACACATCCTCTTGCCTTATGAAGTAGCCCACAAACAAAACAGAAAACAGCAGAGGAGAAGACACCAAAAAAATCTTGAAAAATAAAACCTTTGGGTCTATACCAAAGGAAGCCAAAACGCCCAATTTTTTAGACTCTTTCAGTTCAAAAATTAGCCAACTAGAGGAAACAAAAAAGGAGGATGGCAAAAAGTAGCTCACAAAATACAAAAACCAAAGGCTAAAAAAGGCGAAGGATTCTATGAAGGGAGTTTTGAAAAGAACTTGGTCTAACTGAACAAGCTGAACGAATAAAAAGAGAAAAGACAAAATTATGCTTATTAAAAGGGATAACTTTACTACCTTCCAGCTTAGAAAGCTGTATAGCATCAGGGCTTTAATTTTTTCTTTAGTCTCTCTTTTTGCCCCGGCTCACCCCTTTTACCTTCCTCCAAAAGTTGCCAGGACTTTCTGTAAGCGTCAAGGGCTTGGTCTTTTTTGTTTAACTTCATTAGAACATCCCCTATGTGTTCCCATATTACGGGGTCTTCCTTTTCCTTTTCAAGGGCTTTTAGCAAAAGCTCGTATGCCCTCTGGTATTGTCCCTTATAGTAAAGCACCCATGCGTAGCTGTCAATGTATGCAGGATTTTCTGGGTCCTTGCTGAGTGCCTTTAGTATGAGCTCTTCTGCCTCTGATAGTCTTGCATCCTCATACCACAAAAGGAGGGAGTACCCAAGATGGTTAAAGAGCTCAGGGTCCTCGGGATTTAGCTTTATGGCTTCCCTTAGGCTCCTTTCCGCATCTATGATCCTTCCCAACTTGTCCAGAACGATAGCTTTTAAGAAGTATCCTCTGTAATCCCTTGGGTTTAGTTCTATTGCCTTGTCCACAAAGGGCAAGGCTTCTGCGTTCTTCTCCTGTTCGCTCAGGAGGTTTGCCATGAGCAGATTAAGGTCTGGATTGTTGGGTTCCAATTCCAAAGCCCTCTTAACCAAAGCCTCAGCCTTTTTGTAGTCCTTCTGGTCCATATAAGCCACTGCGAGCCTTTCCATGATTTTGGGGTTGTTGGGGTTCTGTTCCAAAAGCTTTTCATAAACCTTTAAGGCTTGGTCTGTTTTTTTGTTGGCTTCAAGGGATACACCGTAAGCAAAGGCTACGTCTAAGTTATTGGGCTCTTGAGAGTAAAGCTCCCTCGCCAGCTCCTCCGCCTCCCTAAAGTCTGAAGTTTTTATTAGGAGGTAAATGTATCTTAGCTTGTAGCCCTGCTCCGGGTAATAGTCAATGAGCCTTTTATAAACATCCTTGGCGTCCTGAAAGCGTCCGGTTATTGTGTAAAGGTTTGCGAGCCTTTCAAGGGCGGTGCGGTTGGTGGGCTCCTCCTTCAGCACACTCAAATAAAGGCTCTCCGCCTTTGAAAACTCCTTTTCGCCTTCGTAGATGCTTCCCAAGGTGGTAAAGCCTGCCTCAAAGGTTCTTTTTATTTGCAGAGACTTGTTTAAATACTCTATTGCCTTTTCCTTTTTACCCTCAGTCAGATAAATCCGAGCTAACATATAGTAAGGCAGGGGATTATCAACCGCCAAATTTGCCAGCCTTTCCAACACGCCCTTTGCATCCTGTAGGCGGTTCCTCCTTATGTATTCCTCCGCCAAGAAAACCATGATCTCCTTGGAGTTTGGATTTGCCCTGTAGCCCTCCTCTAAGGCTTCCAAAGCTTTTTGACGGTCCCCTTTGAGAACATAAATGCTGTGAAGCACCAAGTAGGGCTCTTTGTCTTGAGGATATTCCCTTTTAAACTTTTCCGCATAGACAAGGGCTTCTTGGAATCGTTTCCGCACCGCCAAAAGCCTTATGGTATCCACATACAGGGTGGGAGTGGGAGCCTTCTGCAGTGCCCTAAGGCAGAAGTTGAGTGCCTCTTGGGGCTTACTCTCTTGCAGATACCTGCAGAAGACATAATCCCTGTATGGATTGTAGGCAAAGGCAAAGTATAGAAAAAAAGATAGAAAAAACAAAAGCTTCATGAGGGCATACCTTTATGGATCAGCACAGGAACGTCCACTCTCCTAAGAACCTGAGAGGATGTGCTACCAATTAGCACACGTTTGAGACCCGAAAGTCCTCTACTGCCCATCACCACAAGGTCGTAATCGCCCTCCTTTACAAACTCCACTACGCCATCGGCGGTGTTGCTGTGCTTTTTCACCACGAGCTCTGCCTTCCATCCCTTTTCCTCAGCCCTTTCCAAAAGGGAATTGAGATAATTGATTTTCTCCTCTTCTATCTTCTTAGTTAGCCCTTCCGTTAGGGCGTCCACCATAGGCAGTTCTATGGTTTCTTCCACATGCAAAAGGGTTAGCCTTCCATCCTCCTCCGGTGGGACTAGGTTGAGGAAAAATTCAAAGGCAGATTGGGCGTGCTTTGAAAGGTCGTGGGCAAGGCATACATTTTTAAAGCTCTCTGGGGCTTTACCCTTCAAGACCAAAAGGGGCTTGTGGCAATACCTTGCCACCCTCTCGGAGGTGGAGCCTATCAAAATCCTTTCTACCAAACCCTTGCTGTGGCTCCCCAAGATTATAAGGTCTGCCATCTCTTCCTTTGCCAATATAACCTCCGACGGTTCTCCCACATCCACTACTATATCCACGGACAGCTCCGCTAAGAAATCCCTCAGGGCTTCAAGGCGCTGTTTGGCGGATTCAATGCTTTGGGCTTCCAACTCTGCCAATTTGGAAAGGTCAATGGGAGTAATTCCGAAACCCTCAGGGTATGGAAGGTAGATAATAGGAGATACCGCGTGCAACAGGATCACGCTGGCATTGTGCTTAAGGGCTAAAAGTTTGGCTACTTTCAAGAGGGGGTTTGTTATGTCAGTAAAATCCACAGGGACTAAAAATTTCATCTTCACACTCCCAGTTTTAATTTTACTATTTCCCATAGATAAGGAAAGAGGTTTGGAGTGCCCGCCACAACGTCGGTGCCATTGTTTAAACCCTTTGTAAGCTCCGCTGTCCCTCCCGCCTCCTTCACGATAACCATTCCCGCAACCACATCCCAAGGGTTCAACTCAAACTCAATAAGCCCGTCAAAAACTCCCTCCGCCAGAAAGCACAGATCCACAGCCGCTGCACCCGGTCTTCTCATAGACCCTACCTTTTCAAAAACCCCCCTAAGGACCTCCCAGTACAGGTTCAAGTCCCTTTTTGCCCTTGAGGGAAAACCATAAGAGACGGACATCCTTCGCATTTCTTCCCTTGTGCTCACCTGAATTCTTTTGCCATCTTTGTAGGCACCAAGTCCCTCTCCTGCATAATAGAGACTGTTAAAGTAAGGGAGATAGACCGCACCCACGGCGGGTTTTCCTTCCAACACCAAACCCACCGACACACAAAACATGGGAAACCCACACAGAAAGTTCTTTGTGCCATCCAGGGGGTCTATATACCATACCGCCTCTCCAAAGATGGACCCACCGTTTTCCTCACCCACCACCGAGTGATGGGGGAAGTGCTTTAGGATGTAATCTCTTATTCTCTCCTCCGCTTTCTTGTCTGCTTCGCTCACCACATCCTTCTCGCCCTTGAAATAAACCTGGTTAGATAGAAGTTTGCGGAAGTACTCCTTTAGCACCAAACCGCCAATCAAGGAAGCCTCCTTTGCCACCTGAAGAAAGTTCTCTAAGCTCATCAAAGTAAAATATTATCACACATGAAAAAGGTTTTAGTTTGGGGCTTAGGAGTAAGCGGAAGGTCTGCCATTGAACTTTTAAAGAGTAGAAGTATTGAGGTTTATTGGGGTGATGATAAAGACAAGTTGGATTTTAGGGAGTTTTTGGGGGTTGTGGATACGGTGGTTCTCTCACCGGGTATTCCTCCAAGCCATCCCCTTTGGATGGAAGCTCAAAAAAGGGGCATAGAAGTTATCGGAGAGTTGGAGTTGGCATGGAGGTTCTTTGAGGGAAGGGCAATTGCCATCACGGGCACTGATGGGAAATCTACAACCACCAGGCTAATCTACCTTATGCTGAGCTCCTATTTTGACAATGTGGAGGAGGGTGGAAACATTGGTGTTCCCTTTTCGGATATAGTCCTAAAAAACCCAAAGGGCTTGGCGGTCTTGGAGGTTTCTTCCTTTCAGGGTAAAACCTTAAACACTTTCCGCCCTGTGGGAGGAGCCTTTTTGAACTTCTCTCCAGACCACTTAGATTGGCATCCCACCTTAGAAGACTATCTCCATAGTAAATTCAACATCTTTGCAAGGCAAACGGAAGAGGATTTTATAGTGCTAAACGAATTCCAAAAGGAAGTGGCAGAAACACCCACAAGGGCGCAAAAGATTTTTATAGGGCAGAGGGATGCCTTCATCAAAGATGGTAAAGCCTACCTTTTTGGGGAACCCCTCTTTGAGTTGGAAAAACTCAAGCTCTTTGGTCTTCATAACGCATACAATCTTCTGTTTGCCTCCGCCATAGCAAAGAAAATGGGTGTTCCCACCGAGAACATCCGAGAGATTGCTTACACCTTCAGGGGGCTTCCTCACCGTTTGGAGTATGTGGGAGAGATAAGGGGTGTGAGGGTTTATAACGACTCTAAGGCTACTACACCTCATGCCCTGCAGTCTGCCTTGGAAAGTATGCCCGATGGCAAGGTAGTCCTCATTGCAGGAGGCAAAGACAAGGGATTTAACTTTGAGGAACTTCTACCGCTGGTTAAGAGAAAAACAAAGGCTTGCCTTTTGATAGGGGAGGCAAAGGAGAAGATGGCAAAGGCTTGGAATGAGGCTTATCTCTGCCACGGGCTTGAGGATGCGATAGAAAAAGCCTTTGAATTGGCAAAGGAAGGAGACGTTATACTCTTTTCGCCCGCCTGTGCATCCTTTGATATGTTTAAGGATTACAAAGAGAGGGGAGAAGCCTTTAAAAGGCTCGTGTTGAGATATGCTGAGAAGTGATTTATCCAAGCCCTCCCAAACTCCGTTTAAAACCCACTCCTTAGCCAATTTTTGAAGCCTCCACAAATTTATTTTTGTAGAAAAAATCTTTTTTCGTATCAACCTTCGCCAGACCCATCTCTAACATCTTTTTGTTAATAAAGATTTTGTTCTTTAGATACACATAAGCATCCACAGAGGTATTGTGATAAAAATCTTTTCCCGTTTCAAACTTCAAAAATACTTGTTTGCCTTTCACATACCTGTTTAGATAATCCATAGCTTCTTTTGCCTTACTCTCTGGCACTTCCAAGCCTAAAAGCCTAACCACCAATCCAGTATCTAACAGCAATTCTTTTCCTGATATTACTTCTACCACTTTGTAAAACTTTTGTGTTCCAAACCTTAGTTTTTTCTCCTCAATAATTGGCTTTGCGTCCTTTATTCTGGGTTGATAATTCACTTCAGGAAATCTTGGATTTTCCTTCCTTTCTATAATTTTTAGGTTTAAAGTTCCAACTTTTCTTTTAATTAACTCAACAAACTCAGGGTTTATTTCGTAGCCTATTGCTTCTCTACCCAGTTCCAATGCAGATTTTAAAGTAGTTCCACTACCTGCAAAGGGGTCAAGCACCCTATCACCGACAAAAGAAAACATCTTTATGAGCCTTTTGGGAAGTTCTTCGGGAAAAACTGCCTCGTGTTCTACCTGCTTTGCGCCTCCAAATTTCCAGTGTCCGCTAAAATACTCTTTCCACTCCTCTTTGCTTAAGATTGACAGCTCTTTTTTATCTTTGGGAACTTTTCTCTTACCTTCTTTTTTAAAGATAAGGATAAATTCGTAATCTATCTCAATTATGCCGTTGGGTGGATAAGGAAAGCTTCCCATGATTACAGCTCCGCCTGTGGTGTTCATAGTGTTTTTTTCTGCCAAATTATAGCTCCCATATAATCAAAACCGACCTCTTCGCACATAGATATTACTTCTGCGTGTATGGGTATTACTTTATACTTTCCATATACCACACTTCTTGCAAATTGATCGCCTATGTTTATGCAAAACCGCGAACCTTTTTCAAGCACTCTGTAGCACTCGGGAAAAACTCTGTAAAGATCCCTCAGGTATTCGTGGAGGCTCTGCCCGTAGCCTATTTGCCCTTTAACTCCATAATCTTTGATATGCCAGTAAGGTGGTGAAGTTATGATCAGTTGCACGCTTTCATTTTCAAGCTCTTGCATACTGCGGGCATCCGCTAAATAAAGTTTTGCCTTCATTACATTCTCAGAAATACTGAAAGATACTTGTCCCTTATAAAAAGAAAAATTATAGCACACGCCCTGTGTTAAAATATGCCCATGCGCTTTAGAGGAAAGGTTTGGAAGTTTGGAGACAATGTGGATACAGACCAGATCATACCTGCCCGCTATTTGAACACCTCGGACCCTTATGAACTGGCACAGCATGTTATGGAAGATTCAGAACATCCTAACTTTGCCAAGGAACATCAGCAGGGGGACATAATAGTGGCGGGTAGGAACTTTGGCAGTGGCTCTTCAAGGGAGCATGCACCCATTGCCATAAAGTATGCGGGGGTCCCTGTGGTGGTTGCCAAGTCCTTTGCGAGGATCTTCTTTAGAAATGCCATAAACGTAGGGCTTCCTATTGCAGAGGCACCAGAGGCGGTGGATGAGATAAATCACCGCGATGAGCTGGAGGTGGATCTGGAGAGTGGCATAATAAGAAACCTTACCACGGGCAAGGAATACAAGGCTACCAAGTTCCCGGAGGAGCTTCAGGCGATCCTGCGGGCTGGTGGGCTCATGGAGTATGCAAAAGAAAAGCTGAGCAAAAATGTCAGCGGATAAGTTAAAGGAGCTCATACTCAGAAGAGCCCTAAAGGTAGCAGAGGAGCCCATCTTTAAGCTCTCCTCTGGAAAACTCAGTAGATACTACATAGACCTAAAGCAGGTTACCCTTGACCCGGAGGGAGCCTATTTGGTGGGCAAGCTAATGTATGAGTTGGTCAGGCAGTTTGGCGTTCAAGGGGTAGGTGGGCTCACACTTGGTGCAGATCCCATAGCTTATGCGGTAGCCTTTGTATCCTATTTGGACGGAAATCCCATAAAGCCCTTTGTGGTTAGAAAGGAGCCAAAGGGACACGGCACAGGAAGGCAGGTGGAAGGACTCCTAAGGGCGGGGGAAAGGGTGGCGGTGGTGGAGGATGTGATCACCACTGGCAGTTCCTCTTTAAAGGCGGTGCAAGCTTGCAGAATGGAGGGCTTGGAGGTGGTGGGCGTTTTTGCGGTGGTAGATAGAGAGGAAGGGGCACGGGAGAACTTGAGTAAAGAGGGCGTTGAACTTTATTCTCTCTTTAAGCTCTCCCAGTTGATTTGATGGAAATAAGGAAGTCTTCCCGGAGGCTTACTTGGAGGGCAAAATCTTTTTAACTGTGCTAACAAATTTACAAAAATGTAAGCAATTACACAAAGCTTTGGGCTATATCAAACATTCAAAGGCTTTTAAAATATTGCCCGTGCGGAGTGTGCCTTTTGGCACACTTTTTGCACAAAAACTATACAGGAGGTTGGAAAATGAAAAAGGTAGAGGCGATCATCAAGCCCTTTAAGCTGGACGAGGTAAAGGATGCCCTCGTGGAGATAGGCATAGGAGGCATGACCGTCACGGAAGTTAGAGGCTTTGGTCAGCAGAAGGGACACACGGAAATCTACAGAGGCACCGAGTACGTTATTGACTTTTTGCCCAAGGTCAAAATTGAGGTGGTGGTAAAGGACGAGGATGTGGAGAAGGTGATAGAGACTATAATGAAAACCGCCCAAACGGGAAGGGTAGGAGACGGCAAGATCTTTGTCATCCCCGTAGAAGAGGTGGTCCGAATAAGGACCGGAGAAAGAGGCGAGCAAGCTATATAAAAAACCTTATAAAGGAGGCCAAACCATGCCAAAGTATTCACCGGAGGAGGTGCTGAGCCTCATTGAGCAGGAAGGGGTCCAGTATGTGGACCTTCGCTTCTCTGACCTTTTTGGTCAGTGGCAACACCTTACCATCCCAGCCTACGAGCTGTCTCTCTCTACCTTTGAAGAGGGTAGAGGCTTTGATGGCTCTTCCATAAGGGGTTGGCAGTCCATACACGAGTCGGACATGCTTGCCTTTCCTGACCCAACCACTGCCTTCATAGACCCCTTCATGGAGCCAAAAACCCTTGTGATGATATGCGACATTTACGACCCCATCACCAGAGAACGCTACGGCAGAGACACCCGTTATATAGCCCAAAAGGCAGAGCAGTATTTGAGACAAACGGGCATAGGGGATACCGCCTACTATGGACCTGAGGCGGAGTTTTTCATCTTTGACTCGGTGGAGTTTGGAACTTCCGCCAACTACGCCTTCTGGAAGGTGGACTCAGAGGAAGGATGGTGGAATAGGGAGATCACCTCCTCGGGCTACAAAATACCCCACAAAAGGGGCTACTTCCCAGTGCCACCTGTGGATAAGACCCATGCACTCCGCAACGAGATGGTCTCCATTATGTCCCAGCTTGGGATTGTGGTAGAACTGCACCACCATGAGGTTGCCACTGCCGGGCAAGGAGAGATAGACATACGCTACGATTCTCTGATAAATCAAGCGGACAAGCTATTTATTTACAAATATGTGGTTAGAATGGTGGCTCACAAGTATGGTAAGTTTGCCACCTTCTTGCCCAAGGTTCTTCCCAACGACAACGGAAACGGTATGCACACTCACTTTTCCATATGGAAGGATGAGCAAAACCTCTTTGCGGGCTCCGAGTATGCGGGCGTCTCTGAGATATGCCTTTATGCCATAGGCGGTATTCTAAAACATGGACCCGCATTGACTGCCTTTACCAACCCCACCATAAACTCTTACCACAGGCTTGTGCCCGGTTTTGAGGCACCTGTAAGGCTCGCCTACTCTGCAAGAAACCGCTCCGCTGCAATAAGAATACCCACCTACTCCCAATCTCCCAAGGCAAAGAGGATTGAGATCAGGTTCCCAGACCCCACCTGCAACCCTTACTTAGCTTTCTCAGCCATATTGATGGCTGCAATAGACGGAATAGAGAACAGAATCCATCCCGGAGAGCCCTTTGACAAGGACATATACTCACTGCCTCCGGAAGAGCTAAAGGACATACCCCAACTGCCCGGCTCCTTGGAGGAATCCCTAAAAGCCCTCGAGAACGATTTTGAGTTCCTTCTGAAAGGTGGTGTTTTCACCGAGGATCTAATCCAAACTTGGATAGAAGCCAAGAGAAAGGAGATAGACGAGATAAGGTTCATACCCCACCCCAAGGAGTTTGAACTTTACTTTGACATTTAATTAAAAAACCGCCCCGCCCTCAAGGCGGGGCAAAGGAGGAGATAGAATGCGTCGCGTAGCAAGTATTATACCACTATTGCTTTCAAGCTTAGCCTTTGCGGAAGGGCAAGCCCCCAAGTTAGACACAGGGAACACCGCTTGGATGCTTACAGCCACAGCCTTAGTTATGCTCATGAGCCTGCCCGGTCTTGCCATCTTCTACGGCGGATTGGCAAAGGCAAAGGACACCCTAAACACCATAGCCATGGTCTTTACCGCCTATACCATTGCTTCCGTGGTGTGGGTAATCTATGGATACACCTTAGCCTTTGGCACGGACATTGGAGGAGTAATAGGTAGTCCAGCCAAGCTCTTTCTAAGCGGTGTGGATATTAAAAGCCTTCAGGGGACAATTCCAGAGCTTCTGTTCGTAGCCTTTCAAGGAACCTTTGCATCAATAACCCTTGCCCTCATAAGCGGTTCCTACATAGATAGAATGAAGTTTTCCGCATGGCTACTTTTTAGCATCCTTTGGGTGAGCTTGGTCTATGTGCCCGTAGCCCACTGGGTGTGGGGTAATGGCTTTTTGGCAAAGCTTGGTGCCTTGGACTTTGCGGGTGGCACAGTGGTGCACATAAACGCAGGTATTGCGGGCTTGGTGGGTGCCTTGATATTGGGTAAGCGTAAGGATAATGCACTCATTCCCAGCAACCTTCCTATGGTTGTTATAGGCACTGGGCTTTTGTGGTTTGGATGGTTTGGCTTTAACGCAGGCTCCGCGGTAGCTTCAAATGCTTTGGCATCGGTGGCTCTTCTAAACACTAACGTTGCCACGGCGGTTGCAGCCCTATCTTGGATGTTTGTGGAATGGCTCCACGCCAAAAAGCCCACCGTCCTTGGTCTTGCATCCGGCGCCATAGCTGGGCTTGTAGCCATAACTCCGGCGGCGGGCTTTGTAAATGTGATAGGTGCCATCATCATAGGCTTGGTGGCTGGCGTTGTGCCCTACTTTGCAGTGGCAGTGTTAAAGCACAAGCTTGGCTATGACTACGCCCTTGATGTGTTTGGCATTCACGGAGTGGCGGGCATACTTGGTGCAGTCCTTACCGGTGTTTTTGCGGACCCTTCCATCAACGAAGCGGGCAAAGGTCTCCTGTCTGGAAACCCAGGGCAAGTTTTGATCCAAATCTTGTCAGTTGTAGTAACTATAATCTACGATGCCATAGCCACCCTTGTGATCCTTATGGTGGTGAAAGCCCTCACAGGTCTGAGGGTAAGCCCTGAAGAGGAAGTAGTTGGGCTAGACAGCTCCCAGCACCGTGAAAAGGCTTACAACCTTTAATAAAGGAGATTTTGCCATGAAAAAGTTAGCCCTTCTCAGTCTTTTTTGCTCCGTAGCCCTTGCACAAGCCCTTGAGCTAAAGCTTGAGCCCATAGGCACCATCAAAGTTAGCGGTGCGCTAACTGTTTATATCATCAACTCCAACAACAGAGCCGTCAATGACGACAAAGAAACACGCTACGATGTTGGCTCAGCCATTGTAAGTCTTTCCAAGTCCGCAGAGCCCTTTGGCTTTACCTTGATCGGTGGTGCATACGCAACTCCAGTGGTGGGCTTGGGACTCATAAGAACTTCCCAATACACAGACCCATTCAGCCCAATTCCTGTAGCATATGTGGAATACTCTCCTATGAAAGGGCTTTCCATTCAAGCGGGAAAGCTTCCCACCATAATAGGCTATGAGTCCGCCTTTACTTACCAAAACAACTACATCCAAAGGGGTTTGGTTTGGAACATGCAACCTGTAATAAACAACGGCGTTAGGCTAACCTACAGCACAGAGCTCTTCTTTGTAAAGCTTGGAGTAAACGACGGCTTTTATACTCTCAGCAAAAAAGATCCAAAACCCGCCCTTGAGGCAAGCGTTGGACTAACTCCCACAAAAGATGGCTCAATAGCCATTAATGTGATCTTTCCTGACAAAGACTCAAAACCAAATAATACCGCGAATCCTTCCAACAAGAGGGAGTTAAACTTGGTAGCTTCCTACACACTGGATAAACTTTCCTTTGGTGCGGACTTGCTCTATGTGGAGGCTCCAAGGAGCAACAAAGCAAATGTTCCAGAAAAGGCAAAGGCAAGCGGTGTAGCACTGCATCTATCTTACGACTTAAAACCCTTTAAGCTCTCTGGTAGGATAGAGTATGTAAAGGACAACTCTGACGCTGGGGGCATAGATTTAGTGGGTCTTAGCGACGGAAACAAAGGCTGGACCTTTACCGTAACTCCCGCCTACACTAAGGGTCCCCTATTCTTGAGGGGTGAGCTCTCCTACGTAAAGGCAGACCAACCCTTCACTCAGAACAATAAGAAGGATCAAACACGCATAGGTATGGAAGTTGGGTTTATATTTTGAGGTATGGGCATAAAGGCTGTCCTCTTGGACATAGATGGGGTGCTAACCATAAGGGATAGGTTAATAGAGGGGGCCCCGGGGGCCCTCAAAGAACTTAGAAAAAACTTCAAAATAGCCCTCGTCACCAACACGACGAGGGTTTCCTCTCGCATGATTTTTGAAAGGCTGAGAAATCTCGGCTTTGACCTGGGAAGGGAAGAGCTCTTTACTGCACTCAAGGCTTCAAGGGAGTTCTTGGTAAAGAACAAAGCCAACGCCTACCTTTTGGTTTCTGACATGGCACGGGAGGAGTTTGAAGGCTTGGAGGATTATCCAATAAAGTATGTGGTTGTTGCGGATGCATACACGAACTTTACCTATCAGAACCTAAACACCGCTTTTAGGCTACTTTTAGAGGGTGCGGAGCTCATAGCGGTTGCTCCAAACAGATATTTTCTTGATGAAGATGGAAAACTTTCCCTTGATGCGGGACCCTTTGTAAAAGCCCTTGAGTATGCAAGCGGAAAGACTGCAACTGTAATAGGTAAGCCCTCTGCGGAATTCTTCGGATTGGTTTTAGAATATTTAGGAGTTAAACCTGAAGAAGCTTTGATGGTGGGTGATGACATTGAGTTTGATATTTTGGGAGCCCAAAAAGTTGGAATGAAGGCTTGCCTTGTAAAAACGGGAAAATTCAGGGAAAGCGACCTTGAGAAGGGTATAAAGCCAGACCTTCTGTTGGAAAATGTAAATGAACTACCAAAAGCTTTAATGGAGGCGCTTTAGAATGAAGGCTTTAGCCATAAGGCATGTGCTTGCGGAACACCTGGGAATGATGGAAAGGTCCCTGAGAAATTTAGGCTTTAAAGTGGAATATCTGGACACCGTAAAGGAGGAAACTCTAAAAGAGCCCTTGGAAGAGTACTCCCTTCTTGTTGTTCTCGGCGGATATATGGGTGCTTACGAAGAGAACCTTTATCCTTTTCTCTCTTACGAGTTTAGGCTCATGGAACAAGCCCTGAAATTGAACATTCCTATTTTGGGCATATGCTTGGGAGCCCAAATGCTTGCAAAGGTTTTGGGGGCAATGGTCTTTAAGGGTGATAAGGGAAAGGAAATAGGATGGATGGATGTTTTTAAGGTGGGAGAGCATGAGCTTTTCCAAGAGTTTCCAAACACATTGAAGGTTTTTCAGTGGCACGGAGACACCTTTGAGCTTCCAAAGGGTGCAGTAAGGGTTTATGCATCCGAAAAGTATGAAAACCAAGCCTTTGTGTATGGAAAGGCTGTAGGCTTGCAGTTTCATATAGAAGTGGATCAAAATATGGTTAAAGAGTGGGCGGAGCTTTACCGCGATGAGCTTCAGGAGGAGAAGGTCGGGGAAGACATGCTACGGGTGGAGGACTGGGTGTATGAAAGAAATTACCGGCTTATTGAAAGCCTTATAAGAAGGCTAATTTAGAACTTTTTCAGTTCTATGTTGTATTTCTTTATTCTGTAGTCAAGTTGCCTTAGGGTAAGACCCAAGAGCTTTGCAGCGCGGGATTTTACGTATCCGGTTTTTTCCAAAGCCTTTATGATCTCTTCTCTTTCCGTAGCTTCTACAAAGCTCGGCAGATGTTTAAAGCTCACCTTTCCGTGCTCCAGATGGAAGTATTCGGGAATGTCCTTTTCCGTTAGCAACCCATCCCTCAAAATAACGAGCCTTTCTATGAAATTCTCCAGCTCCCTCACATTCCCATACCAAGGATACTCCATCAGCTTTTCCATAGCCCTCCAGCTTATCCGCACATTCTTTTTGTATCTTTGGTTGAAGATCCTTAAAAAGTGTTCCACGAGCAAAGGAATGTCCTCCTTTCTTTCTCGCAGGGGCGGAATGTGTATAGGAAACACGCTTATCCTATAGAAGAGGTCCTCCCTGAACTCTCCCTTTTCCACCATCTCTGCCAAGTTTTTGTTGGTGGCACATATAATACGCACATCCACCTTTATGGTCTTTTCTCCTCCCAGCCTTTCAATCTCTTTGTCCTGTATAGCCCTCAGGATCTTGGGCTGTATAGACAAAGGCATGTCTCCTATTTCGTCCAAAAAGAGGGTGCCACCGTTGGCAAGTTCAAACTTTCCTTTCTTTGGCGCATAGGCGCCCGTGAAAGCGCCCTTCTCATATCCGAAGAGCTCTGCCTCTAAGAGGCTTTCGGGTATGGCTGAGCAGTTTACGGTTATTATGGGTTTTGATTTTCTGGGGCTTGCAAAGTGTATAGCCTTGGCAATAAGGCTTTTCCCAGTCCCGCTCTCTCCGGTGATCAAAACGGTTATGTCCGTTTGTGCCACCTTTCGGACAAGCTCAGCCAAGTGCCTTATGGCTGGACTGTTGCCCACGATCCCTTCGATGCGGAAATTCTCCGAGAGGGCTTCCGTTAGCATTCTCTTTTCCTCTTCCCACTCCTGCTTTTCCTGTTCCACCCTCTGGCTTATCTTGTACAGCATCCCTAACATGGCTGAAAGGATCATGGCGAGTTTTATTCCTTCCTCTACGCTTTCCCTTTTGAACTCCTTAAAAAACGCCAGCACACCCACC
>WYEB01000357.1_pt1 | contig 16680 bp, 18 predicted proteins | sample 6343061 | NCBI WGS metagenome assembly WYEB01 (sample SAMN13812332, study PRJNA600296) | hot springs metagenome | biome: ENVO:00000051; feature: ENVO:00002007; isolation source: sediment sample from Evening Primrose shelf | place: USA: Yellowstone National Park, Evening Primrose Hot Spring ... | reverse complement strand
AAACCTGGATCTTCGATTAAAACTTTGTCATTCAAATTTAAAGTAGGGCCCGTGGCCTAGTCAGGATAAGGCGCCGGCCTGCGGAGCCGGAGAACCCGGGTTCAAATCCCGGCGGGCCCGCGCTCTTCTTTAAATACCTAGATAAATTCTATGGGATTGTGTCTCAGTTCTTGCCTCTGTGGATGAGACATGAGCTGATTGATAATTTACTGAGTGAAATCATGTCTGCTAATCTCTGGTATACGAGGGTGAACGTGAAGGCTCTTGGCGGTGAGATCGGTAGGCTTATTCTCAAGTGAGTTAAGGAGAAGCTCAGGTTTACTAAGACCCTTGAGGTGCCCGGCATTTCCAGGGGTGTTGGCTATGAAATCCATGCGAAAAACATATGACTTAAAGATTCGCCAGATAGATCAACATCAAATAAGTCTCGAGCAACGTTCACTTATTTAACAACGTCTATAGGCAAAAATTATGAGACTGATATTAATAATCAATTAGATATTATCTAACGAGACATAAAGGAAACTTTAGAAGAAGCTACTCTATTTCTGCTTGTTAAGCTCATCTCTGGAACATTATAAGTCCTCAGAGAGGTCGAGCATCACAATATATAATTGTTTAGTAGTGTATTACTCGCTAGCATAGATCTATTCCAAGCCTTATGTACACCATTTTTCATGGTCTTCATTAAAAATCTACATTTTTATAAATTTATAAGTCATTTTTAGAAAGATGACAGAAAGCCATAAGGAGATGAGATGATGGGAGCAAATAAAAAATATTCGGGGTACACCTCGTGGCAGTTTTTCGAGCCGGGAAAGGATTATAAACCATTCAGATTGGCTAGAGTGTTAAATAGAGTTCCTTCAACGGTGATCCAGCTTTCTAAAGCTGAGGAGGAGAGAGTTGCTGAGATTATAGAGAAAAATATATTGATCTCTTTTCATGATCATGCAGAGATATTTCCTGAGGATCCGAAGGATTTCATAGAATATGAGAGAGTAGGGAGACCATTTATAGGTTATGAAGGTCTTGCGAAGGCTGGTTTTGATGCTTTTTTTGATGGACTTAAGAATGGAATAGCCCTAGCTAGAGGACATGATCCTTGGTCTATTGATAATGTCATATGGCAGATCGGTATGGTTCAAGCAGATCTTGATCATCAAGATCTTGTTTTTATAGGTAGGAAGGTTGAGGATATCGAGAAAGCATTTAAAGAAGGAAAGATCGCTATGATCATTCATATAGAAGGTGCTCCACATATGGGTGAAGAACTTGAGTGGCTTGATGTGTTATATGGTTTAGGCGTCAGATGTATGGGGATAGCATATAGCAGAGGAAACGAATATGGAGGCGGACTCGCCGATAAAATTGATAAAGGTCTCACAGATCTCGGTTATGAGCTTATTGATAGAATGAATAAACTAGGGATCCTTATAGATATTGCTCATGCAGGAGATAAGACTAGTCTTGAGGTCATCGAGTATAGTAGATATCCTGTTGCAATCACTCATGCAGGAGCAAGAGCTTTATGGCCTTCTAGAAGAATGAAGCCTGATGAAGTGATCCAGGCTCTCGCAGAGAGAGGAGGAGTATTTGGAGTGGAGGCGGCTCCGCATACAACGATAACAAAGAACAATCCTAGACATTCTATTGAAAGCATTATGGAACATTTTCAATATATTGAGAAGCTTGTGGGAATAGATCATGTGGCGTTTGGGCCAGACACATTATTCGGCGACCATGTGGCTCTTCATAAGGTATTTAGAGATCATCTCTCAATAACAAGACAAGAAGAAGATCTGCCTCCATATCCAAGAGTTGAATATGTAGATGGTTTAGAGAATCCTGCAGAGTTTGTGAATATAATAAGATGGCTTGTTAAACATGGATACTCAGATCAGGAGATAGCCAAAGTCGTGGGAGGAAACATATTGAATCTTCTTAAGAGAGTCTGGAGATAACAAGAGAGATTGTCAATTATAATAGCTAAGATTTTTCTATCTAAAGAAACTCTATGGCTAGACACAGATTTTTAATAACGTTACAATCGTCATAAATATTTAAGAGAAACAACATAGAGTTTTTATACGTTGAGAAGTAAATGGCGATTCATAACCTTTTATATTCATTGATTTCAGGCTCTCTGCCATCTACTGAGAAACGGGGGTCAGCAGTTCGATTGATACTCTAAGAAGCTCTTGAAGATCTTTTTCGATGTTTTTGAAATCAGTGTCAGCTGTTAGAAGAGTGTTTATTAACAGACCCTGCTCTTTCATAGCCTTAATATAGGCTAGATGAAGGAGATCTAGTGTTTTAAGTCTCAGCCTTTCTGTCAATTCTATAGCATACCTCATGGGATTGTATAATTTGCCGAATAAAGTTCTTGAGAAACCTCTTACAACAATATACTTAAGGTTAAATCTTTTCAAGATATATAGAATTATTGTCATAGATGCCATCCTATGATCATCTAGACCGAGCTTATCTTTTATACTGATCAACACCTTGTGTTGTCTGGCCAGCACACTGGCAAGCTCTGCTATAACCAGCTCAGAGACTATCTTATTGTCATGAAGTTCTAAAGCCTTTCTAGCCTCTTCTCTCCTAGGATCTGTTGGGTCGAGAGCCGCAACTATCACGCTCGTATCCACATAGATCAAAGTCTAAAACCTCTCCCGCTCACCCAGCAATTGCCTTAGAGCACCTTCAAGCCTGACAGGTATATCACCCTCCTCTTTTTCCAGCTCGAAGAGCTTGTTTACAGCTTCGGCAACCATCTGGATCTGTCTAGCATATCTAGCACCGATCCTTATAAAATCTCTCAAGGCCTCGCTCCTCGAACCATAGACGCCAAGCCTAACAAGCTCATCAACAAGTTTTAACAATTCATCATCAAGCCTGACAGAAACCACTTTACTACCCATATTAGACCCTAAGTATATGTATACGTATACGTATATTTATGCTTTCAATACTATAGAAACACGTAATAAACCTCTCCTTTCGATCTTATCGGTCTTTGATGTATACTCTTTTTAGTATCTGAACATCTCTATTTTCTCTATTATGTGTATGATCATTTGTTCTGGTGTGAGAGCAATCCCTTCTATTCCTCTGCTTCTTAATTTTTTTAATATCTCTTCTTCTCTCTCTGTCTCTCTCATGATCTTTATCTTATATATTAATGCTGAGAGATCTGATAAAGCTTTTATGTCATATAAAGATCTTAGCGGCATCATAACAACTATTTTATGACCTAATATTTTCAGTCTATTGATAAGTTCTTCAAAATATTGCTCGGAGGCTGTGGCAGGATCTGTGAATAAAAAGATCAGCAGCTTCTCTCTTGAAAACTTTTTTAACAAAAGATCCTTTATAATATTATTATAGCTCTCTACAGTCTTTTCCTCGTCAAATATTTTCTCGTAATCTGCTGAAGAAATTTTTCTTAAAATCTCTATAAAACTGTTGTATCCTCTTAGAAAATTCTCTGTGTAATAAACTCCTGATGGAGATACAAAGATTATTGATTGATAATCAGATCTTCTTGCGACATATCTGGCTACTGAACCTATGATCCTTGAGATCTGTTCATAAGGCGTGTATAGATATACTCCTCTGAAAAAATCTTGTGATGCAACAATTATATACAAGATCTTTATTGAAGACTCTCTCTCCATCTCTTTAACAGCCAACCTGCCTTTTCTAGCAAAAATTTTCCACACAATTCTTCTCATATCATCACCAGGCCTATAATCTCTAACTGATCTAAACTCGATGCCTTCTCCAGCCTCCCTACTTCTGGCGAAACCAATGCCTCTAGCATAACTATATATTCTTCTCATGATCACATGTTGAATCTCTGGATAAATCTTTATATAAAAAGATCTGTGGAGAATAATCTCTTGAGATTTAAAAAGCCCAAGAGGATCTCTAACAACAATTTTCAAAGGACCGATCCTGTGAACACCTACTCTGCCTCTGAATATGACAGAGTATTGAACAACTGATTTAGCAGGTATAAATATTAGAGCTCTGCCGACACTTATTCTATTAAGATGAGGAGAATGTTCTATAAAAAGCTCTCCTGATAATATAGGTATATAACTGTTGTTTCTAATTTTAAAAACAATTTTTATATCATGATTCTCAGTATGACCACTTCTCTCGACAGAAACCTCAAATCTTGTCAAAACTGCTGTTGAAAGCTCTACATAGCCTCTTAAAATTATCATGAGAAGAATCATAGATAAACTTATCAATATGATCTGATCAGATCTATTAACAACTCCATATGCAAGTAATATGACCATCAAAACTATATACATCGATAAACGTGTGGTAGGATTATTTAAAAAAGATGTTTCAGCAACTGATATGTTGTCTCACCCGAAATCTTTTTTAACATAAGATCCTATTGCCTCAAGAATGTTTAGACTATCTCTAGCAGCTTTTCTAACAACTCTGCCCCATGCGACAGGAATAATCCTGTCGACAATCTTTTTCTTAACAATTTTATTCTTATACTTATTCATATACTTCTGATATCTAGAGACAAAATTAGGATCTACGTTATAATCAGATAAAACCTTGGGTAAGACAGGATCTTCCAGACTGACACCTAGATAATGTATAAAGATCTCGTTCATATAATTGTATAACGTCATAAAATCTTTCTCATCAAATTTGATCCTTCCTCTTCTAATATTCTCAACAAGCTCTCTGAAATTAAGAATATCAACATATCTAATCTCTCTAAAAGAATAATCTTTTATACTAATCTCTCTTCTAAGCCATATAAGTGATGAGACAAGTCCTATGAGAAGAATGATCAGAGGTCTGAGAACAGACATGTTGATAAGCTCATTTATCAGATTATCTATCCATGATACCATAGGAGGCATCCACGTGGCTGGATGAAGTAGTTTTGCTAAAAACATTGCAATTATTTGAGCCATAGGGACTAGAGATATGTATCTGGGGTTGCTAATGATCTCATAGGGATCTAATTTGTTATATCTTGATCCATCAAAAATCACTAGACAATCAGGATCTTTATCACATAATTTGTTCAAAAGATCTATGTAAAGATCCATGTAGTTATATCTTAGATCTGATCTTAAAACTTGATTAAGAAATAAAGAGCCGTCTCCAATCACTAGAATATTAATCTTATCAATAGTCTCTAAGACCCCCACTCTGATCGTCTTCATAAGATCAAGCATAGAATAATATCTTTCAGACCCTTGCGAATAGATCAGATAATAAACCATGTCTTCTCCAGAAGTTTTGAAACTTGCCACATAACTCTCTTCAGATATATAACTATTGTTAACAACAAAACCTTTTTCTACAAACCCGATAGTCTCTACATAAGAACTTTCTTTCGAAATTTCTTCAATAGAAGATGCTATGTCTAGTCTCACAACATATTTTTTATCAGATGATATGTTGAAGACCGCCTCAGGATATAATAATGAGGAGACCGGATATAATGACATGTTCGTACTTATCAGAGAAGAAACCATCATTTGTGAAATATTTCTTATCTCAAGACCTGAGCCTTTGATAGGCTCTGTTGATAAAATTATTTTTCCACTGATCCTCAATGATGAATTAAACAACTCAAGTATCTGATTAGAGACTCCTGATTCGTCAGCGATAAAAATATTAAAAGAATTACATTTCTCAGCAAAACTTTTTATATTATAAAGATCTTCTTCAGAATAATATTTCTCTGGAGATATTATTATAAGAACAGCTTTTTCACATGAGACTGTCGGAATATGTGACCATGAGAGTATTAGAAAAGTCTTTGGATAAATCTGTTTAGTAATCATATAGATCTCAGATGTGCCTAAAGAACCTATGTTAAGAGGTGAAGATCCTAGGTATATATATGATGATGGAGGACCTTGTTCTAACACTGCTAAAACTCCGATGAATATTAACATTGCCACAGCTCCTGAGATCACGAGCTTAAGATCTTTTCGAGAAATATTTTCTGTCATTGTTCTCTTCTCTCTTTCTCAAAAGTCTTAGAAACAGAATATACGTATGCTGATAATTTGAGTATATATAGAGAGCCTGATAACAATGTGAAACCTATGAGTGCAGATAATAAAGATGTTGCTACAAGACCATTCTGCATATATCCTATCGAGAGAATCAAAAGAATGATCGATAGGATCAAGACTCCTAATCCTAGCCCCAGATAGATCATCCATCGAATATTTTCTGAAAATAATCTTGTTTTAAGGGACAAGACCCATCACTCTCCCTATCAACTCTATATAATAATATATGAGAAGATAATATCTATACATATTCTCATATATAAACTGATCTATTGGTCTCAGATTTAATATTCCAGACCTAGGATCCCATCCCCAGCTGAGATAAGCAGATGAATAGATCAGAATTATTATTAGAATTGCTATGATGATCCTCTTAAGATCAGTCTCTTTAGAAGATATTATTGATAAAATAGCCTTGATCATTACCCATGAGAGTATGAAAGAGATAAATACGCTGAGAAAATCTTTGATCCATGGCTGTGAAACAAAAATTTTTGAGAGATAATCAAATAATCTGATTAGAATAGCATAGATGAAAGGTGAGAATAATATTGAAAACATTATATCTCTAAGACTTCTCATAGGATAATCAAAAGAGACATCAATATCATCTATATCTCTAAAGAAGTTTTTCAAAAGATCTTTGGAGACTCTCGAGATATATATAGAGAATATTGACACAATATTGATAATCACATATGAAAAAACTACGAGAAGAGACAATATTAATATCGTGATACCGAGAGGATTCTGTGTGATAAAATTGATCAGAGGAGCCTCATATATATTTAGAGGTCTCACAGATCCTTTTAAAGTATTTATGAAGATGTATATATATTCTATTGAAAAATAGATCGGAGCGACAAATGTTGTTATAATAATAATGAGAGAACCTATTATCTTACTCATTCTATTTTTATCAACAATTTTTATATATCTGATCTCTCCATCTCTATATACAGTGGCGAACATATCATAGTATAACGTGTATACAAATGTTATTAGTGATGTCATGATCTGATCTAGAGAATATTTTCCTGATAATATCATTAGAATAGATGCTGTAAATGAAAAAACAGGTTTCATAAATATTATCAGAAGAATATAGAATGGAGCCACTAATAACATGATCATGATCCCAGGATCTTCTATAAATATCTTTAGAATCCCGTGGAGCCCTTTCATATAATATGTTGTATATATGTTTTCAAGAGCTTCTATAGATCTATTCATGAGAAAATATGTAAGGATCAATACAAAGATTCTTGAAGATATTCTAAATAGAAATGAGAGAAGATCTTCTTCAAAACGTCTCATCTTCTACTCATCTCTTTAAAACTTTCCTCGGCAGTTTTCTCAAGATCTTTGTTTATAACGCCAGCGTATTTAGTAAGCTCGTAAACCTCAGTTATTTTAGAAAAGTTTTGTGAGGAAGGATCTTTGTTTTCAATTATTTTTCTCAGATATTCTCTATGAGTCTCATTCTCATATCTAGGTACTCTCTTAGATAAAATTGAGACAGCCATCCAATAGATTTTTATCGGGGTCGGAAGATTAGATAGTCTGCTTATATCTATCACTCCTCTGTTTGTTATATATCTGCTGATCTTTTCTAAAGGATTAACTCCTAGTCTCAGAAGCATTATTATGAGAGTGATTAATACTCCTACAACAGCTATCTCAAGGATCATTGTTAAAGGAATTGATGGAAACATTATCTGAACAAGTCTTAGACCTTCGAAACCTGAGAAGAGATTTGAGCCTGACATATTGTTTTGAGAAACAAAAATTTTATTAGAAGATCCTTTCTCTATCAGAGATATATCTTTAGATGCTGAGATCATTTTTAAAAGCGCGTCTGAATATGATCTGTCTATAATGGCTCGCAAAAGATCCATTTCTCGTTCTCCAGCGAGATTATAGATGTCATAAACGTTTTTCTCAAGAGCTAATCTTTTGATAAGCTCTAGAGCTGCTGCATATTCTTTATAAGATATTCTACCTGAGACATACATCTCCATAAGTCTATTCATAGAAGAATTTGCTAACTCGGCAAATTTCTGAATATCTGATGTGTTAAGCTGTGATAATAAAGATCTTATCTCTGGATCATTTATTAACGAATAAAGATCTTTATAATCAGAAGATCCTGGGTTTGAAAGTATATTTATTGCATCATAAGCATCATTAGATAAGACGCCTTCATCTCTTAATCTATTAGCCACAGATCTTATATATGAAGAAGAGATGTTCTGTACACAATTAATATTTTTACAGCTGCTGGTGATGTTATCAATATTCTTAAGCTGATTAATTATCTCAGATAGTTCACTGCTACTTATATTTATGGTGTATGTTATATTCTGTGGAAAACCTATAGTATGTCTATTATCATAGATCTCGTTTGCATATGTCTTCTCATAGATTTGAAGAGTTGTTGATATAAGCAGTATTAAAAGAATTAATGTTAATATCTTACTTCTCATATTTTTCACCTGATCATGGTTTTGGAACAGGTGTTTTTGATAATATATTCTCAATAATATTCTCAGGTCTGACACCCTCAACTTCATACTCTGGTTTAACTATTATTCTATGAATAAGTACTGGTCTAGCAATTCTTTTTATATCATCAGGTATCACATAGTTTCTCCCCTCTATATATGCTAATGATTTTGCAAGTCTTATCATTGAGATCCCTGCTCTAGGAGATCCTCCTAATCTAACTGCTGGATGACTTCTTGTGGCCTCTACTATTGAGGCTACATACTCATATATAGAGTCGTCTACACGTACATTTCTAACATTATTCATATGTTGAAAAAGTTCTTCTCTACTGATCACAGGCTTTAGCTCTCTAGATCTTTCCTCAATCTCGTCTATTCTGCTCATGATTTTTATAAAACCTTTTGTAGAAGGATATGTAGTCTCTATCTTAACAAGAAATCTATCAAGTTGAGCCTCTGGCAGTGGAAAGACTCCTTCAAACTCAATAGGATTTTGAGTAGCTATAACCATGAAAGGCTGTTTCAATGATAATGTGACTCCTTCTATAGTCACTTGTCTCTCTTGCATCGCCTCGAGAAGTGCGCTTTGTGTTCTCGGAGAGGCTCTGTTGATCTCGTCTACAAGAATTATGTTTGCAAATATAGGTCCTTGTCTAAGCTCAAACTCTCCCGTTTTCTGATTATAAACATATGAGCCTAAAATATCGCTTGGAAGAAGATCTGGGGTCATCTGAATTCTCTTAAACTCAAGATCAAATAATCTCGCTATCGTCTTAGCGGTAAGAGTCTTTGCAATACCTGGAACACCCTCCATAAGAGCATGACCTGATGAAAGCAGAGTTGCGACTAAGAGAGAGATCTCATATTCTCTCTCAATAAGTATCTCAGAGACTATGTCAAGGATCTTTCTTAACATACTCATGACAGCTAATCATCCTCCTAATAATTATACAAAAATAAAATAAATCTCAAGACTATAATATCTGAAGTCAACATTAAAGAATCAGGCCCTCTGACATCATTCTTTATCAGAATTCTTTACAAACTTCTTCATCAAAGATCTTTTTCAGAATAAAATCTTTAGAATACGCTGTGTGTCATGCTCAACTCTAATAAGACTTTAATCTGAGGTATATTTTATCATTTAAAGAAATATAATGTTTAGGGGTCATATCATAGGATATGTCCGTGTGAAAGGCGTTATCGCTAATCCTTTTAGAAGAGATCTTAGAGTGGAAGTGGAGTTTATAGCTGATACTGGCGCAATATATACTATGATACCTGAATATATTGCTGAGAGACTAGATCTTAAAGTAGTTGATAAGAGAAAATTTAGAATTGCTAGTGGCGAAGTAGTTGAATATCCTGTTTCAGAAGCATATATAATAATAGAAGATAAAGGGGTCACAAGTCTTGTTGTTATAGGATCTGAGAAGACGCCGCCGCTCCTTGGCGTCACAACCTTAGAGTTATTAGGATTCCAGGTAGATCCGATAACTGGAAGATTAAAACCGCTGGAATTGCTGCTCTTATAATATTAATCTTTTCATGTCTTCTTTTTTCGAGTATTAAAAGGATCTTTCTTTTCATCATCTTTCGGACTCTAAAAATAATCTAACTTATTTAACTTAGCTCTTCTCATGAACCTGTATTTGTCTAGTTTTTTATATCTCTTATAGACTTATGAACTACATAATTATAATAGAAATTTTAAGAAAAATATGCGGCGGCCGGGATTTGAACCCGGGATCGCCGGCTTGGAAGGCCTGATCCTGATGAGAATCAGTTCACGATCGATACATGAAAACGTGAACTTTAGCTCACATATGATTTATCCTTATCATTCATATCTATTCTTTGTGAACCTTGAAGATATCTATCAAGTTTTAAAGCGATCCCTTGGCCGTATAATTTAAATGCTTCAAAGAATCCTCTTAAAGCCTCCCATTCTCTTTCTCCACAAGCTGCCATTATCAGAGACATTCTTAAGAACAAATCTTTAAGTTTATTACTCCAAATCCTCTCTAGAAGCATCTCCATGTTTCTCTCACTAATAGCAAGACTTGTTTGAGCGGCTGCCACAATAGAATATGTAAAGAAAACCGCCAATGAATAGTATATGAAGCTCACACCTATGTCTTGATCCTTTTCAACATCTTTTCTCTCTAAGAAATATTCTATTCCTCTCTCTAATAACTTGATGATATTTGAATAATCATCACTATTAATCTTGGGAGCGTTTCTTATGAAGGTCCTGCCTCTCTCAGTTAATATGTAATGACCTTTTTCATCTTTAGTCACAAAACCTTTCTCAAAAAGTCTCTTCATATGTTTATAAACATTCTGTCTTGAAACACCAAAGCGTTTAGCTATATGTGAAAGGTTGACAGTTCCGGTTGACATCTGATCTAATATCTTCAAAATCTCTATAGGATCTACTTTTCTCTTATCACTCATTGTCAACACCAATATTTATATCATAGTTGACATATATAAATATTTTACATGGTGAAATGTCAATTATGGAAAATAACATAACTGTAAATCTCTTAAGCCAAGGATTGATTGACGCGGGAGAACTAAGGATTACAGTAACAACTTTAGGCAGAAAAATACCGGGAAAAAGATATCTGATCTATCTGCCTATGAATAGAAACTATATATGGGAGGTTCTTCACGAGAAAAACGTGAAAGTGAGAGTCTTCATAGAGATCCCTAGTGAGGCCTTGAGAAATGAGGCAGGCGGAAAAAGAGAAGAGAATTAATAATGAGAAGCCTGAGGATCTCGACTCAGAGCTGCTTAATAAAGAGGTTGAAATAGCTCTACAGACATATGGATCATTGAGAGGAAAAATAGCTGGGATAAGCAGATATTGGATCAAGCTGGAGTTTAGCGGGAAATATATCTATATCAACAAGCCTTTCATAGTGTTCATCAGACCTATACAATAAGGGATCCTTCATGGTTCTTAAGAGAACGCTTAAGGTGTCTGATGATGTGTATCATGTTATTGAGAAGTTGAAACATGAGATGAACCTTAGATCACCAAATCAGGTTTTGAGAATAATATTAGAGGAGTATCAGGCTAAACATGTTAAGGGTAACCCTAGAGACATTGATCAGGGTAACCCCGCTAAATGTGATCCCATGGAGACATTAAGAGGCTTGTTAAAAACATGTAGAGCTGAAAGACTGAATAACATCTACGTAATAAGATGTGACAGCAAAACAGCCGTGATCGGAGAGAAAACTCTCATAGACCTATTGAATAGATTTAACATAATGATCGAAATGACCTGAAAAAAGTGATTTTTATATGAAAGAGACAGAGACCCGCGGCCAACCCAATATTAACTTAGAAAAATGGATTAATAAATCTGAGTCATCAGAAGAAACATCAGATATTGTAGCATTTGAAGAGCTTGATGAAAAAGATATTATGAATCTATTGGAAGTGATGAAAAAGATATATGACATAGAACATTTATATATACAATGGAGAAAAATTGTAAGCCAAGGCGTGTCTGAAAGAAAATCTCCTCGAAGCTTTATCGAGATCTTGATAAGATTGATCTCCGTAGCTGATGAGAAAATGATTGAGATATTAGAAGAAGAATACACAAAGGCAGGCATAGATCTTAAGCCTTTCAGAAGAGATTTAGACTTGTTAAGAATGTTCATAAAATCTGATGTTTATAAAAATCTTATTAAAAGACTTCTTAAAGTTTGGGAGATTAAGAGATTATATGAGAAAACCACTATAGTTTCATCAGTATTTGCGGATATAGTAATACAATACTTCCAATATATTAAGAACCTCATGTTTAATAATAAGGATCTTGGTCTTCATTGTTGGGATGACAAGCGTTATGTAGAGTGTGATGAAGATGTTAAAAGCCTGATAGAATCTCTCTATAGATTATTTTTTATTGAGAAGATAGGGATCCGGTATTCAATATTAGTAAGGGAGATCATGACAATACTTGAAGACAGATTGAGAGAGCCTATGAGCGAGGATCCTCTCTCAATAGCTTTTGATAATTGTGTGTTCAGCTGGGAGACATTATCATGTGAGCCTCACAACCCTAACAAGATAATCTTTCATTATATTCCTCACAAGATTAACAAGGATCTTCTAAACAAGCTTTTGAAGACAGAAAACATCACAGAGGATCTTGTTAATAAATACGCTCCCAAGACGTTGAAAGCGTTCAAAGAGTGGGTCGGGGATAAATGGATAATACTGTTTGAAGTGATAGGCTTCACCTTATATCTTAGACCGTATAAAAAGATGATTATTCTAGTAGATCGTGAGGGAAGATTCGGTAACACGGGTAAAAGCTCTTTTCTAAACTATCTTGAGATGATCCTTGGAGAAGAGAACTACAGCTCAATCCCTCTTCAAGCTTTTGAAGATCCTACTGCTAATAGATTTCAGGTAAGCGCGATATATAGAAAGTTGGCTAACATATATGCGGATCTTCCTGAGAAAGCCCTGAGTGAACTAGGCGGTATAAAAGCCGCGACGGGAGAAGACACGATCCCAATAGAAAAGAAGTATAAAGACTCATTTAAGTGGAAGCCTTACACCAAACATATCTACTCGGCTAATGAGCTCCCCAGACTTGTGAAGATAGACATGGCCTATCTAGATAGAGTGTTGATCATAGAGTTTTTAGGCCTGTTTGAGAAGAGGATCCATAACTACATAAATACTTTGAGAGACGAAATTCCTAACGCCGTAGCGGTTGGGATAGCTGCTTTTCACAAGGTGTTGAAGAGAGGATCCTTCTCATATGAGAATACTTCTGAGGACGCTAGACATATATGGCTTTCAAAAACTGACTCAGTGTATGCCTTCATGAGATGGCTTGAGACGGGAGGAGCGTTAATAAAAGATCCTTCTGGGAGAATCAAGATTGACAAGCTATATGAATACTACTCTAGATATTGTGATATATTTGATAGAGATCCTGTGGCTCAAAACGTCTTCACGATGAGACTTAAACAATATAGATACGAGATCAAAAGACCTCACAATGTATCAACTTTATATGGATTCAGACTTGATGAGAAAAGGCTTGAGGAGATGTTGAGAGAAGAAGAATCTGAAAAGACATAGGCCCTATGAATCATAGGTTAATATTGGTTAATGATCATTCAGGCCATTGTTATTTTACTATTTTTTATCAAAATCCTGTCACAAAAACAATGGGTTGTTTGATCATTAACCGTTATTAACCTATGATCGCTGTAGAAAGATCCCTGTGGGATCCTTTTCATCATTGGCTGTCTTCATGAGGCGGCTGCTTGTAATGTTTTTGGAGGCCCATAGATTTATGGGTCTCTGTCTCAACTGTTTTTCTCTATGAAGGGTTACCCTGATCATATTCATTGGGGTTGCCCTGCCAAAAGATCCTTCATAGGCGTCTTAAGGCTTTCATCATAACGGCCCGACCCGTTAGGATGATCCCCGCGTGAATATTTTTATACAAATCCTCAGGCGAAGGATCATTCAGATAATAATGATCCTGATGAAAACCCTCTGATCACGCGGATTCTAATGAGGGATCATTCTCGTGAGGGCCGTGACATTTTTACCTGCCGCGGCAGGCTAACATTATTGTGTATATAAATATTATCTCACTAAGGTGGGGGCTATAAAATTTTGTCGAGCCCTCCCGCCCGCTTTCACGCCCGCCTAATTTTATACCCGTATATATATAGTAGAGGTAACATTTTGGCCCGCGAGCCGCAGGATCCTTTAAAGAAAGATCCTATACATTATAGGCTGCCAAAATCATTGGCCTCTCAATAATTCAGGATGCTGCCAAAAGCAGCCTAACATTCTCAGGGTCTGAAAAATGATTATGCCCTGAGACTTTTAGAAGAGAAATCAATGATAAAAATAATATGATTTGAAAAGCCGCGGGCCCCCTAGGTATATATGTGATAAGTGAGATTTAGAATAGCTCTTATATCGAAATACAGAACAATATGTTTCAAAAAGCTGTTTATAAGCTCAACAGCTCTCTCAAAACCATCTTTATCTCTAATGTTCTCATAAAAGTTTTTCACAGCGAAAAATGGCTTGTCTTTTCTCTCATTAATATATATCATGGAGACTTTATCAGTTATCAATTCTGATTTTATATAGTTGATGCTGAAAGCCTCAAAAAGATATTGTTCAGGCTCTACATATGTTATCTCAAGAATATTACTGAAATAATCGTTATCCTTGAGGAGATATCGGATCTCAAATTTAGCGTGTTTCAGATGATCCTCAACAAATTCAGCTTTCAACATATATCTATATCTCTTCTCAAGATCATCTTCTCTAATTGTCACATCAAAACTTCTCTCGATAAAGACATTGTTCATCAAGACCACCCTGATCATTCTAATAATGTTATTAATGTTTTAAGCATCTTAATAGCATCATCATAATTCTTTTCTTCAAGCAGCTTGTATATATCAACAAGCTTATATAGGATCCTTCTGTCACTATCAAGCCACATTCTGATTATTTCATCAGTTACCTCGATAATCTTTCTTCTACACTCTTCTCTACAAGCCTCCTCATATATCTCCTTAAGATCTATGTTAATCTCTCTCTTAATCATGTTCATCACCATTTTAATGTCTCAAGATATTTAGGATAATGTTCATCAGCCTCACTGAGAAGATCCTCATAACGAGCCTCAGAAACCTTTAATTCACCAAATCTACTTTGAATGAAACGAGCCACTTCTCTAGACACGACCTTAATCATTAGTCTCCAAGATATTTTTCTAACATATTTAGGTGGCAATAGATTACGTCTTTTAATATATTTCTCAAGAGCTCTTCTACTAATATTATTACCCGCGTATTCCTCAAGCAGCCTCAGAGTATCTAATGAGAAATAAGCCCATTCACAAGGCTTAACACTCTCTCTAAGACCCACGTAATATCTACAGAAGCCTTTATCATTAAAACACACAAGTCTAGACGTCTCAACATCCAAGCCGTTTATCTCAATAATCTCATTAGGATTGAAGCTCTCAATAATGTATATAGCGTGTGATAGTCTGAGGCCTCCCTCAAGCATAAGCCTATAGACTAAATAATATAGCTCATGATTTTCTCTCAAGACGGATAAGGTCTTAACAAGATCCTCAAAATTGATTGGGTAGGATCTTACATCAATCTTATAGCTTCTGCTAGGAACGATCTCCATTACCCATCCATATGTCTCAGGCGATATTCTCCTAAGATAATAGAGATATTGAATATAGTGTCTAAACACATTTCTAAGCCACTTGTTCTTATGATTAATCACATAGTTGATAAGATCCTCACTAAGAGTTTTACCTTCAAGATGTTTCTTAAAGAGATTACGATAATAAGCTATTGTCTCAGGATCTAATATTTTTCTCCTCTTCTTTCTCTCACGTAGAAACTCTTCAAATCCTTGGCTCCATGTAAAAACTACTTGTGAGAGACTTATCCCAAGCATCTTTCTGAGATCTTCTCTGAAATTCTCCACCGTAAACCTCAGTATGGCTTGTTTCAGATATTCATCTTTAGAGGCTAACGCTACAGCCTGTAGAATTAACGAATAATCTATAGATCCATCTTCTCTAATGATTCCTACAGCCTTCAACCTGTCTATGCCTGCAACTATCTCGTTAAACTCTTTTTCATCAAGATATTGAAGAGCTTTTGATATTACATCATCAGGGATCCTTCTAATGCCATTCAGATAGTTATGAAGAGATCCTTTTGCTATATCAAGGATCTCCACGGTCTTGTTGAAGCCAAGCTTCTCCTTGACTCTTCTAAGGATCTCTCTTCTAACATCATCACCAAGACCCTTGATATTAACCTTATGAATCCATCTAGAAGAAACATTTACATCTCCTATGAGTTCACTCATGAGTTCACACCCCCCAAGTAGAATCGTGAACTTCGGGGGGTAATAAGCATTTTTATGCGGCGGCCGGGATTTGAACCCGGGATCGCCGGCTTGGAAGGCCGGCGTCCTAGACCAGGCTAGACGACCGCCGCTGTCCATTATTTTCTTTAGAGATTTGTATATATAAGTTTTTCA
>WYEB01000354.1_pt1 | contig 16766 bp, 38 predicted proteins | sample 6343061 | NCBI WGS metagenome assembly WYEB01 (sample SAMN13812332, study PRJNA600296) | hot springs metagenome | biome: ENVO:00000051; feature: ENVO:00002007; isolation source: sediment sample from Evening Primrose shelf | place: USA: Yellowstone National Park, Evening Primrose Hot Spring ... | reverse complement strand
GAGAGAGAGTTGAAAGGGCAAAGGTCTCTTACACCCTTTACAAAGTTTTAGAGACATTTTGGTATTTTGTTAAGTTGCCAACTGCTTATTGATTAGGGTATTGTAAAGAGTATTCTGGGTGTTTATCTAGAGAAATACTTAAATATTCGTGTATTTTTTATCCTATGGAAAACAAAACCCAAGAAATAAAGGTTGAAATAATAAACGACGACGCGATTAAGCTGACACTTAAAGATGCCACAAGTTTTCCGCTACTATCTGAAAAAGCACGCAATGCGTTAAGGGAAATCTATCACTGGTTAAGTAAGGGTCGTGATTACAATGCACATATCGTGCTACAATGTGGATACATGGGTATAGTTATGCAATATGATATTGCTAAACATGTTGACATGTGTATAGATGCCTGTGTTAAGGGTGCACGTGAGCGCGGCCTAAATCTGCTTGACTTTGGTCCAGCATGTGCTGAAGAGTGCGCCGCGGGATTTAAAAAAGAGACTGAATTTGAATTCAGAATACTCCTGACAGAAGTAAAGAAAACATTAGACGAATATGGCCTTAGACATAAGATATATGATTACTGGGATTTTACCACGAAAAAGCTAGTTTTTGCTGTTAAACTATAATTTTTTTTGGTCCTCTCTTTTATATTTGTAAAGAGAGGCCTTGTTATTGGTAAAGAGGGGGACTTCGGAGGAAAATTTAAATATTGCTATTTCTTATCTCATATGAACCATAGGCATGAATACAAAAATAGGGTTCAGGAACTAGAGCGCTTAATAGATATATTGCGCCGGTACGATATCTACAATGTGGAAGAGCTTACGTTAACGTTGGCACGTGCAATACGCGGCTATGCGGCCCAGTTGGGTATAGCGCCTCTACGGCCGCGTGAACTCGAATACGTGTGGCAAAAATTGATAACCACCCTTTAAATTAGTCCATTTTTTCCTTTTTCAATTTTTTTCTTTATAAATTTTTAATTTCGATTTGACATAGTTCCCATGGCGTGGCCTTTCTTTAGACATGGCGCATCTTCGAGGCCCTCGGCTATGGCGGCCTTTATCCCCTCGTGCACCCCTTCGGAATAAAGCTTAAATATTTCTATTGTTATTCTTCCCACGAACACAATAACGGAAACGCAATCAGGCGAGCTGTGCTTTACGTTAAACACCATGTGGCCGCCTTTAAGTCTTGGTGACGACGTTAAGGTGGTTTTGAGTACCGTAGTCCAAAGTCTCGACACAAAATATGGAAAACGTGCATTTGTTTGTGTGCGTGGTTCCAAAATCGAGATTGACATAAGCAACGACTACATAGAGCACATAGACACATGCCGTAGTGCTTGCATGGCCGCCTTCGAGGCGCTCGGGCGCAATCAGGAGGGCTATGTGTCGGCATGTCACGAGAATTGCCGTAAAATGGTGAGGATGGCCGCCTTTGAGTCACTAGATGACACTCTGGCAGAGTTAGAGGAGGAATTAAAGCGTCTGGGCGTGAGGTATACGTCGGAATATGACCGCGAGGAATTTCCACAGCATTTAAGAGTCGTCGTCTGGCTCTAAACTCTATACATATTTTTTTTTCGCTTTTTCCCCTTCGGCGAAAGGCTTAAATATTGTTTTCTTTTTTTCATCCTATGAACCAAAAAGCTGGCTTGTTTACATACCCGGAGGATGGAATGGTATACTGGGAGATTAAGGCCGAAAGGGTAGATTTAAGCCTGCCTTACCACTTCGCGAAGAAGATTCAGGAAGCGGCAGATTTGTTGGGTGCTGAGGTGTATGCAGGCATATGGTGGCCCTACCTACACATAACGCTTATCCGCGATATAGAAAAAGACATCGAGGAATGCGTGGGAAAACAGGCGGACGAAGTCATCGGTAGCTGTAAAGAGGAATGCGGCGGCGACCAGAAGTGCTTCGAGGAATGCGTTGACAAAACGCGCCTAGATGCCTACAACGCATGCAGAGAGGACATTGGCGAAGATTTGTGGCCGCGGTTTGCGGAAAAAGCACGAGAATTAAAACACATAGCTGAGCTGTACGGCATCGTGGTGCAGACAGGCGTGGTGGTTGATGGGGAGGGGGTTAAGCTCAAGCTGAGGCTGGAAGGCTACCGCGATGCAGTCCCAATTAGGCTGGGGAGGGAAATATTTTGGCGGCTACTTGACGTCACGCATGCAAAACACTTCACAGATGCCGATGAGTTTGCGTTGTCGATTGCCGAATTCTTGGTTAGGTTCTACGGAATTGACGGCTTAGTCAAGCTGGCTGAAAGCATAAGTAAGGACAAAGTGCATGTTTCCCGCATATATGATGAACACAGTGGTCCGGATAGGTCCATGCGTAGATATGAGATAACGATAAACTATAACGATGACAAAATCAGATTCCTCGTAACGGAGGAAAAGCTAGACGGCCACTGGGTTGTGACAAATATTACGCCTCTGGCCGTGCTGAGCCCCATAGCTGACCTAACTCCCGGCTAATTTTTCCCTATTTTTTCAGCTTTTTCCCTTCGGAGAAAAATTTAAATATTTTCTACTTCTTTCCGATGCATGGGCCTACACGTTACTTCCGAATACGTTGCTAAACAAACCGACCAGCAGAACAACTAACGTCATTTTTTACCCAACACCTTTCTTTTTTTCTTCCACCAAAAAGCTCAAATATTCTTAAGCGTTTTCCCCTTCAGAGAAAAACTTAAATATTTTTTCATTTTTCTTCAGACATGCCTGTATTTAAGCTGGAGCCGTGGGGGGAGAAAGCCGAAGTGGAAATGTGTGGAACGACGTTTTGCATAGAGCTGAAAGATAAAGAGCACAGGATTAATGTGTTCTATCATGAACACGGCGATAGGGGGGGCCTTACGCTTGATATCAGCCTGCAGAAGAAGGAGGGATACAAGGAATACGTCAAGAAGATGGTTGAATTTGACCTGCCTCCGGTTCCGCTTAACGAAGGATCGCCGTTTTTCAGCACCTATGAGGCCGCCGTGAAGCTGTTTAAAGAAGGGAAGCACGTTAACTTAGTTGCGAAGTGGGAACATGAGGGGGTTTGGATTGGCGTGACGGTGATCTTAGACAATAAGCGCGTCTATATGCTCTTTAGGGCCGTATGTGGGCCCCACAAGCTTTACTACCAATCCGACATAGACACGAAAGAGCACGACAGATGGCTGAGGCACTTCTTAATCAACGCCGCCGGCTTGTACCTGCTGTTTAGGGAGTACATCAAAACTGAGGAGCTGGGCCAACCCCTTCAAGAAAAAACTTAAATTTTTCATTTTTCTTCTTTCTTTATGCTTAAGCTCACGTTTGATATAGAGCCGTGGGATCAAGTGAAAAGCTTTATAATCACTACGCTGTATGCCGATATAAAGCTGGAAGAAGAAGAAGATTTTGTGCGTTATGAATTCGCTGAATTCGGTCGGCTGGATGGCGTTGAATACAAATTCCGCTTAAGAAAGAGGCCGAATTATAAGGAGTACCTTAGAGATTTCATCCAATTTGATGTGGATATAATCGATTTAAAGAACTTAGTAGGGGGGATGTCGTACTTCCGCGAAGTATATCAATACGTTGCTTCTCTGTATAGGCGGGGCACTGTTGCAGATTTGACATTCAAATGGTGTGATAAAGACATGCACGTATCATTTGGCTTACGTGCGGCAAGAAGCGAAGAAGGGGCAGAGATTTTAAGCGGGCTTACAGCCGAATATGGAAGCGAATACGTGAAACTGCACCACAGCGAAAAGACTGAAAACGCCGAAGATGAACTTGAGCGCCATGTAAAAGAAGCCGTCGGTCTCTATTTGCTGTTTAAAGAGTACACCCTCCAGGAGGGGGAACTGAGTAAAACTTAAATACTCCCTTTTTTCCGTTATCATATGTCTTACCTCAGAAAAATACTCTCTAAAGTCGATCCGGGCCTAACCGCCAACGTGATAGCCGAACGTCTGGTCAAGATGTGCGAAGAAAACAAAGAGTTGTGTAAAAAATATCTCTATGGCGAGTGAGAATTTGATAAAACCAATATTTTTCTCAATTAGGAAGAATCGCAGTTATTTCATGTGGAGGCCGTACAACGATTTTTTCGACTTTCGGCATGTATGCATCGAAACTATCAGTGAAGTCGGCTTCGTTCTGCATGACGGAACCTGCTTGAGGGTTGATAAATTAGGCAGGAAGTATCTTGTTTCGGCGACGCGGTTCAGGCATCTGCGCGACGGCATATACCTCTTGACTGAGGAAAGAAGCGGGAAATATATATTCCGGCTCATCCGACCACTTCGGCGAAACACTTAAATACTGTTTTAATGCTAAAGCGGACGTGATAAAGAGGGGAGACGCATGTCTTTGTATCCACCGCTTCTTAGCCATACTTAAATATGCCCCGTACCGCACTTGGTACGAAGACGAGCTGTGTCAAGCCAAGCGTATGGATGGTGTGGTAGTGGCATATGCATATGAAATATCAAACAGCGCAAAATACAGAATCAGGGAGTGCACGATGAAGCTATGGTGAGGGAGCCTATCATTTACGACGTGATAGAGGCGGTGTATAAAGAGTTCACCGGTAAATGCGCTACGCCGATAAAAATTATTGAACACTTGAAAAGCGTGGGGCTGTATGCGTCATATGGAACATTAAGGAATGCGCTAGAGATTTTAGTCAAGCTTGGTAAGGCGGAGAGGCACAACCTGCATAAAGGTTATGCATTGTACTGCATTGGTGACCGACCTGAATTCGGAGCCACACTTAGTTATGAAGAGGTTGAAAAATGCATCATGAAGCTTATGCCATCTGCTACATTATTACAGATAGCGGAATGTGCTTTAAAGAGAAAAATAAGGGGCGATTATACCACGATATACTTATCAGTGCTTTATATATTGCTACGTATGATAAAGGAGGGAAAAATCCACTCTGTTATCTTTGTATCAGATAGTAGGGACAAGTTCAAAGTTATCATTCAGCAATAGCCCGCGTAGACCTTTGGAGTAAAGCTTAAATATTTCGTTTTTCAGTTTCTGCCATGACTGCAGAACAAAAAACGAAAAAACAATTCGATGCTGAGGAATTCAGGAAAAAGGTGCAAAATGCGGTAATGAAAAAAGAATGGGGCGCGGCAATACTGGCCCAGTTCAACACGGTTAAGCTCGAAGTCGTGAGGATAGGCAATGCGGATGAAATAATGATCCGCGTAAGCGGTCAGAAGCCGGGCAACGCCTTGAAGCTGGTGACAAAGGAGCATTTAGACAACTTCCTAGACCTGGCACATGCTATCGTGAGCAACGAGGGCAACCTGCTGGACAAATTAGAAGCTTTGAAGGAACTGCTGAGAGAAGGCAGTTCCGGCGGTGCGGTGGTGGTATGACTGCGGCGCGCCGCAAAGAGGCTGAAAAGAAAAGCAGTAAAGCAGTGGAGGCGCTGATTGAAAGATACAGAGAAATAGCGAGTAAAGTAGAAGCAGAGGGTAAGCAGTACGCAATAAAGCTGGATCAGGAGGCCAACGAAGACGTCACGGTGAAGTATAGGCTTGCATTAAGGCCTACGGCGCGCGGCGTCATCCACACGCTCGAAATACTAGACGCAACGGAGGAGAGAGCCGCCATACAGATCCCGCTGTTCGGGCGGGACTGGGAGAGGATCCTAAACCATGCCGACAGGGTGATCAACAGCATGACTGCTGAGAAGTTCAGAGAGGTGGCTGATCTGCTTGTTGAGCTCAGCAACAGGCTCAACCTAGGCGGGCGCTCATCAGTAACGGAGGTAGAATAACTCCCCATTTTTTCTATGTCATTTGATTTTGTGGATATTTCTAAGATAATTATTCCAAACGACCACTTATATGTTAAACATAAGAGGAATACGTGTGAGTCTATACGGATTACGGGCGTCATGATGCCGCTGGTGCTGAAGAAGGAGCAGGAGAGGTATATACTAATCGATGGGTATGAGCGCTTCCAATGCGCCAAAGAGCTCGGCTGGCGCCAAATTCCAGCAATTATTACAGAAGATTCGCCTGCTGATGTGCTGAGGCTGGCGCTGAACTACGTCCGGGGACGGGTGTGCGGCATAGACGTCCTAATATCCACATGGCAGATGATGCAGGTGTATAATCCCGAAGTTATGAAAGCGGTATTAGGCAAAAGCTGGGACACGTTGAATAAATATAAAAATACCGCTGAACATATTATAAATCTAGGTTTGCCGAAAGAAGATATAGGCCAGCTGAGGGAAGCGTGTGTAAGCATAAGGAAGCTTATAGCATGTGCATATAATTCACACGATTCAGAAGAGTTTATGATGTGCGCCTTGGGCAAAACTAGACCGCGTTTAAAAAGGGTGACAGCTGAGATGGTGAAGAAGGCAATACAGCTTGAAAGAGATCTAGAGCTGAAGACGGCTGTGGATTTAGTAGAAGTGTTAGGAGCCGAAAACGTAATGAAGATCGCCGAGGTGGTTGACGTGATTAAGAAGACGCTGTGTAGCAGGGTGGAGCGCTATAAGAAATGCATGCTGGTTGAAGATTATAAGTTGCTGAGGAAGCTATGTGGGGGGAGTTGAACGTCCGGAACGCGTTCCTGGCGTTTGGAACGCGTTACCGGCGGAACGCGTTACTGGCGGAACGTTACTTATTATCTTATAGTATATTATATTCTATCTCCGTTCCGGAACGCGTTCCGGACGTGGGTAGAATATGGAAATTGTAGACGTCTTAGACGGCATCTTAGGCACGCTGAAAGATGCATATAGCAAAAAGCGTAAAGACGTCAGCATATCGCTACTAGCCAGGTGTTTAAGAAGTACGTGGTATAAAATCCAGACAGGTCAAGACATGATAACAAATGCAATATTGTATGGAACGGAGAGGCATCATTGGATGGAGCGCCACCTCCCGCAGGAACTGGAAAGGCATGGATACAGATGCATGCGTGAGGTAAAAGTAGAGTACGGCGGTCTTTCGGGATTTGTAGATTTGCTGTGTGAAAGAGATGGGAAGCGGTATGTGCTTGAGCTTAAGTTTACGTCGGCTCCTCACGCCCGGAACGCGTTCCTGGAGTGGTATAGGAGACAGCTGAAATACTACGTTGCAGTTGTTGATGCTGTCGGGGTGCTCATCCTCATGGATTTCAACATTGAACAGAGTTATAGAGAGGTCGTCGTTTTGGATGAAGTCAGCAGAAGGCAGATTTTGGCTGAGCTGAAAGAGAGGTATGAGATGCTGAAAAGCGGCGTAAAGCCGCCGCCTGAGATTGGGCCGTGGTGTAAATTCTGCATATTTAGATTTCAATGCATGACTCAGAAGCTGGCATGAGCCGCCGGAAGAAGGGAGAGTTCATTACATCACTTGGCGACGGCAGATTTGGCGTTGCCTATGGAGAGAGGTCTGTATGGCTGATAGATACGCTGACGGGCACGAAGATCATCATATATTACCACCCCTACCATCGGCGGTGGTACATCATGTTAACAGACCCGCAGGGCAACTTCGTAAAACGCCTCAGCTACATTTCTGTATGCGCAACGGGGGTCTATGAGTACTGCCAGCGGACTTATGAAGGCGGCAATTTGTATGTAGACATCTTGTTCTGTGTGCCGATACGCGACTTAGAGCTGACGGCGTACTGGCAACCCTGGGAGCCCATCCTCACGGCGTACTACATGGGCAACAGGCGGCCGTACTACAGATGGCTCAGGGCAATACTCCCAGAGGTTGCTAAACAAATCGCCAGGAGGATACAAGAGGCTGGGAACGAAGCGGCAAGCTTCGTAATACACGTGTTTGAAATCGGCTACGGCTTGAAGCCGCAGTACATCGGCTACGCCGTGACTGGGTATAAATACTGCGCGGGGATGCTCTACGGCATCCAGTGCCGCCTGACGCCTGAGACGTGCGAGCCGACTAAGTGCCGGCCTATTTGCGCCGTCACGTGGCGGCTGTTTCCGGCTGAGTGTAGCGATGAAAGAGAGCGCCTGTGTCTGGCCGGAGAGATCTACAGGCCGGTACCTAAGAATCTCTATGGCCAGGAATAACGGCGGCGTTACCATACTGATGATTGATGTTGATGAGGTCACATTGCCGTTTGACCGCGTGCAGTATGAAAGTGAAGCAAAGAAAATAGTGGAGTTCTTCGGCCACGAAGTCGCTGGAATAACGTATAAACTCTCGACGCATAAAGGCATCCACATTCACGTGTGGGTCACGCCGGAGGTGGAGCATATGAGGATCCCTCTGCTTCAGTATCTGCTGGGAAGCGACTTCAAGCGGGAGTGCATAAACTACTTCAGGCTTCGTGCAGGCATTGACATCAACGTGCTGTTTGCGGGCAAACGCCGGGTGTTCTACACCGCCGGCAAAGCTATGGATTGTAGCTTCATGTGCAAAGGACTGATCAGAGAGATTAAAATAGCTGAAGAGCTGGGTTTAAAAAGGATGCAGATTTAGCTTAATCGCCCTCCATGACTTCTTCAAACCAGAACCTTTTGCCCTTAAAGAAGTCTTCTTCTTCTTCGGCTTTTTCTTTAACGCCCTTGGGCCTCACTTTTGCAATGACCTCAAAGACGCCGTACATCTGTACCGCTTTGTTTACCTCCTCTTTTATGTACTTCTCCATCTCCTCTACACACTCCTTCTTAAGCGCAAAGGGCAGATCGATGACGAACCGGATTATCATGTCTCCTCCTCTTCTTCTTCTTTTTCAGCTTTTTCTTCGACATCCGCCGTTACCTTCATCCTCACCTCTAAATCTATCTGATATTCGCCGCATTTCGCCGCTAACTCTCTCATGCGGTCTTTCAGCCGTGTTTTTAGCTCTTCTACTGCTGTCTGTGGAAGGTATATTGGGAGCTCGATTTTAAATTCATATTTAGCCACGTGGTTATGTAGCCGCGGATATATAAACTTTACCTCTGCTGAAATTCCTCAAGATACTTTCTGGTGACGCAGTCAAAGAAGTACGTAAGCGTCTGTGCCGCCTTCTCTATGCCGAATGCCGCTATGACGCTGTCAACGTATTTAACCGCCTGCCGACCCATCACAACCCAGCTCAGCATCCCGGCCTCCTCCACTCTGAAGACCTTTCTGAAGACCTCCGGCTCAGGCGTGAGCACTTGAACCAGCGGCCCCAGCGAAAACGCATAGCGCACGACCTTCATGCCGTCGGACTTAGCCTTCTTCAACAGCTTAATGAGTTTCTTGTACGTTATGCGCTTTTCTTCAGATACATACGGCTCTATGGTGTGGAAGTCTACAACCAAAACGCCGTTTTTGTAAGCTATGGATTCGGAAAGCAGGACAAGCAGTATAAGCCTTCGGAAAAAAGAAGTAGTGCCGCTACACAAATAGTTCCTATATCTGTCTCCCCACAGTTCAGCCTCTCCAACGCTTGAACATCTCATTTAACGAATTCAAGAAAGAGCTTAGCTATAGATCTCAAAATTCCCTCAGCCCCATAGCTTTTGGGATCAATGAAATCGGCAAACTCGTCGAAAAATTCTTCTGCTACATCACTTATTCTGATGGGTAGCTTCGCGTTCTCCCAGAATTCATCGATAAGGCTTTTTTTATCATTCATTGTATGCATCTGAAAGGCCATTTATATCTATTATCTTTATTGCCGATCCGCTATATCCAGGAATTGCCAATATCTTCCTAGGTTCATATGCATAAGGTAGGTAGAATATGAAGCCGTGTATGTTTGCTAAGGCGTACCCCGCAACAGCTGTTTCTACGTATACAATCTTGTCTTCACGGTAGTTATACGAAATATATGCTATGCGGACGCCTGCATGTATCTTATCCTCTTTACCAGGTAGCGGTGAGAACATCATGTAGTCGCCTTCCACACTGGCGGCGGTCAGCACACCCACCGTTTCCAGCTCAGGCAGTGGTTTATATCCGCTTAAGTTTGCCGGCGCTTCGAGCCACGCAACTTCACGTCTGTTGATATAGCTCTTAGGAAGCCTGCGAAAAAACAAGAATAATTTGCACAGCCCACCGCACTTCTTTACGGGTGTATAGCTCTTCAGAGAGGCCTCTATTCTGGCTATTTCAGGCAGTGAACCGCTTATCACGAGCAGAGTAGCGGTCTTTTGCGGCTTCATGTCTGCACCTGAAATGCAGTGCAGAGCGGTAACCACGGTGTTTCTGTCGGCTACATCGGAGGGGGAGCATCCTATAGGCATTACATACCTGTCTGCACTTTCATCAACGAAATGAATTTCGCCAACTATATAAACTCTATATCCATCTGATGTAAACTTGATCATGTCTTTTTTCTTTTCATGTATTAAGTAAACAATCTTGTTATGCGGATCGACTGCCGCTACGTTTTTTTCCGCCAACAGTTTAAGCGAGGCGGCATCGATTTCAAAGTTTTCCGGCATACATAAAATTAGGATGCAGAGGTATAAAAATAAAACGGGTTGGGAAAAAAATAGGTTTGTTTTTTGCAGGTTAGACGAGGCCTTTCAGCCAATTGACGATGGAGCTGAAGGCCGACCGGCCGAACCTTATGGCGAGGGCGCCAAGCACGATGAAGCCCAGTATTGTGGCGAAGAGGTTAGCGTTGTTCTGTATGAATAGAGCTACGCCCTGCACAAGCGCCGCTATTGCGCTCACTATTGCGGTTACCATGCTTTGTAGTGCCGCACCGATGTCTCCACCCGTTGACTCAGACATCGAAACCGCATACGTAGCAAATATATATACTTTTGAGCAATCGTATGTTGATGGCAAACATAGACAGGATGATCCAAGACGCCGTAAGTAAGATGGTGGTTGAACTGAAGGCATTGGGCTTCGACCCGCTTATCGACATAACTAGCGAAAGGATTGGAATAATTATTCCTGTGGAGCAGTTGGTAAACAAGATTTTGCAAAGTGTTCCGAAGTCGGTCTACAGACACGTTGACGTCACGATCGAAGAGAAGACGTTGGGAACCAAAGGTTTTATAGTGATCAAGGTGAAGAAGAGGCAATGAGTCACGAGCAGTTTGCCAAGGCGGTAATCAAGACAAAGCTGAATGTTGAAGATCCCGAGGTGTATGAAAAGCTTGTAGATGTGATATACAAATTCTCAATGGTACTGCTTTACGGCGACAATACACTACGGCGTCAAGCAGTTGATGCCGTGTTTTCCGTGTTGCCTGAAGACCTCGTTCTGCAGATATTGAGCGACTACATGGCTAAAACAATGAATAGATATCGTAAATTAGCTGAGCTAGCCGCCGCCATTATGCCCAGAACTGCCGCAGTTAGAGGAGCTGAGGATGTGTTCATGCAGATAGCACTTGAAATGTTTAAAAACCAAATGATGGGACAGCAACAGCAGAATCCACAGCCGCAAACGCCAACCACAGCCAGAGTTCCTGAAGAGCTGAAGAAGCTGTTGGAATGAGGTGAAGTCTCCCTGGAGTTCTCCCTGGAGTTATAAAAAATGGAACCTGGAAACCTACATTGCGTTTCACGCATTGAGGACATATGCGGCGGTGCTGTGCGCCAAACAGGGAAATGAGGTCGTGGTATCGCTGAGGATTATTAGGACTAAGGCTAAGTCGGTCGTTAGGTCAAACTCTCTGAAGGCGGCGTTTAGAGAATTCATCCGCCGCTATTCAAAATCTGTGGTTGAAAAGAAAAAGCATTACATAATAATCGACTGCAAAAAATTCTTCTCAACAGACGCCAGGGCCCTGAATTACATAACAAGACATGGGGAAATGAAGTATTTAGATAAAATAGATGACGGGTTGAAAAAAATATTTGATTGGTTGTTTAGGTGATGCCTGGAGTGGCCGTAGGTATGTGGTACATCAATGCATCGATAATCTCCCCGGCGGTAGCGTCATCGAGGCCTACCCTCCTCGCTACGTTTTCTAAGTGCGTTCTGACTTCATCTTTTGTGTAAAGCCTGCCGTATTTGGCCGCCTTGATGAACTTGATGGCCGCACCCACTAGCGCTCTGGCTCCAGCCGCCTTTACACCTGTCAGGTTGTGTTCTGCCTGTAGCGATCTGTATATCTTCGCCGCCAAATTCCCGTATTCATCCCACGCATTTGCTGTTTGCTCTGCAAAGCTTAATGCACTTATCTGAAGTAGCAGAGACTCAGTACCAAAGGCGCCCATTCTAGCCGTTACAGTGTTGTATACTGTGAACTTCAGCTTATCTTTCGAATACGGCCTGTAGGTTTTCTTCTTTCCAACCATCGCAGGTTATTAGGAAGGTGCATATATACTTTATTTCGGAGCATCGAAAAGATATATAAAGTACAGTGTCCCGTGGGTCGATGAAGATTGGAGTAATAAACACGATAAGCCCAACTTCTGTCTCAGAACAAGCCCGATATTTAGCTGAAAGAATTGGGGCGGATCTAATAAGGGGTATAGACGTCAACGCTCTTTACGACGTGCTGATCACGGTAGGCCCTCCCAATATGGTTTTTGAAAATACGGTTAAATTCATTAAAGCTAGAAAGAGAGTATGTTATTGGGTGGTGGAGGGGATACTGACCGCCGTGGGGAGGAGGAGGGTTAGGAGCGCTCAATGCGATTTATCAATCGCTCCGTCGATGGCGGTGAAGAAGTGGATGGAAGAAAGCGATGTACATATCGACTACGTGATACCGCATGAAATAATACCGCCTAATACAGAGAGCAAAAACAACGGCAGGGCGGTTTACATTGCCGGCATATATTCGAGGAAGTGGCCGCAGTGGGGCCTGCAGGTGCTTAAGATGACGGACAGGCTTGACGCGTTCTATAAGAATGAAATCCCCTTAGAGCCAGTTATGTATTACGCGCACCTTCTCGAAAGCAGTGGGGTGAAGCGGCTTGACGTTATGCCGAAGGATAAGCATTATGAGTTCTTGTCTCAATACTCCGCATTTGCCAGCTTATCCGCGTCGGAAGGGTTTGGTCTGTACATCCGGGAAGCTCTGGCCATGAAGATGAACGTGGTGGCGGTTGCGCATGAGGCGTATTGGGACGTAAATACGCATCCATGCTTTTACTCAGTTCCGCATCGCGATGTGGTATATGCCGTGGCGCCCAGAGATGACGCATACGATGAATACCGCACGTGGGATCCTGCAGTCTACGCCGACGTGTTAATGAAGGCGTTGGAGAGGCCGTGTCCTGTTGCCCTGGAACCTAAAAGGCATTATGATGTAATGAAAACGCTTATATATCAACTGCTGAGGTGAGCAACATGCAGTTTAACAAAACTACAGTAACCGTCTCCGCGGCTACGTTTGATGAAAACTGCAATATAAAAGAGTGCATCAACTGCAGTGAGGAGTTTGTAAAATATATAGTAGAGAAGTGCAGAGAGATGAAGCGTAGGTAGCCATGTCGTCGGCATGCCCTCCGGCATCTGCCGGCGTGGCGAGTTTATACGCATTGGCGGCCGACAAAGTTGAGCTGTACACCGAAGCAGGCAAAATATGCGAAGCTACGGCAATTAGCGACGTCAACCCGCTCGGCAACTTTGCAACAATAACAGCGCAGTGCCAAGCTGATGTTTCTGGCTACTGGACAAGCGCCACAATTTCATCGCCGGACAACGTACTGCTGATGACAATTACACTAGATTCACCAGTAGAGGTGAGGGCAGGCGATACGGTGACGCTGACAGCTACGCTGGCTTGGAGTTGATATGCCGACGGTATCCCCTGCGGGGTTTAGGTATTTCAGGGAGCTGTATACCAGAGGACAGCTGACAATTACAGATGCGCAGGTCGTGGTGAGTGGGCTGAAGATTTCGGCGTCGGCATCTATATTATCTGTAAACACGGCGGCCGGAAGCAACTATGAAGACTTAATTATTGACTTCGTGGTTACGTTCAACACGTCGGTGGCCGGCACGCTTCAGGAAATATCGATAACTATAAGGGGGCCTACAATAAAGAGCGTTACCCCTATGTTGCAGTTCTGCAGTAGCGAAAACTCGACGGTGCCGGCTGGGACAGTTAGGGTCACTAAAAGATTTATAGTTAGGTGGTATACTGGATGATGAACCAGCCTCATGCAAAGATTCCAAAGGAGGTGGCGCAACTGCTGTCCTCCGGCCTTGTCAAGAGCATTGAGTACGCCGGTGAATCAGTGCTTGTAGTTGTCGGTACTAAGGAGTTCTTCAGCCGGGTGCTGGAGGGCTCTGGGATAGAGCTCATGGAGGTTGACTCTAATAGGATTGTGTTTAGGGTACCGCTGTCGTTCTTAAGCGATTAGCCGCCTCTGCAGATGTTCTTCCTTGACAAACTGTCTTATTTTTTGATTACGCGGGCGAAGTCTGTAGTCTCATACTTAAAAAAGTTCACAACCCCTAGGTACGTAATCGCCTTTGTAATAATATATCCGCATATCTACACAAACATCGTAAGCGTTATATCTGCAACTCAGGAAGCTCTGCTTAATTTAGCAGATCAATTTTTCAGCTGGATAGAGGCTTCGTTTTGGGGGATATACAACTACGTGAGGGACAAACTGCAGAACATATGGTTTGCAGATCAAATAGCATATCTGGTTGCCGGATTGGCGATGGCTCTGCCATTTTTGGCGTACATCATATTCAAATACGCATTTACCCCGGTGGCGACCGCACTTTTAACTATTTCGCTTAACATTCTCGGCACTGTGTACTACATATTCTGCAGAGTGGTAATCCCGGCGCTGAAGATGGCATACGGCGCATATTTGTTTGCGAAGTTCATGCCGGCGTCATATAAATACGTTGCAAAGGCGCTGGATAGACTTGCGCAGGGGAGGTTCGGCGGATTCCTAGGCGCTTTATTCGGCACATTTGCGCCTTTCAGCATGTTTTTCATAGGGCCGCTCATAATTTCAACTGTAGTCGATCCTGCATGCAGTGCGGCGCATGCACCGCTGACCATCCCGCAAACGTATCTAATACCATACACAAAGCCCGAATTGTACCAGTACACGCTGACGCCCGTAATGTCGTGGATAATAAGCTCAATATATGGGCAGTACCTGCAACAGCAATCAGCCGCCATGTCGTTTATCAATGCTTCTGTTTCATGGGATGCGCGCAAAATGGTGGCTTATTCATACATACTGCCCAATATAGCTTTTGGAGCAGTATATGGGCCTTACTACCCCGGCGCATACATATCCCCCACGCCGGCACTCAGCACAATATATCCATCCATCTCCTATTCGCTTGTTTCTGGATATCCACCATACACACTGCCCTACGCTGTGTCTTATATATTCACCGAAGTGCCGATATATTCAGTATCAATATTAGACATATCGCTCCTAACTGGGCCACCGTATGTGTACTCATACATACAAGACTTGAGCTACCTGGCGTTGCCGCCCAGCATAAGCTCATACATACAAGACTTGAGCTACCTGGCGTTGCCGCCCAGCATAAGCGTGGAGATTCAAGACATAAGCAACTTGGTATATCAGGAGTGATTTAAACTGCTCCAACCAGCGTTATTATCTCCACTAGGGCAACTTGGCCCCACGTGTATTCGGAGGGTATCGTGATGTTAACATCGCTGGCTATAGTGAACCCAGTAAAGTGGTACAGATTGACTATGGTTGTGTCTTTCAGCTCCGTGTCGGTCATATTGACAAATGTAAACACAGCAGTTATTGTGCGTGCAGATGGGTCGGCGTTTAAAGATATCAGCCTTACTGATTGACTCATCGGCTGAGAGTCAGCCACGTAATTCAATATTAAGTCGCAAACAAGAGCAGAGTATTCATACGACCTAAGCGTAGATATAAGCCAATCTGTCAGCCTAACGATCATGGCCTTATTCGTATGTCGAGGAATATTCCGAACACCGGGTAGTCTGGAGTCACGACAAGTGGGTCGGTAAATACCGGCCCGGAAGACCTGTCGATCCGGCTGAATCCGCGTATTTCAACAACCGGCTCAGAAAACCAGGCAACAACCGTAATTACGCCGCGGCCAATATCGGCTCTGATGTCTTGGCTCGCTGGGTCTACTATGCGGCCGTCGTATGCAACCCCAACGACGTAAGATGGCGGCATAATCCAGTGTTTTATAAACGCAACAGGCCATTGGTAGACTACAGACATGGTGTTTGTTGGTGTGCAACGTTTATATGTTTTTATCCGCCGAAGACCAGCAACTGCGCCGTAAGGGTGGAGAAGTACACCCCGGCAAATGTAGCCACATCCTTCAGCACATCATCCCGCTTAATCAGGTATCCCAGTATCTGATACGTCAGGTACAAAACAACCCCAACGGCCGCATCTGCCGCATACCCACGAAGCGACAGATGCGCTAAAAGCGCGGCAAAAGACGCGTGGGCCAGGTCAAACGCGCTAAGCTGAACTTCCGCAAACCTAAACCTCTTAGACAGCTTGTTGTAGAGCCACAGAGTTGCAAAAAAAGAAGCAACCATTAACGGGATGTCAATCACGACCTCCTAAGCGACGCGTACTTAGCCTTCATCTCCATGGCGTCTAAAATGACGCCAACAATGACCATACCTAAACCTACAGCAAACAGAGCAAACCCGACCCAAAACGCAACATAGATGGCATGGTCAAACCAAGGAATAGCTGGAACGCCTATACCTGTAAGCTTATTCACCACATAAACAGCAGTCCAGTACATTCCATATACAAGCATAAGGAGCAATGATATCAGTATTACATACATCCCATATACAGTGTTCGACTTCATCACCAGCTGTAAATGCCCCAATATTTAAGTCTTTTTCTCCACTTTATGCATCTGGATGCATACCTCTCAC
>WYEB01000353.1_pt1 | contig 16803 bp, 13 predicted proteins | sample 6343061 | NCBI WGS metagenome assembly WYEB01 (sample SAMN13812332, study PRJNA600296) | hot springs metagenome | biome: ENVO:00000051; feature: ENVO:00002007; isolation source: sediment sample from Evening Primrose shelf | place: USA: Yellowstone National Park, Evening Primrose Hot Spring ... | reverse complement strand
AACCTGCCGACCATCACGACCTCCTCCAGCCTCTCCTCGAAGGGCCTGGCGTCCTCGAGCACCGGCACGTTCGGCGGCAGGGGCGGATTGAGGACCTCCGGCGCCCTCCCGTAGACGCGCCTCGCCAGCTCGGCCGTCCACCTGGAGTTCGTGAGCACGAGGTCCGCCGCCTCGAACGGATTCCCCCTCATGTAGCGCGGCAGGAGCTTCACGTAGCCCCACCAGTAGACGTTCATCGGGAATTTCCCGTACCTCTCCACTATGTAGGGGTCCTCGCCGTACGCCAGCCCCGTGCCCCTGAACCTGGGATCCACCGATACCTCGTACGGGAAGTGTATGTACTCGATGATCCTGAAGCCCATCCTGCGCCTGTGCTCGAGGAGGGGCCTGTAGGTTACCTCGTCGGTGAAGAGCAGCTCCGCGCGGTACCTCCTGATGGCCTCCAGCATGGGCCTCCAGGCGACGAGCCTCAGGTACAGGCCGAACATCCTGAGGCGCACGTTCCAGTTGACCCTGGGGTAGCGGGAGATGTCTATCCCGAACCACTCCGCGTATTTCCTCGGGTTGAACGCGGTGGTCGACGTAAGCACGGGACTGTAGCCAGCCATCTCGAGCGCGTGGGCCGAGGACGCGCACACGAGCTGCCCCCCTCCAGGCCTGTCCCAGTAGTGATGGCCCACCACAGCGTAATTCACACTTCAGCGTCCGCCGCGCCCATATTTAAACGGGATCCGGCCGGAGGTCCGTTCTCTTTGATGGATTTCCACTAGTTCCTGGCCGACCGATCGCATTACGATCTCCCGCGTCCAATGTCATTCACGCTCGCTGATCAAACGGTCACGGCCCTTTCGGCTCCCCCTTCCCGGTCGCGGCGCATGTGGCCGCCGATTGACGCAGCGCGTCGCGCGCGAAAGGCATTTACCCCCGTGTCGGGCTCGAAGATCCGGTTGAAGGCGTCCTTCGTGCTTGTCGCCAACATGTGGGGGCCGGGGGGTAGTCAGAGGTTCATGAGGGAAATTGTGAGGCGCGCGCCGGCTGGCCTGGATATCACAATTCTCCAGCCTCCGGGGCCGGAATCCGCGTACAGCCGGGAGGGATCCCCGTCCACGGGTCCACGGGTGATCGAGGCTTCCATGGCGGGCGTGAGCGGCCCCCTCCCCCGGAGGATATACAGGCTCTTCGTTTCCCGGGACGTCATCAGGAGCATCGACGCCCTCAGGAGGTCCGGGGTGGCGGAGGAGCTCGCGAGGTCCGACATAGTCTACCTGTTCAACAACCTCTACGCGCGGCTCCTGGACGGCGCGGGCGACCTCCCCGTGATAGCCTCGGCCCACGCCTCCCTCTCCGGCCTGAGGGCCGCCTCGAACCCGATCCAGGCGGCCTACGACCTGCTGGTGCGCAGGACGTACATGAGGAGCGTCAACGGGCTCCACGTGTTCCCGAAGTTCCGGGGGGCGCTCTCGCATCCATGGCTTAGGTACAGGATGGTCCTGCCCAACGGGGTCGACGCGGGCTCCTTCCGCCCCCGCAGGAGCTCCGCCGGCGGGAAGCTCCGCCTGCTCTTCATCTCGCACCTGGAATACGGGAAGGGGCTCGACGTCCTCCTGCCCCTGCTGGACGGGCTCCAGGGCGTCGGCGGGTACGAATTCCACATAGCGGGGAGCGGATCCCTCGAGGGCGAGGTGAGGAGGAGGCGGAACGCCATCTACCACGGCCCCGTGAGCGACGAGGAGCTGGCCAGGCTCTACGGGGAGAGCGACGTCCTCGTGTACCCATCACGCCTCGACACGTATTCGCTCGTCGTGCTCGAGGCGCTCTCCTCCGGGCTCCACGTGCTCGCGAGCGATCACCTCAGGGGGAACTTCGACGACTTCGAGCGGCTCGGGTACCTGGAGTACCTCCCGAGGAGCGTCGAAGCATTCCGCAGGAGGCTGATGGACCTCGTGAGGGAGGGCCCCCAGGAGCGCGACAGGGAGGCGCAGCACAGATACGTCGAGGCCAACTACGACTGGAAAGTCATCGCCGCCAGGTTCTATGGATGCCTCGAGAAGTTCGTCGACGCGCACGCGCGCGGCGAGCGCGCCTCGTGCGACTGGGAGCCGGCCACGCCCGTCGAAAGCCCGGCCAGCTCCCCCTCGGGTTGATGTGCACGTGGGCTCGCGGGGCGCGAACGCGATCAGCCGAACGATGATACCGGCCGGCGCCTCGAACCGCGGCCGCCACGCATAAATCCGGCATCCCGATGATTCATCCGGCCATGGACGAGGGGGACGTCGTCCGCGTCGTGCTCACCCACGACGTCGACTGGCCGATCCAGGGGCCGGGGAGGGACCACGTGCTCGCCAGGAGGGACAGGTTCGACGAGGACGTCGTGAGGAGGGTGATCGAGGAGGGCTACAACCCGTACTACAACGTCCCCGACCTGATGGAGATCGAGGAGAGGCACGGCCTCAGGTCCACGTTCTTCTTCAGGCCCGTCTACGACGACGGAACACCCGTCGACTGCTACGGGCCCGTGATGAGGGAGCTCTCCGCCGGCGGCTGGGAGGTGGGGGTCCACCTGAACGACGCCGGGAGCGCGGAGTCCGTCGCGGCCCAGAGGAGGGCCATCGAGGGGGTCCTGGGGGGACCGGTCGCCGGCGCCAGGGTCCACTACCTGAACGCGGGCCCGGGGTACCTGCGCCACCTGGAGGCCGCCGGCCTCAGGTACGATTCCTCCGTCAGCTACAACAAGCGCGAGCTGGATCCCAGGAACATGGGGTTCCTCCGCTCCGGGAACATGGTCGTCTTCCCGATAACGCTGATGGACGCCTACATGTTCACGTACATGGGGGTGGACGAGGAGGGGGCCGTGGGGACGGTCGACAGGGCCATAGGGATCGCCAGGTGGAGCGGGCGCCGCCTCTTGACGATCCTCTGGCACGACAACTCGCTGAGGATGAGGGGCGGCAGGGCCTACCGCCGGGTGGCGGAGCACCTGGCCTCCAGGGATGACGTGAGGGTTTTGAGGATGATCGACGCGTACGGCGAGGTGGCGGGGGTCGCTGATGGTCGAGCGCAGGATCCTCGTGACCGGCGCCGGCGGGATGGGCGGGGTCAACTTCGTGAGGGCGCTGAGGTTCGCGGGGTCCCAGGTCGGCGAGAGGCACTTCATCGTGGGCACCGAGTTCAACCCGTACCACATCGAGTTCCCGGAGTTGGACGTCGCGATAAGGACCCCCAGGCACAGCGACCCGGGGTTCGTGGACGCCCTCCTGGGGATAATAAGGGAGCACGGGATCGAGTTCCTCCACCCACACCCTAGCTCCGAGGCCAGGGTCGTGGCGGAGAACAGGGGGAGGTTCGATGAAGCCGGCGTGAGGACCCTCCTGCCGGAGGCCGGGGAGATAATGCCGGACAAGCTCCACATATACAACAGGCTGAGGGAGAGGGGGGTCGCGGTCCCCGGGACTTTCCACGTCAGGTCGACCGAGGACATACGCGAGGCCTTCAGGGAGCTCGGCTCCCCCCTCTGGATAAGGCACGTGAGCGGCGCAGGGGGGAGGCTGGGGCTGAGGGTCGACTCCGCGGAGGAGGCGGAGCTCTGGGTGAGGCTGAACGTCGTGCAGGGGAGGGCGAGGGAGGGCGACTTCATAATCCAGGAGTACCTCCCCGGGAGGGACCTCGCGTTCGACTCCCTGTGGTTCGAGGGGGAGCTGGTCACCTCCTACGCCAGGGAGAGGCTCGAGTATCCGTTCAGGCACATCTCGCTCTCCGGGATAACCGGCACCCCCTCGGTCGCGAGGACGATAGTCGACGGGGCGGTGAACGAGGTCGGGATATCGGCGGTCAGGGCCCTCAGCGGGAGGCCGCACGGGTTCTACTCAGTGGACATTAAGGAGGACGCGGGCGGGAGGCCGGTGGTGACGGAGGTGGACGGCAAGTGGCACACGACCGCCCCGCTCTGGGGGCACGCGTTCGCGAGGGCGCTCGGCGATCCCAAGTACAACCTCGCGCACCTGTACATCAGGCTCGGCTACGGGGAGGGGATACCGGACGTCCCCAGGACCGACCTCTTCCCCGAGGACTACTACTTGATCAGGCAGATGGACTCGGGGGTGATCCTCAGGGGGAGGGGGGGCAAGTGGAGGATAGCGTAGGGCGCGACGTGCTCATCCTCGACTTCGACGGTGTCGTCACGAAGCTCGACGTGGACTGGGCCAGGGTAAGGGAGGAGGCCTCGCGCCTGGTGGGGTTCCGGATAGATAGCCTGGTGGGGTTCCTCGGGGACCGCTTCGGCACCCGGGAATTCGAGATCGTCGACGGGCTCCTCAAGGGTTACGAGATGAATGCGGCCCTCTCGGCCAGGCCGTACGACGACGTCCGCGCGGTCCTCGAATCGTTCGGGGGGCGCGCATACATAGCGACGATGCAGTCCTCCGAGCCCGTGAGGGCGTTCCTTGAGAGGCACGGCCTCGCGGCGCTCGTGAGGGAGGTGGTGGGCAGGGAGATGTTCGGGAGGAAGGAGGATCAGATCAAGTACATAATCGGAAGGGAGGCCGGGGCGAGGCGGTTCATATTCGTGGACGATTCGAGGGCGCACGTGGAGAACTGCAGGAGGCTCGGCCTCAACGTGACGTGCGTCCTCCTGAGGAGGAGCGCCGGCGAGGGCCTGGCGGATGCGATCCGGGGGCTCCGGCGATTTTCCGAGCAGCGCCCTATCGTCGACTGGGAGGCGCCGCGCCGCCGCGGGGAGGAACGGCCCTCCCGTTCCCGAGCTCGACCCCGCGGACGCCATGGCCCGGCATCGCGGGGTTGGAGCCGGTTCCCGCCGGCCATCCCCGGGGAGTCGGCCGGAGGAGGGCATTCCGGGGAGGGAATCCGCACGCGCTAAAAGCGTTTGTCCGGCGCAGCCGCGCCCGCATCCCCGGAATACCGCCCGACGGCGGCCGTCCTCGAACCATTTCCCACACGTCCCATTTCCAACCAGGAGGCGGTATTGCGCGTTAAATTCGATAAATTGCGCGGCAGAGCGCCGCGGCCGATCAATTTATTTAGGAGGGGCGCGCATAATATCCCAATGAACGGATCGGCATCGGTCGAGGACCTCAACAGGGCCAGGCAGTCGCTCATAGAGGAGCTGCAGGCCATCATGTGGTACGACGCGAGGGCGAAGGAGGTCGAGGACGGGGAGCTGAGGGACGTGATAGCCCACAACAGGGACGACGAGAAGGAGCACGCGACCCTCCTCCTGGAGTGGATCAGGAGGCACGATCCGGCCATGGACGGGGAGCTCCGCGAGATCCTATTCTCGAGGAAGCCGCTGTCCGGGATGGGAGACTGAGGCTGGCCCTCCATCGGGGCGGGCGGCCGGCCGTCGGCGGCGCACCCCCGCCCCGTCCCGCGCCCTCCTTCGCCGCGGGCCAGGCCGCGGTCAGCGCGACGTAGAGGACTATGCCGACGGCGGCCGCCGCTATCGCCGGCATCAGGAGGTCCTGGGCGGCCGCGGACGCCGCCTCCCAGCCGGCCGCCAGCCCGTATCCGGCCCCCATGAGCACGGCGTCCCAGAGCGCCGAGCCGATCGCGGTGTAGACCCCAAACTTCGCGGCGCCCATCCCCAGGGCCCCCGCGGGGAAGGAGATGAGGGTCCTCATGCCCGGGATCATCCTCGTGACGATGACCATGGGCTCCCCGTACCCGCGGAACCACTCCTCGGCCCTCCGCAGGGCGTCGCCGCTCACCCACGGGAGCCTCCCGAGCACCTCCACCCCGAAGGCGCGCCCTATGTAGTAATCGACGTAGGACCCCGCCATGGAGCCCGCGAGCGCAGCCAGGAAGGCGGTCACGGGGTCCATGGACCCGGCGCGGATCAGGTACCCGGAGAGGGGGAGCACGACCTCGCTCGGCACGGGGAGGGACGAGCTCTCGAGCGCCATGAGCGCGAGCACCCCCAGGGAGCCCCACCGCTGGACGGTCCGCACGGTGGCGGAGATCACCCAGGCGGCGATCCCCAGGACGGGGACCCCGCTCGCCGAGTCCAAGTCCGCGGCGTAGAGCGCCGCGAAAACGGCGACCGCGGCGCCCGCGCTCACCGCGGCGGCCAGCCTGGGAGGCGCGCGCCCCAACGGGCTCCAGCGGCCCGGGCCCATTATTTAAGAATGGGGGGCCCTCGCCCGCGCGATCCGGAACCCGGTTATGCAAATTTTAATAACCAGGTGCCGGCGGGAACCCCGTGTCCGCGTTCGACTCCGCGCCGGGCGAGTACGATCGCTGGTTCGCCGCGAACGCGAACGTCTTCGAGTCGGAGCTCAGGCTCCTGCTGCACTTCCTGTCGATGAGGCCCGTCGGGAGGGCGCTGAGCGTCGGCTGCGGGAGCGGCCTCTTCGAGGAGGCGCTCAGGGCGCGCGGCGTGGCCATAGGCGAGTGCGTGGAGCCGTCGGCGATGGGGGAGATCGCGGCGCGGAGGGGCCTGAGGGTGCTCAGGGGGCGCGCCGAGGAGCTGCCCTTCGGGGACGGCGAGTTCGACACGGTGCTCCTCAACGGGGTGCTGGACTACGTGGACGACCCCCGGAGGGCCCTCTCCGAGGCGCGCCGCGTCCTGAGGCCCGGCGGCTGGGTGATAGTCGCGGACGTCGTGGCGGAGGGCTCCTACGGCCTGCTCTACGAGCTCGCGTCCTTGAGGGGGTGGGAGCCCCTGAGGCGCGTCTCGCCGCCCAATCCATACCCATTGGAGTTCCTGCGCTCCGCCAGGTGGCGCACGGTGGAGGAGCTGACGGGGCTCCTCACGGGCGCCGGGTTCTCCGACCTCGAGTACGCCCAGACGCTGACCAGGCACCCGAGGTACTCGAACGCGGCCCCGGAGGATCCGATCCCCGGCTACGACCGCGGGGACTACGTGGCGATACGCGGGATCAGGGCGGATCGCCGCGGCCCCGGCGGGGTGGGGACGGGGTGATCCGGGGTGGGAGGGGGGCGGAGGCCGACCGACGACCTCAGGCGCGAGGCCGACGGCATCTGGAGGCTGCTTAGGGATCACCCGTTCGTCGTCGGCCTGTTCTCGGGGGAGCTGCCCGCGGCCAAGTTCCGCTACTACCTGGTGCAGGACTACTGGTACCTGGTCGACCTCTCGAGGGCCCTCGCGCTCCTGGCGTCCAGGCTGCCCTCCCCCGGCCTCGTGGCGGGCGCCCTCGAGCTCGCGCGCGAGGAGGCGTCGGTGGAGATGGAGAGCTACCTGAGGATCCTCCCCGAGGCCGGCGTGGACCCGGGCTCCCTCGGCTCGGCGGAGCGCTCCCCGACGTCGCTGGCGTACTCGAACTTCCTGCTCAGGACCTGCGCCCTGGAGACGCCCCTGGAGTGCGCGTCCGCGATGCTCCCCTGCTTCTGGAGCTACCAGGAGCTGGCCCGCGCCCACGAGGCGGAGCTGAGGCGCAACCCGGTGGAGCTCTACAGGAGGTGGGGCGAGGCCTACCTGGGCGAGGAATACGGGAGGGTCGTGGAGGGCCTGAGGGGGATCGTCGACGCGCTCTGGGCGGAGGGCCTGCGGGCCGCCGCCGTCCGCTCGTTCATCCTGGGGTCCCGCTACGAGCTCATGTTCTGGGATGCAGCCTACGCGGAGGAGGGCTGGCCCGACGCGACGTCGCCTCCCCAGGAGGGCGGGCAGGCGCCTCGCGAGCGCGAGCGAGGCCGCGAAGATGGCCGCCACCGGCGCAGCCAGGGCGAGGATCGCGGTCCTCAGCCCCAGCGCGCCCGCCATCACCCCCACCAGGGCGGGGAGGAACGCGCCGAGGAGCATCATCGTCGAGGAGAAGTAGCTGTTCGCGGCGCTCCTGGTCCTGAGGTCGAAAGCCCTGGAGAGCGATATGACGCTCAGCGTGTACGTCAGGCCGTGCGGCACCCCCAGGATGGCGAGGGCGGCCGCGTAGAGGACGATGGAGGGCGCCGCCCAGGCGGCCGCCAGGCCGGCGAGCGTCAGGGCGGCGGAGAGCAGCATCAGGGGCGCGAGGTTCCCGGCGGGCCTGGCCGTGAGCGCGGACCTCGCCGCGAGGGAGGTGGAGTAGAAGGCGACGTAGAGGAGGATAGCGGCCGAGCTCGAGGCCCCGAAGCGCTCCACGGCGTAGAGCGCCGAGAAGGTGGTCACGAAGGCGAACGGTATCTGGTAGGCCAGCTGGTTCAGGAGCGAGACCGCGAACCCCGTGCTCCCCATGACCTCGCGCGCGGGCGGGGGGCGCCCCGGCGGCTCCTCCGGGAAGGGGGCGAGCGGGGACAGGGCCCCCACCAGCGCCGCCATGGGCTCGAACAGTAGGAACGCCTGCCTGAGCGTGAAGTACCTGAGGATCAGCCCCTCGAGGGAGGGGCTGACGACCAGGGACGCGCTGAGCGCGAGCGTGTAGAGCGCGAGGGCCCTCTCCACAGACCTGCGGTCCCCGCCCACCGCCGCGGAGGTCATCAGGTTGGGGGCCACGAGCCCGAGGGAGAAGCCGGCGAGGGCCGCGAGCGCCCATATGGTGAGGGGGCCCGAGAGGCAGAACAGCGGGAAGACCGCGGAGTAAGCGACAGACGCGGCCACGAACGCCCTCCTCCTGGCCCCCGGGCGCAGCCTCGCGTTCACCAGCGCGCTCGAGGCGAACGTGGACCCCATGAAGGCCAGGGCCAGGGCCCCTATCTCGGACTCCGTGAACCCCATGCCCCTCGCCATGAGCGACATTGTGGGCGGCACTATGCTGTTGGTCGCCCTGAACGCGAACGTCACCGTCACTATCACCGCGAGGGCGCCGGCGTAGCCGGCCGCCCCCGGGCGCCGCCCCGCCACGCCCCGGCCCCCGGTGGGCCGCGGGAAAATCGTTTCGCGGGGGCCCTCCTGGGGAGGGACCAGCCCCTCTCTATCGCGAGGGCCCTGAGCGCGAACACCAGCGCCGTGACGGCGGCCGCGTCCAGCGCGCGGTTGACCCCCGCGACCCCCAGGGCGTAGTACGCGAAGCCCCCCAGGAGGCCGAGGGTCGCGTACACCTCCCTGTGCATCACGACGGGGACGTCCCCCGCCAGCAGGTCCCTCATTATCCCGCCGCCGCAGCCGGTGATCATGGCCGCGAACGGGACCCCCAGGGGCCCCAGGCCCCTCGAGAAGGCCACGTCCGCCCCGAGGGCTGAGAAGACCGCCAGCCCGAGCGCGTCCGCGTAGAGGAAGCTCCTCCTCCCGGTCAGCTGCGGGGGAAGGGTCCAGAAGGCGACGAGGCCGGCGAGCAGCGAGATCCCGGCGAACGCCTCGTAGCGGAAGGCCGTCGGCGGTATCACGCCCGCTATCAGGTCCCTCATCACCCCTCCCCCGAGCGCGGTCACGACGCCCAGGAAGATCGCGCCGAAGACGTCGAAGCCCTTCTGGATCCCCTTCGCGACCCCCGAGACGGTGAAGGACACTATCCCTATGTAGTTGAGGACGTCGAGGGCCTCCTCCACGGCCCCGGGGACCAGGGTCTCACCCCAGGCGCTCCACCCTCACCCTGCGGGCCGCGCCCTCCACCTCCGCCGGGGTGAACCAGGGCTGCCTCCCCCTGAGCTTCAGGGTCGCCGCCGCGGAGGCCCTGGCGGCCGCCTCCTCGGCCGGGAGCCCCAGGGAGAGGAGGTAGTGGCCCAGGGCCGCGGTGAAGACGTCCCCCACCCCTATCGGCTCCCCGTGGATCCCCCATATGGGGTGCCCCCTGTAGATCGAGCCCCCCACCGCCAGGTAGAACGGGTTCCCCGCGTCCGTGATCGCCATGTCCAGCCCGTAGCGCCTGGAGCACCCCGCTATCCCCTCGTCCCTGCACTCCGGCGGGAACTCGAACCTCTCCCCCCTGACCAGGACCCCGAGCCCCGCCAGCCTCCTCATCAGGCCCCTCGCCAGGTCCGCGGAGCTCGCGACCTCGCCTCCGTCCGCGGCCTCCCTCACGAACCCCTGGAGGTCCAGGATCACCGGGCCGCGATCGGCCGCCTCCTCAACGACCTCGACCGGGATCTCGCCCATAGTGCCCGATATTATGTAGGTCCCCGGCCCCCACGCGCCCGCGGCGCCCCCCAGCTCCATGCGCGAGGCCCTGATCAGCCTCAGGGTCCTCGAGTCCCCGTCGACGTCTATCGAGAACAGGGTCTCCCCTCCCCCCGCGACCTCCACCCTTATCCCGTGGAGCCCCCTCAGCAGGGCGGCCGCGGCCCCCTCCCCCGTGACCACGACCGCCTCCGCCCCCAGCAGGTGGAGGGCCGTCCCGATGTAGAACGCCGGCCCGCCCACCCTCTCGCTCCCCCCTATCAGGTCCCTGGTGGAGGACGCGATCACGATCATCCGCCCGGGCAAATGGGCGCGGGTGCGCCCGGCGGTATATAACGTTCTCCCCGCGGCGTCCCCCCGCCCGGGTCCCCGGATCCCCGCCGCCCATCGGCTCGGGGCGGGGAACGCACATATACGCGCGGCGGGCGCTCGATCGGCGCCGGGGTGGCGGAGCGGACCAACGCGCGGGCCTTGAGAGCCCGTGGGCCACTCGCCCTCGTGGGTTCGAATCCCACCCCCGGCGCCTCGCGCCAGGGCGGCCCTGGCCATCTCGACGCCCCTCATCATCGTCTCCAGCTTCTGGAGCGCCACCCTGCGGCTCCTCGTCCTGAGCCCGCAGTCCGGGTTCACCATCAGCTTCCAGGGATCCCCCAGCACCCTCGCCGCGTACAGTATGCGGTCGCGCACGAGCTCCGGCGGCTCCATCCTGTCCGTGTGGACGTCCACGACCCCCAGCCCCAGCGTGCGCGGGTCGCCGTGCTCGCGCATCAGCCTCAGGAAGTCGTAGCCGACCCTGTGCTCGTCGTCCGCCCCCAGCTCCCACGTGTCCCTGTTCGCGAACTCCAGCGCGTAGTGCGAGGCCCTCAGCTCCAGGGCGTGCGGGTAGAGGGACCTGTAGTTGTCCCCGCTGTAGCAGATGTGCACGTGTATCTCAGCGTCGAGCCCCCTCACCGACTCGTTGAACGCCTCCACGAATATGGGGACCTCGTCCGGGTGGGTCGTCGCGGCCGGCTCGTCTATCTGGATCACCCTGGCCCCCGCCTCCACGAGCCCCTGGAGGAGCGGCCTTATGACGTTCCTCGCCAGCTCGACCGCCAGCTCCCCCTTGTCCCTGTAATATTCGTCGTAGGACCAGTCCGCTATCGTGTAGGGCCCCGTGACCGGTATCTTCGGGGTCCTCGAGGCCCACCTCCTGACGAACTCGAACTCCCTCAGGTGGTAGTTCTCCCTCAGCCTCACGGGCCCCACGACCCTCGCCTTCCTGTAGTACTTGTTGTCGAAGGAGCGCACCAGGCCCGCGAACTCGAACCCCTCTATGTACCTGACCGGGTACTCGTACATCTCGATCCTCCGGACCTCGCCGTCGTAGACGTAGTCGAGGCCCACGCCCTCCAGCATCTTTATGTTGGCCAGGGCGGCCTCGTCCCTCGCGAGCTCCTTCTCCTCCTGGGGCGCCCCGCTCCTCAGGAAGGCGAGGAGCCACGCCGGCTTCCTCAGGCTCCCTATCTCCTTCGTGGGCAGGAGCTTCCCCTCAGGCATGCCTCGCCAGCCTCCCCAGGACCCTGACCTTCCTCATGGCGAACGAGTAGGGCAGGAACTCCAGGTCCGAGCTCACGGTCACCATGGCCTCGACCCCCGCCGCCCTCCCCAGGGCCTCCGCCGCCCCCGCGAGCTCCTCGACCCCCTCCACCCTCGTGTTCTGCGCGTCCACGAGCCCGAGGGCCAGCTCGCTCATTTTATATCCCCTGAGCCCCTCCGCGAGCCTCCCGCGGTCGTCCCAGGTGGCGTCCAGCGCGAACCCGGCGTAGGCGCTCCTCATCCCCGAGAGCTCCCTGTAGGCCCCGAGGGGGCTCTTGAAGTAGAGGTGGAGGAGCGCCGGGGCCCTGCAGGAGTCCAGGAGCTCGAACGAGGCCCTGGCCGCGAGGTCCAGCCTCCCCCGCGCCTCCCCGTGGACGAGCGCCGGCCCCTTCACCGCTATGAGCGCGGGCCCGATCTCCCCCTCGGCCGAGCAGAGCTCCTCGTTCAGCGCCCTGGCGATCGCCGAGGTCAGGGCCTCCAGGGACCCGTAGTGCGAGTCCCTCGACATGAGCGCGAACGTGAGGGGCTCCGGGATCTCCAGCACCGCCCTGCCCCTGGCCCCTATGACCAGGTGGCGCCTCAGGACCCCCCCGTCGGTCCCCAGCTCGCCCTCCACCACTGGGACGCGGTAGAAGGCGTTGTGCTCGAAGTACCTGAGGATCCCGTCCGCCCTGACCCCCCTCCACTCCAGCGCGAACCAGCGCAGCATGTCGTCCCACTCCAGGAGGGGGTCGGAGAGGAGGGGGAGCCCCGCCCTCTCCTGGAGGCCTATGATCCTCCTGGACTCGCTGCGCGCGAGCTCCCTGGAGCCCTCCGGGTCCCTCCTGGTGGCCGCTATGAGCCTCAGCGGCCTCGGGTAGATTCCGAAGGTGTAGGCCCTCACGCGCGGCGGGTGAGCCCCCGCTCATTATAAAAGGCGCGGTGGGGAATCGCCCTCCGGGGCGGCCCGCGGGCCGCCCCGCTTCCGGCCCTTCGCTGGACGATCATCCATCAAAACCGTGTTCTATTGATCATTCGTTCACGCTCTGGTGGGAAATACTTATATAGATGATTCAGATGGGGCGCCGGGATGTCCGCGGGCGACACGGCGTGGGTCCTCGCATCAGCCGCGCTCGTCCTCCTGATGACCCCGGGCGTGGCTTTCTTCTACGGCGGCATGGTCAGGCAGAAGAACGTCCTCTCCGTGATCATGCAGAGCTTCAGCTCCATAATGGTGGTGGGGGTCCTCTGGGCGCTCACAGGGTACACGCTCGCCTTCGCCCCCGGGAACCCGCTCATAGGGGGGCTCCAGTGGCTCGGCCTGCGCGGGGTCTGGTTCTCCCCGTACGCCGCCTACGCGCCGGGCGTGCCCCAGCTCGCGCAGATGGCCTTCCAGGCGATGTTCGCGGTCATAACCCCGGCCCTGATAATAGGGGCGTTCGCGGAGAGGGCCAGGTTCGGGCCGCTCCTCCTCTTCATAGCCCTCTGGTCGCTGCTCGTCTATGACCCCGTGGCCCACTGGGTCTGGGGATACGGGGGCTGGCTGCGCTCGCTGGGGGTCCTGGACTTCGCGGGCGGCATCGTGGTCCACATGGCGGCCGGGACGGCTGCGCTCGCCTCCGCGCTCGTGCTCCGCCCCAGGTACGACTTCGACGGGTCCGTGATAGAGCCCGAGAACGTGCCGTTCGTGGCCCTGGGCGCGGCGCTCCTCTGGTTCGGGTGGTTCGGGTTCAACGCGGGGAGCGCGCTGGCGGCGGGCGGGCTCGCCTCCCTCGCGTTCGTCAACACGTTCCTGGCCCCGGCCGCTGCCGGCCTCACGTGGATGATCGTGACCTGGGCCGTGAGGGGGAAGTCGAGCGTGCTGGGCACGATGGCCGGACTCGTTGCCGGCCTCGCCGCCATAACCCCGGCGGCCGGGTACGTGGACCCCATGTCCGCGATCGCCATAGGCGCGTCCGCCGGCCTCGTCACCTACGGGGCCGCGCTCCTGAGGGTCAGGATGCGCCTGGACGACTCACTCGACGTCTGGGCCATACACGGCGTGGGCGGCATGTGGGGCGCGATCGCCACCGGCATATTCGCGGACGTGGGGGCGGCGGGCCTCCTGTACGGCGGCGTCCGCCAGTTCCTGGTGCAGCTCGTGGGGGTGGCCGCGGTCGGCGCCTACGTGTTCGCGGCCTCCCTGGCGCTCTTCAAGCTGATGGACCTGGCGATGGGCTTCACGGTGAAGAGGCACGAGGAGGCGATAGGCCTGGACCTCTCCGAGCACGGGGAGACCGCCTACCCGGAGATATAGGGGGTGGGACGGTGAAGAAGATAGAGGCCGTGGTCCGCCTCGAGAAGTTCGACGCCGTCAAGGGCGCGCTGGAGGCCGAGGGGTTCACGGGGCTGACCGCCTACCGCGTCCGCGGCAGGGGGAGGCAGGGCGGGGTGAGGCTGCAGTGGAGGGGCGTGAGGGAGTTCCGCGTCGACCTGATACCCAAGGTGAAGATGGAGCTCGTCGTGGACGACGGGGACGTGGAGAGGGTCATCAACATAATATCGCGCGCCGCGTACACCGGCGAGGTCGGGGACGGCAAGATATTCGTGATCCCCGTCGAGGACGCGTACCGCATAAGGACTGGCGAGAGGGGCAGGGACGCGCTCTAGGGCGCGTGCCGGGGGTGGGGTTCGAACCCACGGCCTCCAGATTATGAGTCGCGCCCCCGGAGGAGCCTGGCGCTCTGACCGGCTGAGCTACCCCGGCGCCCCCCGCGAGGGGGCCCTCAATATCTAAGCTTTTTGGCCCGGCGGGGGCCTCCGCGCCCCCTCTATGCGCGTGAACCCCCGGACCTCCAGCGATGGCGGCCTCCCCTCGCGCCTCACGACCAGCGCGCCGTAGATGCGGATCCTCTCCCCCACCTCCAGCCCGGAGAGCTTGTCCGCGGCCCCCCTCCACGCCACCAGCTCCACCTCCCCGGTGTGGTCCCCGATCATCAGCGACGCCCTGCGCAGGCTCTCCCCGGTCCTGCTGGTCACCTCCCTCTCCGTGGCCCTCGAGAGGACGACCCCCTCGAACACGCAGATCCTGCGGCCGTAGGCGCCGAGGTCCCTCGCGGCGACCGTCAGCTGCTCCAGGAGGTCCGGCCTCCTCCCCAGGACCTCCAGGTCCCCCCTCGAGGAGATCCTCGTCGAGCGCACCCTGACTATGGAGCCCGGGGGGACCCCCGCCAGGGCCTCCGCCGCCTCGCCGGCGGCCACGACCCTCACGAGCTCGTCCCCCGAGAGCAGGGCGGCCTCCGCCCTCGGCCCGTCCCCCGGCACGCGGTCCGATGAGACGAGGAGGACCTCCTCCGCGCGCGCCCTGGAGGGGGCGCCCGATATCACCTCTATCGAGGAGCCCTCGTCGCCGTGGAGCTCCACCGACCCGTCCCTCCCCCTGCGGGCCCTGAAGCATATCAGGCGCACCACCGCGCCCCGGCCCACCCCCGGCATGGACCCCGCGGCCCTGCCCCAGGCCACGACGCGCAGCCTCCCCCCTCCCCCCTCGCCCGTCACGGTGAAGTACGTGAGGGGCCTGACCTCGGAGCCCCTGGCGTACTCCCTCTCCTGGGGGTCCGAGTCGACCCTGCCCCTGACCACGAGGGGCCTCCCCAGGTGCCCCTCCCCCACCTCCGACGCGTCGATCGTGACGCTCTCTATGATGGTCCTGGGCGGGCCCTCGCGCGGTATGTCGAGCGAGCCCCTGTCGTCCACGTGGACCTCGACCTCCCCCGTGCGGCCCGCCCTGATCGAGGCGCCCGATATCACGAGGGCGTCCCCGGGCCTGAGGGTGTCCAGGACCCTCCGGAAGTCCGGGTCCCCCCAGACCACCAGGCGGGCGATCGCGCCCGCGTCGAAGACGCGGTACTCGTACGCCCTCCCCACCCCGCCGCGCCCCTCGAAGGAGAGCTCCCTCCCCTTGCACAGGAAGAGCGCCCTCACGTCCACGCGCCTCAGGCCCGGCCTCAGCTCCGAGAGCCCGAGGGGCTGCCTGGGCATCGAGCTGAGGTCTATCCCCAGGTCGCTCGCGACCAGGTACCCCGCCCCGACCTCCGTGAGGTACCCCGCCCCGACCTCCTCCATCTTCCTGTGTATCATGTCCCAGACCTCCTCGGCGCTCAGGTCCGGCCTCCTGCGCAGTATCTCGTCCACGATCGCGGCGGCCCTGGGGTCCCTCTCCACGGCGGCATCCACGGGCGCCCCCGAGAAATAGCGTTTCCGCTCCGCGCGCGGCGAAACGGGGGAAAACTATATAAGAAGGTTGGGCGGAGAGCGCCCGCTCCTGTAGGGGTGATGCGTGATGGCGGCTACACCACAGGCGGGTTACGCGCCGGTCCTGATACTGAAGGAGGGCGCCACCGAGACCAAGGGCAGGGAGGCCCTGAGGAACAACATAGAGGCCGCCAGGGTGATATCGGAGATCGTCCGCACGAGCCTCGGCCCCAGGGGCATGGACAAGATGCTGGTCGACAGCCTCGGCGACGTCACCATAACGAACGACGGCGCCACGATGCTGAAGCAGATGGACGTCCAGCACCCGACCGCGAAGCTCCTGGTCGAGATAGCGAAGGCGACCGACGCCGAGGTGGGCGACGGCACCACCACGAGCGTGGTCCTGGCGGGCGCCCTGCTGACGAAGGCCCAGGAGCTGATAGACGACGACGTCCACCCAACGGTGGTCGTCGACGGCTACAGGAAGGCTTCCGAGAAGGCGGTCGAGATCCTGAACAGCATAGCGATAAGGGTCAGCCCGACGGACAGGGAGTGGCTCAGGAAGGTCGCCCTCACCGCCATGGCGTCCAAGGTCGTCGCCCAGGACGCCGAGCGCCTCGCCGACCTAGCGATAGACGCTGTCCTCCAGGTGGCGACCAAGGTGGACGGCGGCTACAAGGTGGACATAGACTCGATAAAGGTCGAGAAGAAGCCGGGCGGCTCCATATCCGACACCCTGTTCGTCAGGGGCATAGTGATAGACAAGGAGGTCGTCCACGGCGGGATGCCGAAGAGGGTGGAGAAGGCGAGGATAGCTCTGATAAACGCCCCGCTCGAGATAGAGAAGCCCGAGATAAGCGCCGAGATACGCATAAGCGACCCGACCAAGATAAAGGCGTTCCTCGACGAGGAGGCCAGGATACTCCGCGAGATGGTCCAGAAGATAAAGGCCGCCGGCGCCAACGTCGTCTTCTGCCAGAAGGGGATAGACGACCTCGCCCAGCACTACCTGG
>WYEB01000352.1_pt1 | contig 16804 bp, 14 predicted proteins | sample 6343061 | NCBI WGS metagenome assembly WYEB01 (sample SAMN13812332, study PRJNA600296) | hot springs metagenome | biome: ENVO:00000051; feature: ENVO:00002007; isolation source: sediment sample from Evening Primrose shelf | place: USA: Yellowstone National Park, Evening Primrose Hot Spring ... | reverse complement strand
TGGTTACCATGTGGTTACTGAGTATGAGAGTGAGGGTTATAGGTTTGATGTTGCCTGGTGGGGTAGTGAGAGGGATTTCAGGGGTGGGAGGCACCCTGCAGCGGTCTTCGAGGTTCAGCGTGGTGGTAGTTTGGTTGAGGCCTTGGCTAGGCTTAAGCATGCACTGGATAAGTGGAACATCAATGGACTATACCTAGTGGTCACGGAAGAGGAGGATGCAGGTAAGGCTCGTAGGCTTGTTGAACCTCAATTAAGGGGCTCATTCCACGAGTTAATGGACAGAATTAGAATATGGACCGCCAAGAGGGTTAAGGAAGTTAGAGACACCTTAGCGAAATACAGTGATGAGGTGAGGGAGTTATCGACACTAAGGGATTAGTGGGAGGCAGGGGCTCATTGTAACCGAAACACCTAAATTAACAGCAACAGAACTATGCATTAATGCCTAAGTGCCCTTACTGTGGCTCGGAGGACTTAACACCAATTAAGACCTGGAGGTTCAGATTCTATGAGGTGACGAGGTATAAGTGCAACAAATGTGGCGGCAAGTTCAACTATTACAGGAACACTACTAAAAAGGGCAAGCCTGAATTCTACATCAGGGTTAAGCCTAAGCCTTCCTCAACCCGCTAATGGCTCATTCTTTTCATCACGTAGTTCTGCAGCATTCTCTTCATAATAACCTCCCTAATGGTATCTACCTCCTCGGGTGGTATGAAGAAGTGTAGCATCGCATAGAACCTTTCATCATGATACTTACTCTGTAGCTTTATGTGCAGTAATTCGTGAAGCACCAGGTATTTGATGATGTCCTCGCTGAGGTCCAATAGGTCCTCATTTATGTATATTGTCCTCGTCTTAATGTTGCTTGATGCTGCCTTCGTCTTATACTTCCTTACCTTAACCTTAACATCATCCCTAATCCCAAGCATAAGCCTATACTCCGAGAGAACTCTCTCAATGACGTCTCTGTAGTTCACGTAGAACCTCACCCTCTATGTAACTTGCAAGGTTATATGCCACTTGTTTAACATCTACTGTATTAACTCCCTTAAGAACCTTGAAGAGATCCATCAATAGGGCTGTCCGTAGATTCCTTCTATCGCTCTCATAAAATGATGATGCACTTACCTCTGAACTATACTTTCTAATGACCTCTTGAATAGCATGCTCAGTATTATCAAGCTTCGTAACGCTTACTTGGAATCTGCTTGACATGAACCTCTTAATATCATACATGAGCCTCTCCGGTAAGCCTAATGCCTCCCTCTCCCTCCTATACGACATAACCTCATTCACTAATTTAATAAGCTCGTTAATCATCTCCCTGCTAAGTACCCTGTTGATACGCCACTCCTCCTCAAGTCTCTTCAACCTCTCATAAATAACCTCATAGACGGGGTTGTTTGGTTCAAGACCTAGGAATCCCCTAATGGTTAATAACGCCTCAGCAGCCACATACATGGCCTCTAGGTCTTGTAAACTACCCTGAAGCCCCCTCACCCTGTTTAAAACATCCTCCAGGGTATTGAGGCCTATTGTTAATTCACCTGTTAACTCTATGCTAGGTATTGCTGTCTTTTCATGAACAAGCTTAAGCAAGTCTTTCCAGAAACCCTCAGGTAACTTAGCATCTCTTGCATAATGCATGACCCCATTATAGAGCTTAAGCAGTATAACCAAGTCATCGTGGAACCTCAACTTCTCCTTAAATGCACCTAGTGCTTGGTATAAGTATTGAGCTCTCCTAATATCACTCATTAACTCCAAGACTCCGGGGTCATAATTGGCGTAACCCTGAGCCAGCACTAAGGCGGCATGCCCCAATTCACCATAAATATCGCGGCCTTGCTCAATCCGCTTTACCAATTCATCAATATTCAACTTAACCTCATGTACACCAACCCTCACACCATCCAGGAGCCTTTGCTTTATATTCTCAATGATCCTAGCCAACTCATCATATGCAGTGTCTAACCTAGTAATACTTTCTTCAAAAAGATCCCTATACGTTTCCTTATCAATCAACTCATACTTAGCCAAGGCCTCCTTAACATTATCCATTAACCCAACGAAGTCGACGATTAGGCCAAACTGTTTCTCAACATCATCATGCCTATACGGTCTATTAACCCTCGCAATTGCCTGCAGGAGTCTATGCTCATAGAGTGGTTTATCGAGGTACATCACCTTAAGCCTTGGGAAGTCGAAGCCTGTTATTAACATGTCTGTCACGATTAATATGCGTGGATCCTCACTATCCTTGAAACTCTCCTGAATACGCCTATTAACCTCATCCCAATCCCTAACACCCTCAGGCCCCCTCCACCTATCAAGTAATTCATTCATATAGTTACGTATCTCCTCGGGGTCATTATTCGTATACGTCATTAAGACCTCACTCCACCTCCTAGCCTCCTCACCAAACCTTCTAACGAGGGCTTCATCAAGGGCCCTCTTCATCCTAACGCAGGCTAGGCGGCTCGCAGTAACAATAATAGCCTTAAACCTAAATTTCTCAGTATCATCCTCAATTCTATCAGCGATATACTTAGCTATCTGCTTGAGCCTATTCTCATTCTCCAGGAAAACCTTAATCCTGTTAAGCCTCTGCTTAATCTCCTCCTCAGTTACAGTCACCTCATCAACCAAGTCATCTAGGCTCCCCACATCACTGGCATGCTTAAGCCAGGAATCCAACAACCCCTTAATTTCACCCGGGGACACGTTAATCCTCAAGTCCCCTATTTCCTGAACAACCTGGTACTTCAACGGCAACGTGTAACCATCACCTATCGAATCCATTATGAAGTACCTATCCAAGTAAAGCTCCTTCCTCTTGGGATAGGCGAATAGGTTGAAGGTGTTCCTCTCATAACCCATAACGGGAGTACCCGTGAATGCGAACTTTACGGCTTTAGGGAGTAGCCTATCGAGTGTTGCCCCAAGCACCCCATAGAGACTTCTATGAGCCTCATCAAGTAGTACAAGTATCTCCCTCTTCTGAACGGGTTGTAGATCATTAAACTCCTCCGGCCTAAACTTCTGCACCAGAGTGACGTAAATCCCCCTAGTAACGCTGCGTCCGCTCACCTCCCTCTCCTTAATATCCCTCAGGATACTCTTCAAATCCTCCATGGACTCCACAATCTTCACGTACTCCTGGAAATACTCCGCATAAATATCCTTAATGAACTCATCATAAAGCTGCCTCTGAAGCTCCCTCCTATCGACGATGAAGAAGACGATGGGATTCTTGTCGTAAAACCTCTTGAAGAATTGATAGGCAATGTAGAACATTATGTAGGTTTTACCACTACCCTGCCAATGCCATATAAGCCCCCTACTCCTATCATCCCTTCCCTCCAGGTAATTCACAACCCTATCAACAGCCTTAACAGTAGCCCAATACTGATTATACCTTGGGATGACCTTCTCATCCCTCCTCTGCCCCTTATAGAAAATGAACCACCTCAGAACATCAAGGATTCTAGACCTATCGAGCAGATCAACTATGTTGTACCTACCGTTAAGATCACGCCACCTACCATACCACCTATCCCTACCCCTATACACACTAGACATTGGCATATACACGGATCTCTCATCACTGGTGTAAACCACGCCAATCTGCACATACTTAAAGAGGTCTGGGTACTCCCTCTCATACCTCAATAACTGGTTATAACCCTCACTGGTTGCTCTTTCACCAAGCCTATAAAGATCCTTAACCTCGATCACCACGATAGGTATACCATTAATGTAGAGAACAATATCCGGTTTAATAGGTCCCGTTCCTCCAGGAAATGTCACATTCCTGCAGATAACGAACACGTTATTACCGATATTATCATAATTAATTAAGATAACATTAATAAAATTAGACTTCTTACCCTCCCGTATAGGAGGTAGCCCACTTCTGAGGTACTCAAGAACCTTGTGAGGTTCGGATCCTACCAGCGTATCCCTAACTTTACGAATTATATCACTTACCTTATTCCCTAATCCCGCATTAATTAAAGCCTTTTCATTCAATTTCCTAAAACTCTCCTCAAAAACCTTATCCAGTATTGGGCTAGTGACAACTTCACCCTCAGTAGGACACTCACTAGCCCTCCTCCAACCAAGTCCCTCAAGCTTTTCCAAAAGCTCCTTCACAACCTCCTCCTCACTCATACAACCACCCCCACATCCCTAACATCACTCACCACCCTAACCCTACCAGTCAAGAGAACACCCATCAAACCCCTCCTCAAACGCAAAAGCCTCTCCTTCTCCTTACGATAAAGCTCAATGGCCTTGTCAACAGTAGATAGAATTTCAGCAATAGCCATCTGCTCCTTAACTGAGGAAGGTAAAGGTACGTTTAGAGACTTAAGGAGAGGTAAATTAATATTCTTGATTGTGCTACCTGCTTGGCCTGAAGTTATTTGATTCCAATAAAAGCGAGATTGACAGAAGTAGTATATAAATTTTGGATAAACATTCTTGTTTAATCTTACTTTAATTAGATAAGACCCAAAAATAACATCTCCAAGATCTTTCTCGACCAAAACACAGACTCCTGTAGTTCCAGCGCGAGCAATTATTATATCTCCCTTTTTAAGTAAAAATCGTTGAATATTACCTCTTTTTTCAGTAATCTCACAAAATGGTAACGAGTCCCAATCAACATTATAATCCTTAATATCCGTCGTTCTTAGCATTTTTAATCCTGTTTTGTGTTCAACAGCTTTAGCAGTAATGCCATAGTAAATGTCTTCAGCTATATTAGAAAGCTTAACTAACTTCCAATCCTTCGGTATTTCTCCAATTTCTGTGTCTTGAAATTCTGTTTCTTTATAAAACGTTAACTTGCCATTCTCCTCCCTAACCCTAATCCTCCCTGTCAGTAGCTCGTTTAATAAGGCCCTCTTTATCCCCTCAAGCTTAGCAACAGCCCTATCAACAGTCTCAATACTGTCATCAATCATCGAAAGAATATCAGCAATTCCTTTCTGTTCTTCGCTTGGAGGTAAAGGTATATACAATTCCTCAAATATCTTTTTATTTATGTGGGGTACGCCAGTTCCAATGGTTGTTCCTCTAAGTCTCTGAGAGCTTATAGTAAGATAATAATACATAAACTTTTTATCAAGGTTATTATATTTTGGAGTAATTTTAATCATTGTAGATGCTAAAACTCCGTTAAACCCAGTAAATACATGGCCTGCGTAGGAACCATCCCATATCATTATAACATCATCACTATTAACCTTAATTATACTAGGATCTTCCTTTGGATTGCACCATTTAGGTGTCTCTAAACCTCTCATGTATTCGGCCGTAAGATAAGGTAGGCTATTCTCGTTAATTTTCTGGTCATATAACTTTTTAGGTTTCTTTCCTTTAACATAATTAATTAAATGGCCTAACTTTTCAATCTTCCAATTCTTCGGTATTTCCCCTATTTCTGTCTCCTGGAACTCTGTCTCCCTGCGAAACATCATAGCTACTCACCCAGGGCTTTAGTTATTTCATTCATGATGTGGTTTACCTTATTCATGAGTTCCTGTCTTTCATGCTCTATCCTCTTCAGTTCCTCCCATTCACTAACTAAGTCGATACTCTCCTCCTCCCCTATTGGCGTTACATACAACGTTACGTTGAGGTTGTAGTCGTACTTCCGCACCTCCTCTATTGGGACTATCCTTGAGAAGCCTGGTATCTCGGTGAATCCCCTGTATGTCTTGGTGATTTTATCTATGTTATCCTCACCAAGTATGTTTAGCTTCCTAACTTCTGGATGTGGTTTATACTCATTGCTTGCGTTTATGAACAGTATCTTACCCCTCCTCTCCTGTGGTTTACCCTTATTGAAGACTAATATGGCACCGGGGGCTTGGGTGTTGTAGAATAGCTTCTCAGGGAGTAGAATCACGGCTTCTACCAGGTCCTCATTGATTATCTTACTCCTTACCTCCCCCTCCTTCCCACCTCTAAATAATGCGCCTTGGTCTATTACCACAACTGCCTTCCTCCTTGCCGTGTACAGCATTAATTGTATCCATGCCCAATCCGCCGTATTGTTCGGTGGATAACCATACTTGTAGATTCTCCTTAATTCTGGTTTACCTAGTTTATCTTCCCCATAACCATCCTGATTCCATGGTGGATTAGCTATGACGTAGTCAGCACCTAAGTCCCCTAGTTCCTTCAGGAATTTTGGGTTTGTGAGACTGTCTCCAAGGAATATTTTTGCGTCTGTTTTTATCCCGTGGAGGAGCAGGTTCATTTTTGCAATGGCGACCATTAATTCATTCCTATCCTGCCCGTATAACTTCAGTGCTGGGCTTTCCTTCTTCTCATTGTAAGGCTCTATGTACTCCTCATCGGTCAATATGTACGGCCTGCCTCCCAACTTCGCCTTAACATAGTTGTATGCCTCTATTAGCATTGCGGCCGAGCCGCATGCGGGGTCCACTATTGTGTTATTATTCTCAGGGTCCATTAACCTAACCATGAGTCTTATAACCTCCCTTGGTGTATATGTCTCCCCCTCCTTAGCCTTTGTTGGGGCGAAGTATGACAATATCCATTGGTAGGCGTCACCTATTACATCATAGTCGATCATACTGAAGTCGTACTTATTGAATAATTCCACTAGGTTCACGAGAACTTGTCTTAAATCCTCATTATTGGCTAGTGCGGAGAAGCCAACCCTATCTATGACCATTCTCAGTTCCTCTAGGCTAATACCCTCATCAGTACTATTTAGCTCTACTATTCGAAGTAAAGCTGGTTCAATATTTTGAATTGTTTGAGAGTTCTTAGTTACTTCATCCCACGTTAACAGGCTTTTACTATTCTCATCATAAAGTTTCAAGTAATACTCGTTAGCTATTGTATAAGCCTGTTCATCAGTGTATCCCTTTCTCTTATACATGGAAACCATGCTACTCCACTTATCGCTCACAACCTTGTAAAATAGTAGGAGGAGTATGGATTCATATGGTACGGCAGCCCTAATGTTATCAGCGGCGCTCTTCAGAAGACTTATTAAATCATCCCTACCAGGTGTTTTAGTCACATTACCGCCTCCTATAACGAATCTGTAGAGCGTTTTGCCATTGATTTCGCCAACACGCTGCAGTAAGCCTTCCTTAAGGAGTGGTGATAATAATTTATAGATGTTCTCTATTCTCCTACCAGTCTTGGTCAGGGCCTTCTGAGCGTCTTCAGCTGTGAATTCACCGTCCTTAAACTCATCGTATAGAATCAATGCATACTCCCTAACCCACGGCATTTCAATACCTGACACCTTAACCCAGAAATCCAGCCCCATGTTAACTACCCAAAAAACAGTTTGGGTAGTTAACTTAAATATGTTTCGCCTTCAGTTAAAATAAATTAAAGGCATTCACTCTAAAACTCAGCAAGTACACTTGGTTAAATACGTAACAGTCCCTTAAGGTCACTACATGCATGTTCCATTAGCCAAGACCTAAGACTTAATAACCCACATACCCCAATAAACCAATGCCCTGGTTCCTGTATGTGGGTGACTTGTTTAGTCGGGTGGATGTTAAGGCGTTTACGGTTAGTGAGGCTGTTGGGGTTGGTTTGAAATTGGCTAAGGAGATTCTTGGTGGTGTTGATAGGTACTGCATTTACGAGGGTGATGGTGAACTTGTCATTGAGTTTTGGCGCAACGACGAGTCAATTAAACTCATCCACTCGGATAAGCCAAGTGAAGCAATCATGCGTTACTACGATGCTGAGAAAGCTGGCTTGGTTAAGTGTGTTGAGTATTAGGCGGTGGAGTGGGTTCGCAGGGTTATGTATTTTACCACGGCGAAGCTTACCCATCAATGGATAAGAAGTGCATAATCATCGGCACAGGCATTAACATCACACCAGCTAGGTTGGCATTAATTAACACTGATGTCAATGATGGTGACTTCATCATCCTAGTCGGCATTAGTAGCGATGCCCTTAAAGCACTAGTTGAATTTGCTAAGCAAATTTACCAAGACTTTGACGTTAAGGTTGAGTCCATTGTCCTCAACCAAGGGGCTTAACCTGGTTGACTCTGTTTCAACGCTTAGAGGCATGATTGAGACTAATGCACCTTGCGATGTGGTGATTGGTATTGCTGGTGACAGGTGGGTCACAACAATACTGAGCTTCCTGGCAATGACACTAGCCACCGTAGGCGGTTTTGTTAATATTAACGTTGATAGAGTCTTCATAATGCCTGGCGAGAAGGGTGAGCCGGTTAACTGGCCAATCGTGCCTAGGCTCATTGACTTGAGCCTAGTTGAGTACAGGGTCCTTAGGTTGATTTGCAGCGGCTACAGCCTAGCAAAAGAGATTACTAAGGGCTACGCCTCAAAATTCAACGAGACGATATCCCTACCAGCAGTTGAGAGGACACTGGTTAAACTAAGGGTTAAGGGACTTGTTAACGGTAAGCACTCAGGTAGGGCACTGGTTTATGAGGAAACTGAACTAGGCAGGATACTCACCTGCTAAAACCACAACACCTCAACCTCTCTTTGAAATCCTCTAACAGTATTTCAATGCATGATTTATCATTCTGGGTTTATTTTGGGTTGGTGGGTTCATGCGGCACTCACCATCACGGCATTACTCATGATTAGCCGTGAATAATTATAAATATTGTTATAAACTGAGGTGCATTAAGTAAAGCTTAAATACAATTGAACTGTGTTGTACTGAATGCGGAGTGGTTCTGGTGTTGATTTGTTTAAGAGCTTTAATGAGGGTGAGGTTAATGAGGTTCTTCGTAGGTGCACCAACTGTGGTAGGTTCGTTCTCATTGGGCCGCCGAGGAGTGGTAAGACTTTTTTCAGGGAGAATTACCTAGAGGGTAGGCTTGGTGCTGGAGTCACGGTTGATGAGCATACGCTAGGCATAATCACAACCACCAAGACCGAGGGCAAAGAAGCCAGGGGTGGGTTGGGGCTTCGTGAGAAGGTTATGAGGTATCTTGAGGGAATGATACCCCTGATTAGGAGGTTAAGGGAGAAGGTGAGGGTTGAGGATGAGGAGTTGAGGAGGATCCTTGGTGATAGAGCCCCAAAGCCTATTGTTGAGGGGGCTAGGGGGATGATTGGGGACTCACCACACAGGGCTTACTACATACCGTGGGATAGCGATGAGGTGAGGAAGTGCATGGAGGAGCCCAGTGCATGTGCCTTCGGTGCGAATGTTGGTAAAGCATTGAAGCTGATTAAGGAGACGTTTGGGGGTAGGAGGATTAAGTGGTTCAAGGCTGAGTACATACCGCCGGGCCTTGTCGAAGAGGTTGTTGACTTAATCAGGGAGAAGGGTGAGGATGGGGCTAGGGAGGTGTTGAGGGGCTGGGTTGATGCGTACTCCAAAGCCAGTGAGGCTTTGAGCAAGATTCTTGGTGTTAGGGAGGAGTTGTTTGAGTGGGAGTCATTGTCTGTGGTGTTCCTGAACAACTTCGTGAACAACTACGCGAAGTACGTGATCGGTAGCTTAGCCACAGCCCTAATTGGTGCAGCTTCCCTAGCCGCCATCGCTGTGCTCACGTACATGGCATTCAAGAAGGAGGGGGAGGGCTACCTAAGGGAGATCATTGAGTTGAGGGAGAGCCTTGAGGGGTTGAGGAGGCGGGATGGCGAGTTTAGTGAGTTGGGTGGGTTGTTGGTCTATAGGGTTGCCTACGTAATGGGGATGAGTTATGACGAGGCAAAGAAGGCACTAATGGGCATAGCAGACTTAAGCATAGAAGAGCTGGAGAGGAGGGTTAACGAGATTGGGAAGAAGATTAAGGAGCTTGAGAAGAAGTTTGAGTTGTTCAGGCAGGAGGAGCCTGCGGGCATAGCCACGGCTGATGTTGGTGAGTTCACGAAGGGTGGTATTTACTTGAACATTGAGGTTGAGGGTGGTGAGTTGAGGGTTTGTGTTGAAGGTCAGTGCTACAACATGGTTAGGGCTGGCAGGTTCAATGAATTGGTCAGTGAGATTAAGGATAGGCTCTTGAAGCAGGGCTTTGCCGTGGTCGTTGGACCCAAGGGTATTGGTAAGTCCACGTTAGCGGCAGCCGTAATTTGGGAATTACTCGTGAACGGCGATGTTGGTAGGGTTGCACGTGTTGATGTACTCAATGAGAAGAATTACCCGGGATTCGAGAGATTCCTTAGGAACTACAGTAGGGAATTCATAAACTACTTCGGCAGGTTACTCATACTCTACGACCCAGTGTCAACCGAGACCTACGAAAGAGAACCCAGCACCCAGCAAGGCCAGGGTGCGTTAGCGAAAACCGGTGGGGGTGTTAGGAGGGTTAGGTATGTGAAGATGCCGAGCGATGTTGAGGCGACTATTACGAATTTGATAAATGCTTCAAGTGAACTCGGCGACTTAAGACCACCAATACTCATCGTACTACCGAGCGACATCTACAACACATTGAGTGAAGAAATGAGAAATGAGTTGGAGGGGTATAGGCTTGACGTTTCGCAGGGTCTCATCAACACCGAATTCCTAGCCGGGTTAATTAGGGAGTACACGAGGACCAAGGGCAACCCCAACGGGTGTGCATTAAGTGATAGGGAACTTAATGAATTAACCGGCGAATTAGCAGAGTTCGACTCTGGCCACGCACTTATAGCCAGGCTCGTTGGCGAGGAGCTGGCGAGGAACAATTGTAGTGCCCGTGAGATCAAGGAGTTAATCAGCAAAGCCAAGGGTAAAGCCGAGAAGTTCATAATACTACACATAAACGGATTATTTAAGGTTCATAAGAACATTAACACGGCCAAGGCCTTGGTTGAGATCTTTGCATTGAGGAGGCCATTCGTTAATGAGGTAAAGCCCGGTGACCCAATACTGACGCCAGGCATTATTGAGCTGATTGGCGAGAAAAAGGGAGCGAGTTTGCTCCAGAGTGCTGAGGGTGGGGAGTTGAGGGGTTGGTTGGCTATTAGGCAGCACGACCTAATCGAGGAGGCGATAAAGAAGCTGTTTATATGCATCGTAAATAGGAGTAAGGAGTGCGAGAAACTTGGTGATGCGTTGAAGCCCTGGAAAACAATAGGAGTTATGGAGTCATTGAGGAAGGTCTCAGAAAAGGTAAGGAATGAAGACGGTGCCGTGAAGTACTTCGCCGGTAACTACGGCGAGAAACTCACAAGCGCATTAAAGGTCTTCAGCAACTGCTGGAAAAGAGCCGCATTAATCATTGGGTTCGCCCTGGCTGGGCGTCCTATAGTGCCTAGACCCGAAGACTTACCTAGTTATGTTGTTGAGTCCCTTGGTGATGCCTTAAAGAGGTGCGGTGTTGATGATTACCTACTCGTTGGTAATGAAATCCCACCATTAATAATGAACCTAACCAAGGATCATGCATATGCCTTAACCGAGGCATTCATCGATAAGTACGATGAGACTGTTGCCGAGGTGAGGAGAGTCCTTGGCATCGCCAGGGGTAGGGGCATTAGTGTTGCTGAGGCGTTTTATGGTCTTGGGCTGGCCTCAATAATAGCCAAGGCTGTTGAGTCAGGCAAGCCCGTTGGACCCAGTGATGCGGATGCGGCATTGCACATAGCATCATTCGTCATACAACGTGTTGCATCACCAGACCTCATTAAGTCAGTGCTAGGTGCCTTAGAGCCATTGCGTGGTAAGGCACCGCATAGGTACCTCGAACTACTAGCTCTGGCATCGGGTATAAAGAACCTCGACCTTATCACAGTTAGGTACATATTTGATAAGCTGAATGAGATTTTAGACAATTACGGTGATGTGGTTAGGGGGTATGCCTGGTCCCTCGTAAATGCAATAATTGCCTACGCCAACCTGCTTGGGAAATATCTTGTATATTTCAGTTATGGGGAGATTGAGAATATAGTTGGTAGGGTTATTGATTTGCTCAATGAACTGGACAAGCTCAGCCCCAGCCTAGGTGACATAGCATGGGCCCATGCGTTAGATCCAGCGTTAAATTATGAGTATGTGAGGGGGGTTATGGAGAAGGCGTTACGCATCGATGTAGTTGATAAGGCTAGTGAAGTCCTTGATGAACTAAGCAGGTTGAGGGGATTGATTCAGGAGTTAATGGGGGATGAGGAATTCATGGGTTACGTCGAGTCTAAGTATATCAAGGCTGATGAGGAGGCAGTTAAGGGAGTAATCCTTGATGCAGCATCGCATCTCAAGCACGCATTGGCGATTTATAGGCTTGGTAATGACGAGCTTTATGAGGCAGCGAGACTATTTAACGAGGCAGCTAAGGAGAGTAGGGAAATCGCTTACGAAAACTACTTAATTAATAGTGGTTGGGTATTGCGTGCTGAGGCGATTAAGGACCCGTTGGCTGGCAATAAGTTGATTAATGGGTTTAGGCAATTGTACGAGGAAGCTTTTAATAAGGAGCGTTTCTCCATGCCCACGGCTAGGTACCTCAGTACTGCACCGGGTACACTTGGTAATTACCTCGTGTCCCTAGCCCTAACGGGTGATCACGAAACGATAAGCAAGTTGCTTGAGAAACATTGGCGGGTGCTGAACGCCGATAAGCAAGTCTCGGTCCTGACTAGGCTAATGCTCAACGCCCTACTCGGCCATAGGGTTGAGTTAAGCAGTGAGCTTAAGGGTAAGCTTAGTGTCAACCCTGAGGAGTTGATTGATGCCTTCGGATCTCATATGCGTAGTGAGTTTCTGCCCGCGTTGATGGTTGCTTTTGGCGTGAAAACGCCTGAGGATGGAATTAAGTCATGTGAAGAGTTTAACAATGAAGTTTGCGTAGATTCCGTCTTGGCAGTTAAGGGAAACAGTGCCGCTGTTAAACAGCTAAGAGAATTGTTAATCAATGTTTTTCAGAGAGTATTGAATGTAAGTTTGAACTTATTTAAGGAACTCGGTGTCGACATTGACACGGTACTCAGCGAGTTTAGGGGGTTGGTGAGTGGGCTTGATGGTAAGTCCCTAGCCCAACTAATAGCCCCCGCAAACTCATTAGCTCAGTTAGCCCTAATGCTCTACGCATTGGTTAATGGTAATAAGGAACTAGCCAAGGCACTCGCACTCATGGGGGCTGTGAACGTTGGCGGAAAACTACCCACGAGGCTGTACCTTGAGGCCTATAAGGCCTGTTGCGACTTGAAGAGTGAGGGGTTTAGGCGTGCCGTCGCTAAGCTATTCTTCCTCCATGTTTAATCTTGGGTTGGTTAGGCTGAGTCGTGTGTTTAGAGGGCGTTAATAGGAGTGTTGGTGATTGTGTGATTAAGATGGTGGGTGTTGTGCATGTTAGGGGTCATAGGTGGTCCTCAACCATTAAGTCCATGCTGTCGAGGATAGTCCACGTACTATTCAAGGGGACTGCATTAGGCGTGAGGTCAGGGAAGGATGCATCAACGGTTTAGTTCTGACTAACCCCCACCCCGCCCTTAAGGGGTGTGGATTCCTTGGGGGTCTTGGAGGCTACCCCGCTTTCACCGGGGCTACTGAATGCTCTAGCTCCGCTGGGGTTAATAAACCCATTGCCGAATCCCCACATAGTGGGGCAACCCCGCCATGAATGGTGAGGTTTGCCAGTATCAAACGGCGATGTAACATACTCCCTCACAGTAACAACATACACAGGAGGCTAATTGCTCCTCGCTCGCAACACAGTTAAGTAGCCCTAAGACAGGCCATGCACAACCTGACGCACACGGCCGGGAATTGTATGGTCGGCGCCGTTCATTCAATTTCTATAGACAAAATAAAATACAGGTGTGAAAGTTTTTAAATTTAAGAATGCAACGGGCTCGGTGATGAAAAGTAGGCTGGGGACGCGGAACCCCAGCCTGACGGGGGTGAGGAACGGCTTAGGAACTGACCCCCACGCGTGTGGGTGTGTGGGTATGGGTTTCTGGGTTTTTAGGTTTTTGGGTTACTGGGCTTCCCTGACTTATGGCGCTGTGACGTTACCCTACATGCACGTGGGGTACCCTTACTCTAAGACACTCATTAGGGGATTCATGTAGGGTGAGAGGGGTATTAAGGAACCAAGTTACCTGGTTCCCAGCATTACCTACTCGTTGCTTGTCGGCATTGTGCACTGGAGGCCTTCATCAATCACGACATCAACCTCATCACGGATAATTCCCAGCTACAAAACCTAAGGTAATTGGGTTTCCAGTATTGTGAACACCCATGCTCACATTGAAGGGTGCCTGGGCGGGGCGTGGGTTTCATTGATTATTCATGATTCATTTACCCAAGGTGTTTACCCTTCAATTCTCCTTTGAGATCAACCCCCACGCCCCTAGTACGACCATGTCATCAACCCAGGCACCCAGTGCCCACTCCAGCGTGGGTTTTAAAGCATTACACCCACTATGTTTAAAAGAAGCTTGGTTAAACTTCTCAATTAATGGGGAAGTGTATCGTAATTGGGGCTGGTTTGAACATTGCCCCAGCGAGGTTGGCTTTAATCAACAGTGATGTTGATGATGGTGACCTCATTATTCTAGTTGGCCTTAGTGGTGATGCCCTAGGCGCATTAGCCGAGTTCACAAGCCAAGTCTACCAGGACTTGGGCATTAAGGTTGAGCAGTTCATCCTAAACACCAAAGCCAGTTTGATTGATACTGTGGCTGGCTTGAGGAGTTTCATAGAGGACTACGCACCGTGCAGTATCGTTATTGGCATTGCTGGTGACAGGTGGGTAACAACGGTCTTAAGCTTCCTAGCCATGACGCTGGCTACTGTTGGTGGCTTCACCAACATCAGTGTTGATAGGGTCTTCACCATGCCTGATAAGGGTGAGCCTGTTAACTGGCCTATTGCACCGAGGCTCATTAACCTGAGCCAAACGGAGTACAGAGTCATCAGGCTCATTTGCGATGGGCATGCGTTGGCTAAGGAGATTACTAAGGCTTATGGGGAAGCCTTCAAGGAGGGGGTTTCAATTCAAGTTGTTGAGAGGATTCTGGCTAGGCTTAGGGTTAAGAGGCTTGTTGAGGCTAAGCCATCTGGCAAGGCGTATGCCTATGAGGTGGCTCAACTGGGCAGGTTGATTGCCTGTAGGGTGCCTGTCGTTAGGGGTGGGGTTTGAGAGTTGGCTGAAAGTTTTAGACTACTCTCGGCTATGGAAAGGTTTATAAGGCATGGCATGACTCATGGGTAATGAGGATGAGGCTAATATACAATGGCGCCGAGCTAACCAGCGATACAGGAGTGCCATTAAGCCAAATTGCAATTGCCACTGGGCTACCTGACCCTGAGGAGGTTAGCCTCACTGAGTTTGTCGAGGCTCTTGGGAGGCTTGGGTACACTAGTATTAGTATAGTAATACTGAAGCCTAGGGTTAGGAGGGTTAAAGCCCTGAAGCCAATACCTAATTAACACTAAGCCTGACAATGGCGTATGAGGCAGGTTGGGAAGAGGCAGGTGAAGCACAGTGATTTTAGTGAGGAGTACCTTGGCAAACCGATAACCATAAGCCTCGCTGACGGTAAGACGCTGAGTGGAATACTCCTTGAGTCGAGGCGTTACTGGGTTAAGTTGAGGACTAGCAGTGGCACGGTTTACATTAACAAGTCCTTCATCGTAAGCGTGGTGCCAACGTCTAATTAAAACACGATTAATGGTAGTATCGTGAGTGTTACAAGCCTACTCAACCTCCCATACGGCATTGGGATTACCATAGCTGGTGTTGAACTGGCATGGGGCTTAATCAAGTACTACCTTGCCCCAACTCCAGGGCGGAGGAGGGAGGCTATTGATGAATTCTACAGTATAGTAATTGGGGCGATTCTAACTGCCACTGTGGCATACTACATGAGTATTGGCCCAAGCATTGGTTCCTCAATTGTTGGGGCAATGGGTGTTAGTGTCCCTCAGATACAGTTGAGTGACATCCCAAAGGTAATGTATAATGATTTTAACCTCGTGATGGGGCAGTACATTGCTAACCAAGTAATCGCCTTCGCCATCAGTGCCGCTGGGGCAGTCCTAGGAGCCACTGAGGTGCTCAGGCCAGTTGGCTCGGCTCTTGGTAGTTTATCAGGCTTCCTCAGCGCAATAATGGCACCCTACAATAGGGCATTAGTTGCCACAATGATGAATACCATAGCCCTAGCCGCACTTGGCCAAGTCATGAGTGTAATGTATAATTACGGTATTGGGAGCCTATCAGTGGCGTTACTATTGCCTAGTAGGACTAGGAGGATTGGGGCTTGGTTGGCATCATTCATCCTAGTCTTCAGCATCCTACTACCAATGGTGGTTGGGTACCAGGATGCCCTAGTCTTCAATTATGGTAATGTTTTCACAATGTGGATAAGCACGATTGAAAAGCATTGTTCTAACAATTCAATACTCCAGGCGATACTAAGCCTCTTCCTGAATGCACCGAGTTGGCTTAAGGACGCCATCAACATCATGGCTGACTTTGTTTGCGGTATCACATCACTACAATGGATAGTAACAAACACTGCAACACTCGTGAGTACTGGCACCTTCAACCTACTTGAAGGCGACATTATTATCGACATTGTCATGGGTATTGGATTCGCCATAACAGCATGGCTTGCTGACCTCATTGAGGCTGGGGCTAGGGCGCTATTCGAGGTCAGGCACCTGTGATGGGTAATGAATTACACTAGCATTCTTTGGGGTGCCGTTGGGACTGGTGTAGGCATCTTTGCCTTTTACATTGCCTACCTTGTAATCGTGAAGGGTAGGCTAAGGGGCATGAATATTACACGGGAATTATACAGTGCAGTTGGGGCTTTTACAGCATTCATAATAATGATGAGTATTATTACCCCACTCCTAAACC
>WYEB01000351.1_pt1 | contig 16806 bp, 16 predicted proteins | sample 6343061 | NCBI WGS metagenome assembly WYEB01 (sample SAMN13812332, study PRJNA600296) | hot springs metagenome | biome: ENVO:00000051; feature: ENVO:00002007; isolation source: sediment sample from Evening Primrose shelf | place: USA: Yellowstone National Park, Evening Primrose Hot Spring ... | reverse complement strand
TCAAATACGAGGCAACAACCGCACTAACAAAACGAAAAACATACCCCAACAAGTCCCCAGCACCAACAATGGCAGAAGCCAGCGGCGGCCCACCAAGACCCTCCACATAGGCACCACCAACGCTCCTAGCACCCTCATAAACCATGTCAGCAGTCAAAGACACAAGACCCAACAAAACAAACACAACAACAGTCCTCTTAACCAAGACCCCTCACCCAGCCCAAGCCCCCGAAACAACCATAAAACACATAAACATTATTAAAGCCATGCACAGCCAACAAAGCAAACCCCAGCCCGGCACAGACACCAAAAGACTACAAAACAGATCCAACAGGAGGCCCCGAACAACATTAGCCAAGAAAAAACTTCTCCTATCAGGTGAACCTACCCAGTGTTTCAGTCTATCGCTCGGCGAGCAAAACTTTTGCCAAGCCTCCTAGCCTCCCTAAAACCCTTCCCCAAGCACCCTATCCTCATCCACGCCTCCAAGCTCGCTAGAGTACACTTCTACGGGGTCCACCAAGCCCAAGGGGACCAGCTTAATAGCCCCACCCTCAATAGTAACGAGGAGCTCGTCACCCTCCCTGAGGCCAAGCTCCCGCCTAATCGCAACTGGCAACTTAAGCACACCGCCCTTATAGAGCTTGAGCTTCATCACAATATTTACGTGAAAGACTAGTTATTAAAGGTGACCAGGGTTACTTCGGCAACCAGCATAATGTGTAGCTCTGTATGTCTCTGGGCCCTGTACTTTAGAGACACGGCTTATCGAAGACACGTATTAGAGCTGACAAAGCACTACACCCTACCCGTTACAGAAACATGCCTAGCGCGCGCTAAGCACAATCCTCAACTAGACGATTCTAGGGCTCTCTCTACCTCCTCGTTCTTCTCCCTAAGATTCTCTCGGGTCAATGCGAAGGCCCCCTTACTAGTTACGTGTATATTCTGGCAAGAATATTCCCATAAAGCTATTAACCCTTAAGAGAGAGGAGACATAGCATCACATGAGAAAGCCGGCCCCACCTCACGAGAAAATCCTCAGTGACTATCACATAGTTAAAGGCAACAAATCCTTTAAAAAGAATGACTCCTACCATTCAAAAATTTATAGACAACCCGCGCTAGAAATAAATACTTCTAACACCATAAACCAATATACAAGACACAGCCCGCGTCGAGGTGTCTACACACTATGCCTAAACCCGAAACCGTCGGCGCAATAATTGCACTCATCACAGAAGACAGAGACGACTTCGACGCCGAAACAATAAAAGGAGTCATAGAGTCCACCTACGAATTGATAAGCGAGACAAGACGCGTAACTGTGAACCTCTCGGCAATAAAAAGCATCCTAGAAGACTTTATCTCTCAAGGCTACGTCCAGAAAACCGGCGACAAATACCTCGTAACCACCCAGGGCAGACAAGCCTTCAAGGACATGTGGAAAAGCCTAGACCCCCTCACAGAGGCATACTTCGCCGGCGCATACGCGTACTACGAGGCGAAAAAAGAAGAGGCAGAAAACAAACAGCACAACACTCGCCCCAGCCACAGAAAAAAGGGACAACGCCCACACCGCGCAGGCAAAAAAGCACACACTTCATCAAAGCAATAGACCCGCCAGCCATAGCCGAAAAATCCAGTAAAAAGCCGGCTACATCGCGTTCATAGGAAGCGGAGGATCAGTTCCCCGCGTAATTAGCGCGCGCCGCATGTTTAATGAACCTCATGGGAAGGCATCAATACGTACCCCCAAAGGAGATAGTATTAATAGTTTTCAAGTCGCAACTATAACACTAATAGATTAAGTTTACTGTGTGCCTATGAAAAAAGAATGCTCGCAAAGCAGTAATATGTTTTTTGAAGCAATTAATAAAAGGGCTAAGGAAGAGGAAAAGCGTTTTCGTTTATTTAAAATAACGAATATATAATAGTGACATGACAATTAAATTATAGGGGTTGAACATGTTGAGTATTAAAAATGTATATGAATCGGCTCGAGAAACACGCAATACCCCTATTTCCAATGAGGCACTCGAGTTGGCAAAGAAATTAAGCGAGGAGGAAAAAAGCATAATTGAAGAGTTTAAGGAATTAAAGAGATATTATTACCTCGGCTATATACCTGTCGTTTACAGGATTGAGGTGAATGTTTGACGTCAACCCTGGTAGACTTGATCTTCCAGGAAAATCCTGGGAAAAAGCGGCAGGAGTTTTTAAAGAAAATCGAAGAAGAAATTAAAAAATCACAAAGTTTGGGCTCTGATATTTGTGTGATGTCGTTGGCAACTAATGTTTACACTCCTTCACCTGTCACGTTCTTGGGCTACCACATAATGGGACATATAGAAGAACAGTTGGTGAAATTTCGGCAGGATGGATGCAGAAATGTTCTCATACTGCTTTCCACATATGGAGGCGAAATAACGTTTCCAGAAGCCCTTATTAGCAAGATAAGGGACATGGATTTCGAAAATGCATATACTTTTATACTTGATGTGGCGTTCTCTGCTGGAACACTACTCGCACTACTGCCGAATAAGATTGTAGGGTTTCCTAATGCACATGTAGACCCCGTACTCCCTCCTCGTGCAATACATCCATAGCTACCACCTTTTAATCAGACAGAGCTTCCCATCTGTTTTTACAAGCTCTGCCCTGCCCACCAGAATCGCTGGGGTGTTCTCGTCCAGGATGCTTAGCTCCTCGTAGCTCTTAGGCGGGTTTGAGATTTCCCCATAGCCCTTGTAGACGCATTTACCACAGTCGCTGAAATTAAGACTCAAATTGATGTTGGTTTTTCCCACAGTCTGTCGCCATTCCGCAAAAGGGTTAGGCACCTTGCCGTTTATAGCGAGGTTGAGCTCCCTAGAGCACATATTAAATAGCCCCCAGACGAGTTCATTGATCCTGCAGAGGGCTCCCCCAACTGTAATATACGGCTCGTAAGGTAGATCATTTCCTCCATACTCGAATCTTCCTTGGAAATAAAAAGTAATAAACGAGCATATATAAGATTCTTTGCAAAGATTCCAGTCTCGCGATGCTTCGCATGCAGGAGAGTGTAGGAGGGGTTCAACAATAGAACTGATGTTCATCCCGTCTATTTCTTCGCGAGACACTCTAATGGCGTAGTCATAGGAGAAAATCGTGTATAAGTCAGCGACCTCTGAGTCTTCGATTTGAGGAGTCGTAAAAACGCTTAAACCAAGTAATTGTTGAAGGAACTTGAACACCTCAGGCTTCTTTGTTTCAGGGTATAATTGATGCAAATACCTTTTAGGTATCTTTCGAAGATGCCAAATAAACCTCACGTAATCGCTATAGTTGACTGTTAAGCTCGTAGCCCAGTTCAGGAAGTCCGCAAACTTTTCCGAGATAAGAATCGGTCTCTCCAGCACCTCCTTTGCACTCGTAACGGAACTATCACGCGCATTTTGCAACTCAAACTGTGAAACGAGCCCCAACTCGCTTGCGCGGGTAAGTGTACGATCCAGAAGAATTGATATGCGATCCGCGTATCTAATCGGCAGAACCCACTTAACCTCAATGGGCGTCTTTGGCTCCTTCCCTATTTGCCTTAGGAAATAGTATTCTCGGAGGTTTACGCTGGTTCCCAGCAAATCCTTGAATGCAACAGCCAGGGAGTTCTCTTCGTACTTCCCAGAAGGATTAGTGCCGCCCACCAATGCAAGCTCTAGGCTTGGCATGTCCTTTATTACTTCCGAGAGATACCTGCCATGAGCGCGATTGTGAAGTTCCTTCCACAAATGAACTAGAGTTAGTGCAGACTTGTAAAGTGGTAGAACCTCTTCCCTGAAGAATTCCTTCCAAGAGTCCTTGTCCCAGTACCTCGCATCTACTGACACAACGTTCACCTCGCATGAAATGTTGGCTTGTCCCTGAGATCAGAGGACGCTTGGGTGACACGAGCTCCGCAATCCTGATGCATCGTGTAAAAAATTTCGTTGGACACCTTCTTCTCATCTTGCTCCGAATATATTTGCATGAGGCAATTTGCTTTTTTAATAAGAGGAGAAAAAGGCTGAACAAAAAAGTTAATGGTGTAGCGAAGGCAATGAGAGGTCTCCAATACCCACTTAAAAATATCATAAATATACAGCCACATAATCATTACAGTTACATTTAAAGCTATAAGTTTAACTTCGCAACACCAATTGAGAGTTCTCTGTATCCCACAAGTACTCAAGTTCATTTCAAGTGCCGACTAAAAATAATAAAAAGACAACTGTTTATCTCAATCAATTTTTACTTGGTTTTTGATTAATTTTTCCAAAAGTTTCTAAGGTGTAGAGGCACCAAAAAACCTATTTACCCCTAAACACATGTAATTATAGGGAAAAATATGGAATTAATTATAAAAATACCTTCTGACCTCGAGGAAAAAATCAAAATGTTCCCAGAAGAAGAGTTATCACGTATGATTATCGATTTTCTCAGATTGAAGGTTTTCGAGGAAGAACTCAATCGATCCAAAACCTTGCAGAGGCTTGTTCTCGAAGCATTGGCAGCGAAAAGCAAGCTAACCGAGAAAGACGCATTCGAGTTAAGCGAGAAAATAAAAGAGGGAATGCTACAGGAGCTAAAAGAAAAGGGTTTAATATAATACCAAGTAGATTCCAAAAGCTATAATTTTTTGTTATTCTCTTTTCTTCATTTTTTGTGAGAAAAACCTATACATGAATCAAGAATTTTTTTCTTGGTTATAATAAAGAAACAAGCTCCCGTGTAGTTAAGACCAATACTCTGTCTTGCCTCTTTAAACGCTTTTCCTCAGACCAAATTGGACATCCTAGCTTCAGAGCCAAAGCAAAGTACTCTATATCTTTCAAATCAGGAGAGATATTTTTAGCTTCCAGAAGCTTGTCGAGATATTCCTCGAGAGGGACGAATTTGACTCTTCTTTTCAAAGTCTCTATGTAAGCATTCAAATCTGCATCAGTAAAACCAGACTTTCTCTTTAGTAGTTCTCTGTTCTTTTCGAGTTCAGCGAGTAATCGGAAGGGGGCCCAAAGCTGGAGTTTATCACTGAATAGTGCATCACGAATTTTGCTTCGAACATTTTTCTTTCCAGAAATGATTGTAGAAAACAATATGTTAGCGTCGACTACAACGTTAATCTTTGTCGAAGACTCGGCGTTGTGGCGGTCATCTTCCTTAATAATTCCACACATATGTAGGTGAGTTTAGTTCCTAGTAATATTCAGGAAGAACACATTATTGAAAATCTATGCAATTTTAAAAAGATGTAAAATCAAAGAAAAAAATAATGTTTTACAAATTTTCCTATACTAAATTTATTGAAATATTTCAAAAAACTTCTTGATTATCCAGTCAACCTATTTAAAAGTTTACTATCCAACATTTTTAGCTGTAGGGCAATGCCCTGAACGATATGCAAAAGAAACATTCCTGAAGTGGCTTATTGATTTTCGGAGATCTCTCTAAATGTTTCTGGGTCTAGCTTGTTTATTGGGAAGCCTACCAGCATCTTGGCTGGCTTCTTTTTCGGCTCCCTAAAGACCTTTTCGACCCTTATCTTGAGCCTAAGCGGCCATACCGGCTCGCCCTTCTCCCTCTCCTCGGGCCAGAGGAGCTCCCCGCCCTCGAACTTGCCCTCCACGGTCCCGTAGCCAAGGACGCCTGTCCTAACGGCGTAGAAGACGACCTTGTCGCCCGGCTGGATCTTGCTCCACAGCGGCCTAGCCCTCTCCCTCACACCCCAAACGCCCCTCTCGATCCCAATCATCCAGTTGTCCAGAGTGCCGACAAGAGTCCAGATATTCATAAAACTTCAGCAAATTTCTCGTAGAGGATCTATTTATTTTTATTTCTTTCTTGTTCTTTGCAGCGCGCGCTAAATTGAATTGATTAAGCCTCAGCCAAGAATTTTTACTGAGAGCTTCTCATTGGGATATTCTCCTGGGTCTATCTTGTGTAGCCAGTCTCTGACGCATTGCCTGTACTCTAGAGCCATGTCGACGACGAGCTTGAGCTCGCTATTGTCGAACTGTTTATTCGGGAATAGGAGCTTTAGCAGGCCGCTAGCCACCCTCTTGAAGCTTTTCTCGTCCCTAATCTTGAAATTGTCCGACAGCTCGACATGCTGCGACACAAGGCTACTTAGGCTTTCTTTCCGCATAGAGTGAAGAGCCTCTGCAAAGTAGTCCGAGGCTATACCGTACCCTTTTGAAAGATGATACTTTGCCTGTGAAATCTTTGGAAGCTCCCAGCCCGGGACAACCCCATGAATTCTCTCAATGAAAGCTGCGTCCCTCATTGCTTCTGGGAGGACATACGTCAGATCCTCTATGGGCACGTAGCCTGACCCGCTTGACTCGACAGCGATGTTTCCCATGAAAACCAGCGAGCTATCTGACATAACATTCTTGTCTCCCCTCTCATACATGCCGCTCTCCATATAGTCCTTGAGCTTCCCCATCATTTCGTCTGGGTTGCTAAACCTAACCTTGCTAATCTCGTCGAATACAACCGCATCTTTGACCGCGAGCTCTCCCGGAACCCTTGTCCTCAAGTTGTAGAAAAGCATAGCCGGAGATATATTCCCGCCAGAAATGATCCTTACATAGTTGCTCAGATTCCTATAAAGATATGTCTTTCCCGTAGCCTTGGGCCCGAACTCTGCAAAATTTACGTTGCACTCAACTATGGGGACAAGCCTAGAAAGGAAGAGCATCCTCTGCCTTGGACTATACACGCTTGGATCGAGACCAATGGTATTGATTAGAACCTCGATCCACTCGTCCAGGGTAAAGTAAGGTCTAGCTTCTTCCATCAATTTGGGGTCTATCTCTGGGCACTGGAAAGGCTTAAAATCCACAACTACAGCGTTAATAGTTCTGTCGAACACTTCTTTCCCCTCGACAGAAAGGGACAACGTTATGAGCCCCCACATCCCTGTGACCAGTGAAGCCTTATTCTTCTCGACAATGTCTACCGGAACCTCTGCCCAAAGATCCAGACTCTGAATAACCCCGATATGTGTCTCAGTCTCAATGTCGACAAATACCCTCAACTCATCGACCAGCCTAACAGTCCCCTGAGTCACAAGCTTATGCTTTACAAGCTCCTTCTCCTCTGGCTCATAAAAATTCTCCTGAATAAATCTCCTAAGCTTCTCCTGCCAGTCGCCCCCCTCATCCCTAAATTCCGCAATCAAGTACTCTGCGACGTACCTCGGAATCTTAGAAAGCTCAAGCTCATATGCAAGCCTCTTATCAACCGCATAGTCCCCAAAATACTTCACAACCTTGTTATAGAGCTCACTCACAGAGGCCACCTAGAGACCCGTAAGAGTCCTAGGCCTCTTAGGCCCCTCATGCTCCTCAACCTCGACAACAACCTCCTTAGACTGCTCCTCGCCACGCCAAACCCACCTTAAAACACCCCTATACTTGCCCGGCGACAAGGGAGGCACATCAATCCTATACTTCCCCTCAACAAGCCTAAAAGAGCCGCTACCCCAAGGAAACTCATAGTGAAACTCGATCTCCTCGCCGCTAGGATTAACAACATCAACCTCTACAAAGGACTGTAATCCCGGCTTAATCACAGCGCCCAAAACACTCACATTTGGATGTTGCGGAACTTCTACATCTTCCTCGACAGGTAACTCTTCCCCAGACAAAATAGCATAAAGCCTCTCAAACTCCCTCAAGTCATCTTCAGAAAGCCCCAGAAGCTGGGCCACAGCCAGGTCAAGCTCTCTCTCGACCTCTCTGAGCTCATCCTCAGCATCTATGGCACTACAATAGTCAGGTTTCTCCTCTGAATATATACACTTAGCAAGATCATGAGCTTTCTTAGACAGTTCAGCAATTTTTTTATGCAAGTGATCATTAGGGTCAAATTTAGGAGGCTTTACTGTATGAAGTATATGTGTGGATATTTCTGTTTCAATTACGTATGATGCAACTATAGCTCTTATAAATATGCTATTAAGTATTCCACAAAGGTAATAAGCTTCCTCTTCTGAATGCAATGGAACCAACATTAATTTCTCATTGGGAATAGTCACTCGCTTTCCCAAAAATTTGTCCTCTAAGTACCCAAGTACAGCACATGAGAATTCTGCCTTACCGCTAATTTCCCCTGCTATATACTGCCAAACAACCTTGTAAGGAGCAAATGTATATGGACCTATATCATAAACGGCATAGAAAGGATTTCCTTTACCCCATAACTTATGTATTGATCTATTTATCAGTTCACTCTTGTAGGTAACTAAATACTGATATGTTAAAGGATATTTGATTTTCATCTCCGTTTCAGGTATTGGCCTAGAAGACACTGGATTGTGAGGTATTATTATGTATCTATGCTTAAAATCAACGTACCATTTTTTAATGTCTCTTCCCCTGATCAATGGATATATCAAGTCTGATTCGATAATTGCTTCAGTTTGCTTAACTTTTTTCTTTGTACCTGGCTCAGGAGGATTCGTTATAATAAGCCTACCCTCCGGCGTCTTGTCTTTGACCTGAACATGATAAACTTGATTAAGTCCCACATACACTCCTGCATGTGCTTCATACTGGTTTCCTGCTAGGATTTTTTTAATTGACTCTATTGAGCCTGGTGTTATTTGCATCCATAGAAAGCCAGGATCATTAGGATTTACAGGTAACATTACTGCTTGATATCTCTTTGTTGCTTTAATTACTTCATCTTTTGATAGGTCTGTAGATATAGCTTTCTTTGTGAGATTAATCCATATAATGTGCTTTATGCCTTTCAAGTTTTCTTCAATAGTTTTCTCCTTTATTTTGAGGTATTTTTCTTTCTCACCAGGAAGCACTTTGTCTAGGTCCAGGTTAAGTTCGAATGTTTTCTCAACAACAATGGCTGCAGTTCTGTTTACAGCACCTTCAAATGGATAAAGTCTAACTAGATCGTGGACCACATGTATTTTTGTTTTCGTGATAAGAAACTCTCTAAAGCCAGTACCTGCTTGGGTTTTAAATAGAGTAAATGGAACAAGAAATGCTAACTTACCGCCTTCTTTTAGATAAAGATCAAAACTTCTAGCCAGGAAAAGCATCGATAGATCCTTTTTTACTTTGCCTAGTCCAGCTTTTTTCTTTACTTTTATTAATCCATAAGTCTTCCATAAATCTTTGCTTGCTTCCCTATAGCTTTCAGGTAGGTTTTCCCAGTTTATCCAGGGCGGGTTTCCGACGACAAAGTCGAATTTGCCTCGCAAAATTGGTGCGAAGGCATTCCGAATGATTGCAACCCAGACATTGTTTTTCTTTTCTTCTTCGAGTTGAAGGAGTTTTTCGTAGAAGCTGACTAAGAGTTCTAGTTCTTTTTCATCAAGAGTATAGAAAGCTTTAATTCTATTTATAAAGTTGTTGACAGTATATTTGCTCTCCATGGCTTTTGAAACCTCGTAGAGGATGCTTGGAAGATATCCCTTTTGAACAAGTGATGCGGGTATTTTGAAGTCTCCGACCACGGTTCTAAAAACATAGGTAGTAGTTGGGGAGTAAGTTGGGCTACTTGAGAAGCTTGTGTCTGTTTTTCTCTCAAGCATTATTGAGTCGGCAAGGTAGATGGGGATTTCTATTGTGCCGCTTGCATAAGTGAGGAGGTCGGCTATGTGTAGGAGGTAGTTTGTCCGGGCTGTGAGTACTGCTAGGGGGTTCATGTCGTAGCCCACAACGTTGTCTAGGACATAGTGTAGGAGTTGGTCTAGCATGTGGTGGTTTTCTGCATAGATTCGTAGCCTGCTTAGGTAGAGGATTAGAAATGTGCCTGAGCCGCATGCTGGGTCGAGTACTCTGAGCTCTAGTGGTTTCAGGGGGTCTTCGCTTCCTAGGCGTTCAAGGTTTTCGATGCTGAGACCTACCTCGTCTAGGAGTAGGTTTGCTAGCCAGTCTGGTGTGTAGAATTCTCCGAGCCTGTGTCGTAGTTCGCTTGGGACAAGGTTTTGATATAGTCTTTTGAGTAGGTCTCTTGCGAACTCGGGTTCTAGCTGGGGTGTGGCGACCTCGTAGTCTGATAGGAGCCTAATGAGCTGGGAGATCGCGTCGCCGAGCTCGTTGTCGAGTTCATCTACGTACCATGAGAAGTAGTCTCCTTCTAGGAAGTTTTCTATGCTTAAGAGTTTCCTAAAAATGCCTCCTCCTTCTAGCTCCTTCAATGTTTCTTTGAGTTCCTCTATTCCTCCCCTTGCATATGAATCGTCTAGTTGTGCAATATAGGATTTTAGGAACTTTCCGGTTCCGTAGAGATATGCTATCTCAGCCGCTATAAGTTTCAGCAAGAGTGCATAGTATGTGTGGATAGAAAATATTAGGGCGTCGTATTGTACGTTGCCTCCCAAGCCGTATTCTTTTGCAAGCTGTGGGAGCTCCTCTAGTTCCTCTGGGCTGTATCCTGTAGCCTGTCTGAATAGCCTAAGCCAGTCCTCGAAGAGTATCTTGGTTCTTGGATTCTTTGTTTCCAAGAGTTTCTTGTAGAGAATCCTGACCATTCTCATTGTTACTGGTGATTTTGGACCAAAGTCTCTAACTATGTGTTCGACGGCTAGTGGTTTTCTCCTTAGGCCCCTGAGTGCCTCGATAAGCTTTACGATGGACTCTCTCCTGATGTCGTAGGGACCTCTAAGGAGCCACGTGTCTGTTCTAGCGTCGTATCTCACGAATGCTATCCTGTCGCTTATTATTACTCCGAGGTATCGGCTGTATTCCTGTTTGCTTCCAGCCTCCTTTGTTATGTATCCTATGACTTGCTCTTTTGCCCTTTGTATGTCGCGGGCTGTTGTTAGTTTTCCGGGGGCTTTGTACTCGATTATTACGTGGCCGTATAGTGCGTCTACTCTGGCTCCAGAGACAAGTGTGTACTCGTATCTGCCTATTTGGCTTATACCGAGGGGTTTAAGAATCTCGTCTTCTATGCACCTTGAGACGCCCATTCTAACTTCTTCCTCGTTTCCCGCTCTTAGAACTGCATTCTTGATGCATGTTGTTACTCTGTCTATGTCTAGTTGTGGGAAATTTACTTGTGTACTCATTTTCTTTCCTCCTCTAGGACAATGCTTTTAAAGTAAAGGGACGGCTCATATATTCTCCCATGAGATATAAAAACAACCGACCTTTTATCGGACATCAATAATTATCCTAGAAACTTATTTAAAAATCTTCTTTGCAGGGTTCCCAAACACCACAAAATAATGCGCCTTTTAATTTTGACCTAGGTTTCTCTGGAAGATCACATGTATATTTTGTTTTAGTTCTTTGATTGCTACTCTTTTATGAAGAAAGTGATATCCATATAGCCAGACAAGTTTTTGTTATCTCCCCGGCGTTTGATACGGGGAGCATCACTGTTAAGGCTTGCTTGTTCAAAAAATTCATTCAAAATGGGGTCGTTCTCTGGTGTGAAAGGCTCATTGTCTGTAGCGAACAACCCGTGTAGTCGCACAAGCTTTTTGCCCTCAATTATAGCTTCTTGTCGGTATCCTGGGATGCCTTGAGAGGTGAAAATGCGTACCTCCGCTATGACGCTGTAGGTCTCGATGAGGCCTTGGCTTGTTATTTCTTTTTCTTTGTTCCACATTTTGTCGTAAAAAATTATATGGAATTGGATTGGTATTTGTCTAGCCTTTTCTCTCCGCTGTTTCCAGCCGGCTTCTATTGTTAATACTGCTACGCTTATTGGGACTTCTTGACCGTTAAAGTAGTCGAATAGCCGGGCTGTCTCGTAAAAATCGGCTTGGTATGGTTTCTCTGAATCTATAATTCTCCATGCATCCTCTTTGAGCACTTTGAGTAGCTCGCCTGGGGTTCTGATTCTATGGGTGGGGGAAAAGAAGAATACTTGGTCTCCTATGGCTATCTTCAGGATTGGGACCTTTAGGACTGTGAACCACTCTGCCCAGCTGTTTCCTTGTTTGTTTTCCATTTTTCTAGCCTCTTTTGGATTTCTTTAGTTCTCAGTGTGATTTTGCGGGTAGCTTAAAAGGCGGCAAAAGCGCGAGCTAAAATATCCTTTAGAAAAAATCTCAAGAGTACTTAGTAACTGTCCTTTGGGTTCTGAGGTATTTTATCGGCATATTATCATACTCAAAGGATCTAAGGCTAACGCTTCTTGTACACAATGGCTAACCCCTTTACTCCTTGGGAAAAGGTTCCGTGTAAAAGGCTAGCCATTGTGAGGCCTATCCTTGCGCACGAAATTAATTATAAACTCGGTGAAGAAAATTAGTCGAGTTAAGAAGATGGTGACTTCACGATTATCAAATTGTTGTAAACAAAAATTTTTTGGATATCACTTTCAGTGTTATATAGACAAATTATATATTACCTATAGGAAACCTACAGGTGTTTGATGTCGGCAACTGATGTTTTGAAATTGGCTTGGGAGTTTTTTGAGAAGGCACCTCTAGATATTGGAAATCTTCATAAGGTAACTCTTTTATTTGGAAAGATTTGTCTTTATTTTTTAATAGCCTACTGCTATCTTAAAATAATTAAAATTTCCTTGAATCCTTCTTTTGCACTTATTCTTTTAGCATTTCTACCTCTTATAATGACTTTTGAGATGAAGGAGAAAAAGAAATTCGAAAAAGAACTTGGAGAAAATTTTAACATAAAATTCTTAAAGGGAGTGAACCGTAAAAATGTAAATACACCTCATGATTTTCTGCAAGAACTTTTTTCCAACAAATTGGAAGAAGCTACGAAAGGTACCTTCAACTTTCTTTCTATGAAGGAATTTTACCTTTTCTTTTTCTCTATGGTTTTTATAAACTGGTTTGTCTTTCCTTCTCTTGTTTTAGAATTTATCTTGAAACCATTTATTCAACAATTTAATGAATTTGTAAATGGACGTCTGATATGTTTGATTTTTCTTTTGTTATTTATAACAGTTTGGGTTCAATTTCATATACTAGTAAAAAACCTTGCTAGCAATGGTAAAAATCATTCATCTGAAAACACCAACGAGGCTAAGGGTAAGTCACTCAACGAAATAGTCAAGAGTTGGTTAGTCCCTATGACTCTATTTATTCTTAGCTTAGAGAATCCATATGGCGAGTACATATTTGGAGCTTATTTTGAGAGAAAAACTAAACGTTACATTTTGTTTTTTACCTTCTTCATGACTATTCTCTCATTATTTTTGCTACAACCGTGGGCAACATTTATGTCAAAGAAAAAAGAGACCGAGTATGACTTGAAACCTCGTTTCCTAGTTTTCAAGCTTAACCTTGGAAAAAACATGGCTGACTCTTCTATTAAAAAGAAAGTAATACCTCAATGTAAAGCTAAACCTTACAAGGACAAAAACCAAGAGGATAAACGAGAAAGTGAAAGTAAGCTTATAGACTACTTGTTGGAAAGATGCATGGATGTTTTAAAAAAGAGACTTATGCTTCAAGAATTCGAAGCTAAGAACATTGACGGCTTTGTCTGGATTCCTGAATTTAAGGATCAAAAACATAGAATTACTGATAAGGAGGGTTGTTTAGGTCTTTTTACGGATTATATAGAGAGTGTTAATGCATCCTTGGGTTCTCTAAGTGTAGAAGGAGATATTTTAAATGAAGACTTCGAGACCCTCACCAAGTATATAAATCCAGATATAATAAAAGGGCTTTTTGAAGACCCCATTGTGATGGGCCTAGGGGCTGATACCTCTACAGAGGTTACTATGAAAGCTATTAAAAGTTCATTGAAGGCTGCTGAATGCCTGAGTGATAAAGATCCTTTAAATAAATTTATTTTATATTTGCCCATTATTCTTATCCTAAAAAGAAATGTCATGATAAGGAGTTCTTATAAGGCGACCGATGGATCCAATGTTAAGTACAAAATTGAAAGCTTTGATGCATATTTTTCCATTCCTATACTTGTTGCAGTAGGTTTCTTTTCTATTTCAGAATGGCTTCATATTCAAAACATGCTGGTTCATGCACACTCTGCTAAGGCCGATAGAGATGTCTCCTCACTTAGGTCGCAGGTTTTTTCAAAATCCACACTTCTCGAAAAGGTCAGGGTTATTGATTATACTGCTCCAAGCAAGGGTAGGTCTAACTTGTTCTCCATTAATCCATTGTTTCCAAGCTGGTATTCTAATGTGCTCCTGTTTCAACTTAAATATCGTTTCAGACTCATGTAGAATAATTACTTATACCTGGATAAGCATCTCGCCCGATTTTATAGTATCATTCAAAATTCGACAATAAAGTGCCAATATATACTCATGTGTCAGAAATAGGCCACAGGTTTCCTTTTTGCCCCAAAGAACCCTTATGTGATCGCGCTCGTCGTGTTTCGCAGTAAAATTTAAATAAAAAAACTCGAGATAAAAAATGAATGTATGAACATAAACGATTTTTCGTGCAATATATTAAAGCAAAAGGTTCAGAATATATTTGGCCAAATCGGCTCTCTAGAAATAGCGGCCGCTCACTATCTCGGTGTTTTAAATTATCTGAAGAAGGAATTTTCATCAAAAAGTGTTGAGGAGCTACTTCGAGAAGAAAAATACAGGAAAATCTTTCTTGGAGGACTAAATGAGGATCTCCAACCCTCACCAAATTCTTTATCCAAATTTTACTTTTACCTCTACCACGTCGAAGTGGATAAAGATGGGTTAAAGGAAAAGCTTACTTCATCATCAAGGACTTCGTCAAAACCTCCCCTATATGCCAAAGTTAATCCCGAGAAAAGTTTCTACCATATCTTGGAAAATGTTTCCCAAATATTTCAGGCTACACAGGAGGTCATGAAAACAGCCCAAATCTTTCTTGATCCAAAATACAGAATCCAAGTCAGGGATGCTGACCGTGATTTGGAAATGTCTCTAGGCGACTTAGTAAAACTCGAACCAACTACGTATGAACTAAAAAGTGCAGAAGATGGTGTTGAAATTTTTGAGAACCTGTTGAAGGTAGCCTTCGCAGTTCTCCCGGACTACAATGAGGATATTTTCATGTTTATCAGCCTTGCTACCATCCCTCGTTTCTATGCAGATAAAACACACCCTTACCTTAAGAATAAAGCCTGCGAAACATTTTTAAAAGCTATAATGGGATGGGATAAGCTCTATACCCCAGAAAATAATGCATTGGATCCCGGTAAAAAGGAAAAATATTCCATTTGGGGATACCCTCCCAATACACTGGGTAGTCAACTGGTTAAGGTGGTTAACGCTTCTTGGAATTTTCTCGATGAAAGTGCCGATGTGTTGCGTAATTTTGGTTTAAATTTTGAGCGCCCATCTTTAAGGTACTTCACGCAGGCGATGGAGTTTGTTGATAAAGTAATGTCTCTCGAATCCCCTGTAAGTCCAAGAAATCTTAGATATCTTGGCAGGTATAGTGGATACAAGGGGAAGTATCCTTATACTACTTATTACGCGTTACAAATGCGTGAACGCCCGTCTAGCTTGGTAGATCAAGTTCCCCTTTATAAAACAGTTTTTTATAATTTAGTCAGAGATGAAATTGGTAATAAATTAGATGAATACATACGTTTGCTCGAGTTCACCGCTCTTCAAATGTATCTTGGTATAGCTAGTGTCGATATCAAAGAGCATGCATTATTTTTTATATTTAACACGACTGATACGCCTTACGACGAAATTTTGGAAAAGCTTTAAAGAGGGCACGCTATGAGTTTGAAACTTGTCAGATTTTACCCACAAATTAAAGATGTTTCGAAGATTAGGATCTTCGTAGATGGTAGGGTTCCCCAGCTACACGGTGACAGCTCATTCCAGGAAACTGAGTCTCTTCAGAGCACTCTTCAAACGCCTTCTCACGAGATCCCGAGGGAAGCCTATCAGGACATATCCGAGCCTTTGTGCTTTGTTCCAATAATTATCAATTCTCGAGATGTTCCCAAGATAAAAATAAATGTTTCAACGGGTTATCCAGAATTTGAAATATTTAAGAAAAAATCTGAAGAAAAATCTTTTCAGGAGAATCTGGATAGTCGTCCGCTGAAGAATAGAGGTAGAGTCATGTCGAAGCGAAATTTAGAAATAAAAGAATTAAGCATTAAAACTTCCCTTGGTTATTTAAGAATTGTTAAGGAATATTTTGGAACAATTAGTGCTAATGACCAAAAGGATAGTGTATTGCCACTTCTAAGGATACAGGTTGTAAGTGGCTATTTTTCTTTAGATGAGATCTGCATAATTTATTTGTGGGATGGGAAGCAGCAACACTTCCTTCTTAGTTGGAGCATGGAAGCTACGGGTAGACCTCGTATTGAGGAGTATGTGGGGATTGATGCGCTCAGAGAGGGTCTGAAGGGTCATCTTTTGAGCTACATGGACGAGTCTACCTTTGAGAGATTTTTTGCCGAACTAATGAAAGAGATAGATATCCTTCTCAACGAAGATATGAAATAATAATGAATTGAGAAGCAAGCGCGTTAACGTTTTCAATAAGGGTTGGGCGAAAAGATACATGAGTTGCTCCGGCTCATGGAGTCGTGACATTTTCCCTGTCTCTACAGGAGAATGATTATTCGCACTTGCGAGTTTTTATTTATATACCTGTGCAAAGGGCCACCTATGGCATTATTTTGTTTTTAAGTTAAATCTATTAGAAATCTTTTTCAAATTTTTTATAAGGGCTCGCTTGTGTGAATAAAATAGGTCATTCTTTCTTTTCCTCGAAATTTTGAAACTATAAAAATTTTAAATTGGCAAAGTAAGTTAATTTCATATGGGTAGGTTGAGCTCCCGTGCTATTTTGGACAAGCTTCTGGAAGGCAATATAAGCGAAATTAAGGAGATTGTTGA
>WYEB01000350.1_pt1 | contig 16845 bp, 13 predicted proteins | sample 6343061 | NCBI WGS metagenome assembly WYEB01 (sample SAMN13812332, study PRJNA600296) | hot springs metagenome | biome: ENVO:00000051; feature: ENVO:00002007; isolation source: sediment sample from Evening Primrose shelf | place: USA: Yellowstone National Park, Evening Primrose Hot Spring ... | reverse complement strand
ATAAGGGGTATCATCATAAGTAGTTCTGTTTTGTGCATCATCAAAACTATTAATGTATTGCCAGTTATAAGGAACTTTGTGAAACTTTAGCGGAACGATAAATTACGGAGATTATCTCTTTTGTTTAAGCTCCCTTTGCTGATCGTTAACTCTCGCAGCGCATCTTTCCCCTTATGCTGGAAACGACAAAAAACTGCTGTGACCTCTTCAACGTACTTACCAGTAGATCAAAAATTTTATTGGAAGATTGCTGTTTACGTTATGACCATAAACAATCCTGCAATCTAACATTTATAACAAGCACTTAACATGTAATGATGATTTAGGTTAATCAGCACAATTTGATTGATTAAGATTTTTGGGCAATGATCGCGTTTAAAATCTGGTATAATAGCAAAAGCATCATATCAACAAAAGTTTTGGTCTACTGTTGAGTGGATGAAGGACGTCAGTCGTTCAAAATCATGTTTATCCTTTTTTCGCTGAAGTTGTTCAAAAGCTTTTTAACGAACTCAACGTCATAAATTATTTCGAGTGGATACAGGACAGTTTTCTTTCCGTTGTATTCTTTCAGCACCATGAAATTTGAGGATATGAGGAACGCCTTCCTTTTGAATGTAAGTGGGTTTTTAGCCTTCAGAGCGCCGTAGAGCGCCGCCATCTCTCCTTTTGTATCAGATACAAGCTCAAACTTTATGCCTTTCTGCACTGAAAAATTAAAGTGCGTTTCCAGAGGGTCAGGGCTTACACCTATGAGCTCTACCCCAAACTCCTTAAGCTTGTCCATGTTGTTTATGAAAGTGTTTATGTCCATTTCACACCCGGCCGCAAAGTCCCTGTGATAGAAGAACAGGATTGCCCATTTGCCATAGTACCTTTCCCTTTCGAGGCGACCGTAAGTAGAAGGTAAAGGAAGAAACCGGGGCTCGTCTCCTTCTCTTATTCTCATTGTTTTTTATCTCATGCTTTGGCTTAATAACGTTGCTGATGTTTCTTTAAGTTGCAGTGTTAAGAACCTGCTATGTTACACTACTTAAGCTTACAGTGTAAAGTCTCTTCATATTTATACAGTTAGGCGTAGAATTGACCTCTGATAAATATAGACTTGGACAAGTACAATGATGTACTTGTTAGGAGGGTGTGAAATCCACTCGACCTCTTAACCATAAACAACTGGAAATAAGAATAACTAAACAAAAAGTAGACGAACTGTACTGCTCAAACATATAATGCCACTATGCCTCATCAGAGCGTTCATAAAATACGTAGAAAGACTACAAGCACTGGGCTACAAAATATGAAAAAGAGCAAAAGTAAACCACAAAAAACTTTGCTCAAATTCACAAACATTCTAAGTCTACCAGAAATTCATCATGTATATAAGTTCACAATAATAGGGATTAATGTGTGGAAGGCGAAGAATTGCTAAGAATGCACTCGCCGTAAATGCCAAAAAGCAGATCTTATCTATGTAAGATCTAAGGTGTTAAGGCTTGTTAGAGGTGCGATGAAGAGCGTGAATGTGAGAAGATTGCTTGCGGATTGTGCCTATGATTAGAAGGAGAATTTTAACTTCTTGCATGAGTGGTATAAAGCCTGTGATTATGGTGAGGGTTAATTCTGTTGCGAGTATGTAATATACGTCTAGAAGGTATGCTGTGTTATAGCAGAGGACGCTTGGGCCTAGGGCTTGGATCAATGTGCATAGTTTTGGTTTTAGTAGTTGTTTAGGGCTTTTTCTTTATTGTTAAGCGTATGTTTAGTAAATATTGTCGAGGAAGTTAATATGGTGAAGGAGGTTCTTATGAAGGCGTATTTGTACAATATTTTTGGCATTGACCTAAAGCTAGTGCCAGAAAATACCTAGGAAGCACACATCAGAAAATCATACAACATAGCACTACTACGAAAAACTTTATAAACAATCCTAAGACCCAACTTCGCGCTAATGTAAGCCTCATCTAATGGATAACTGCTGTAGCTAAGCCTGCAACGAGACCTCCAATCAAAAGCGCCATCATAATTTTGATCTATGCGAAATCAAACTTCAAGTAAAGCAGAAGCGGGTATGGTATTTCAGCCTTTCTAAATGTAAGAACGAGAGCCAAAACCGAAAAACAACACAAACTGTAACAACGTTTTTCGTGGTTCCGCTCATCACCCTCATTTCCAAAGATAACCACATTTATGTTTTCAATTTATACTTATTAAAAGTGACCGCCAAAAATGAGTGAAATCTTAAAATAGTCACAAATAACTCAATAAAAAGATAAGGGCTTAGAATATTACTTCACACAGGAAAGGTGCTGTACAGAAGGGGCTTTTAACCAAGAGCCTTTCAGCTTCATGAAGCTATAATTTGTATACGTTCATAACCTTGTTAATGAGTAGCTGGTGTATTCGTGTATCCTCTGTTAGTTCAGGATGGAATGCTGTGCCAATCATGTTGTGTTGCTGAACTGCTACTATTTTATTGCCTAGTTTTGCCATTACCTCAACTTCGGGTCCGATTTCACGGATAACCGGAGCCCTGATAAACACCGCCTTAAATTTTTTCTCTCCGATTTTAGGAATTTCCAATTCCGTTTCAAAGGATTCCCTCTGCCTGCCGAAGGCGTTTCTCTCAACAACTATGTCCATAACCCCCAACGTTGACTGTTTGGTCTCTCCCAACACCCTATCATAAACCTTTTTGGCGAGCATTATAAGACCTGCACACGTGCCCAGCACAGGCATGCCATCTTGAATCCTCTGCTTGATTGCTTGCAATGTTTGGTTAACGCTTGAAAGCCTGCCAATTACTGTGCTTTCGCCTCCTGTTATGATTAACCCGTGGATAGCATTAACTTCCTCAGCAGACTTAACTTGTCGAACATGCCCATCAACTCCCATTTCTTTAAAAGCAAGCTTCGTCATTGCTATGTGTTCTTCAACGTCACCTTGAAGCGCAAGAACGCCTATAACTGGTGTTTTCAAGCTGTCCCCCTCTCCTGCATCTTCAACTCTAAGGTTTTAAGATCAAAGCCCATCATAGACTTCTTCTCGTTCACCATCTCCTGGGCTTCCGCAACCTTAGTTGGGTTATCGTAAAATGCTGTAGCTAAAACTATGGCCCTAGCCCTTTCTAACGGATCCTCAGATTTAAATATTCCAGATCCCACGAAAACGCCGTCGGCGCCTAAAGTCATCATGAGAGCTGCATCCGCAGGCGTAGCTATGCCGCCAGCTGCAAAGTTTACCACAGGTAGTCTTCCAAGACGTGCAGTTTCTACAACAAGCTCATAGGAAACCTTAAGCTCCCTTGCGGCTTTAATGAGCTCTTGCTGGTCTCCGCTTTCATATATGGCCTTTATTCGCCTAATTTCATTGTTAACTATTCTGAGGTGCCTAACGGCTTCGGCAACATTTCCAGTTCCAGGCTCGCCCTTAGTTCTGATCATGGATGCGCCTTCTTCTATTCTGCGTAGGGCTTCACCTAGATCACGGGCACCAGCAACGAAGGGTGTTGTGAAATCCCACTTCCAAATGTGTCTCTCCTCATCGGTAGGCGTTAGAACTTCAGACTCGTCAATCATATCTACGCCTATGGCTTCTAGAACTCGCGCCTCGTAGGTATGTCCAATACGACATTTCGCCATAACAGGTATAGTGACATGATCCATTATCTCCTCGATGGTTTTCAGGCTGGCTGTCCTAGCAACGCCCCCAGCCTGTCGTACATCATATGGAAGCTTATCCAAAACCATAATAGCAACTGCACCAGCTTCTTCAGCTATTTGTGCCTGTTCAACATTTGTAACGTCCATGACGACGCCATGCTTCAGCATGTGGGCAAAGCCACGCTTAACAAGAACAGTTCCACGCCTTACTTCAAGCCCTTCAACTTCCCCAGTCTGCAACCCCATAGAATATTTAAACGGAGTTACCACTGAAATCATTTTTTTCACCATAATATGAAAAATATAATGTCGAATAAAAATCTTAATAATATATGTAAATTATATATTAAAAATTCATAATAACAATGTATTATAATTTATATATCATATTTATATATTAATGATTTTGTTTTTGATTAACTTTTTGTTTAATGCTATATAGCCTTGTTTTGGGTCAAATTTTAGCCCTTAGCCTTTAGTTCAAATTAAAGATCTCATATTTAGCCTGTTCAAATAATCACTTAGGAGGCCAAGTCCGCTTACTATTTTCATTTCAACAATATGCTAAAAAAGTATGCGGATATGCTTTGGACTTTAACCCTAGTTAGTATCCATTAAGTTGTAGAGAATTATGGAGAGCATAAAGCAAATAACTCAAGTTCCTGCTAGTAGTCTTAACCTCAATCTATCCTCAACCCTGTAAAACGTTTCTATTCCTACCTGTACTCTTCGGGTATTACGTCGACAATCCTTTCAGGATCATCAAACTTTATGTTTGTTACAAAAGCTATGAAGTTATCATCGGACCTATCTTCTTCCCTTTAACATAGCAATTTTAACATACGAAATAGGACTTTTAACTAGAATGAAAAGTTAGGCATTTCAATGATACTGCTATTTTTAGTTGCAACTTTGGTTGCAGTTTTAGTGTCCTGGCCTTCTGCAGCTACAATTGAAGCCTGGGGGATCTCAGCAATAGACGTTTGGGTGATTATGTCATATATGAGCCAGAAAAATATATCTAAAGACAAAATTAAAAATTAAACATGAACTATTCATAAAATTCAACAAGCTAAACCACTATTAATTTATGACTATAAATGTTGGAGAATATTCTTATTTTTTATTCATAAAATGACAGTATGGCAAAAACATTCTTAAATCGGTTTTGACCATAAATTTTCAAATACAAGCGCTATAACATAACAACGTAAGCCTTGACTCTTTAACGCTTATATTTTTCTCAATACAAAAAATATCTACTGAAACAGGGTCATGCTATCCGTTATCTCTTCTCAGTGGTAGCTGACTCTGTTTAAGCGGAAGTTGATGATGTTGAGCAAAAGCCACGAAATAGCTCAACGCCAAGGGACTGTAAGAAGATGAATTCAGAAGGTTGTTATGTTTGTGCTTAATATTTTGTATCGATGACTATGGATGTTCTTGACCTTTCATACAAGGTTAAGGATATTCCATAATCAGGTTTTAGAAGCTATGTGCAAAGTGGCATTTTGGAACGTACTGGCATACCATATCATATGAATGAAAGACAAAGATGGCTACTAGTTAATGCCATGGCTCATAAAAAAGCAAATAAAAGGTGCAGCATTGCAGCAATTAATTTGCCGTAATTTAAACAAGCATCACTGAAAACCGTTGCGTTAGCTTATTTAATTATTGAATTTGGGAATTTATGGTCAAAACCATTAAGAACAGAAAATTTAAGAACCCAGTGCACAATCATATTACCCATGAGTATTAAACTACCACGGATGTCATTTGGTACAGCCACTGTCATTCTGGCATTTGCGCTACTGCTGGCCCTGAACTTTTACGTCAGAATAATGCCAGCAAACTACGGTTTTTACCTTAACGAGTTTGACCCCTATTATCATTATTATGTCACAAACGTTGTTTATCAGGACCTTACAAAGTACGGTCTTGCAGGTATAAACAAATACTATCACACCATAGACTATAACTTCTGGTACCCATGGGGTAGAAACCTCGCGGCAACATCTCCATCTGGCCTTTACTTTCTGGTTGCTGTTCTTTATATCATTCTCAGGGAACTCGGTTTAAGGATAACGCTTTATGACTTTGTAGCTATCATTCCAGTTTTTGTTGGAGTACTGATTTCTATCCCAGTTTATTTTATATCAAAAAAGATAACGGGCAACAAGTACGTAGGTCTACTTGGAGTCCTTCTGCTATCATCTGTACCTGGCCTGATAATAAGGACAGACTTTGGTTGGTACAAGGGTTCACCCTTTGCATTTTTATTTATGTCTCTTGCCCTGATGTTCCTCTTATACGCGTTTGAAGATCAGAAGGTTCAGGAAAACCTTTCAGCTAAGATTTCGGTATATTCGCTTGTAGCTGGACTGCTCGTCGGGTACGCGCAGACTATGTGGGGAGGAACCGAAAACATGAACGGCGTTGTTGGGCTGGCTTTTTTGTTTGCGCCGATTTATCTCAGGCCTGGTAAAACAAACTACTATATATCAGATCAGGTTGTAATAAATGAGCTCATGTACACAGTAGGAGCTCTTGTTGGTATAATCTATCCAAAGCCCAGCATATCCTGGGCATATTCTCCTACCATGCTTCTCCTTTATCTTGCTCTAGCCATTAACGTTCTTTATTACGTTAACGAAAGGATAAAGATAGTTAACAGGAAGACCTTTTTTGGCATACTTGTAGCTATAATCGTTGCGGGCCTTGCAGGCGTCGCCTACGTGCTTCCTCATATGATAAACCTGAGATATTTTTCTGTGTTAAACCCGCTTATAAGGGCAAAGCCTTCTGTGGTAAGCACTGTAGCTGAGCAGCTTCCGATTTCAGGGATAGAGACGCTTTTCACTTACGGGGTTGGAGCCATTTTAGTTATGATAGCTGGATACTTCCTTATAAAGAAAAGGAGCCTGAGTTCAGTTATAACAGCTCTCTTCCTTATATGGAGCTTTTATATAGGAACTTCTTTCGGAGAGCTCATGAGCTTTATAGGCATAGCTATGGTCATAGGTGCTCCTCTCGGGCTGTACTTTGCTGTCTCCCAGATAGGTTCTAAGTTCCAGGAAAAGAAAGGAAAGAAAAAGTTTCAGGATGTCAGCTTTAAGTATGAAAAGGTTGCTGCGGCCGCAGTTCTGATTGGGCTTACTGCTTTCCCAGTTTATTACCTCTGGATACCCCAGAACAACGTGCCTGTTTCTATAGTGAACTCGGCAACGATCATAAATGGCCGGGTACCTGCGTGGATTGACGCCCTTAAATGGATGGCTAACTCTTCAAACATGCCCCCGCATTCTGTTGTTGTAGCTTGGTGGGACTACGGTTACTGGATAACAGTTATGGGTAACCAGACAACTGTTGTAGACAACGCTACGCTTAACAGCACTCAGATTGGGCTAGTCGCAAAGATGTTCCTTTCCCCTGTAAACCAATCGATAAAAATACTAAATAAATTACATGGAAAGTACGTGGTAGTTTTTGCAACTGGTGCCAACGCCGGAATTGCAACAAAAGACCCATACCTTTACAGCTACATGTTTTCAGGTGAGCTTTATGGCATAGGGGGCGACGAAAGCAAGGTGCCTGCAATGATCGTATGGGCTGGTTGGACTTCAAACGAGTCAAAGTTTGTTAACCCTCAGACGCACCTCTTAACATCATATTTCTGGAACAACACGCTTCTTGGAAGGCTAGAACCGTTAAGGTATGAAGGCTGGGGTCTTATAGATCCCTCAACAGGAATGATCGTTAGCATACAGCCTCATTACCAGCCAAACATGACGAGCTACTACCAAATACCTTTATGGGTATACTCTCCTTACTACACCAGCAACTCAACGCCTTTTAGGCTTGTATACTCTTCACCAATTCAGTACACGAGCAACGGGATGTGGGCTCAGGTTCTTATTTACGAGTATGTTGGAAATGGAACAGCTGCAAACGGTTAAAAAGTTCTTCAGGTGGTATTATTTTAACAATTCAGAAAAAATAAAGGCTCCAGAATCTACTGAATCGAGAGAGTTCGGCTATAGGGACTTTAACGGTAACATGGTTAGGCACCTCAGCTTTAAAAGCGAGGGGGAGTACAGGGCTTTTCTCGTAAAAACAGTGCCTAAATCAGTTTATTATTCAGTTGCTTTCTACATAGACCCAACAGCTCCCATGGAGTCCAAGGGCTGGATAAAGGCAGACCTTGTGTTTGACATAGACATAAAGGACGTTAGCGAAAAGATAAAGGAAAACAGCTTTTGGATCTGCAAAAAATGTCACAGCTTTGGAAGGCTTCCTGCACCAAAAGTTTGTCCTAACTGTGGGTCAGAAGTTGAAGAAGTTGAATGGGTATGCGACGAATGCCTCAATGAAGTTAAAGGAGCGGCGCTTGACCTTTTGAACATACTCACGGAGGACTTCGGGCTCAGCAAAAAGGAGATATCGATTTACTTTTCTGGAAACAACGGTTACCATTTTTACGTCTACAACGAAGAGATGAGAAAGATGGGACAACAAGAAAGGATGGAGATAGTTGATTACATAACTATGAAAGGATTCGACAGTTCAGTTTATTCAAAGAACATTCCAGAGAATGGGTTCATGATTAATAGAAAAAGGGTTCCCGTCGATCCCAACGTTACTGTTGACATAAAGAGGGTTTTTAGGGCCCCTGATTCCCTTCACGATGAAAGCGGCTTGGCAAAAAAAGAGGTCGATTCGCTAGAATCTTTTGACCCCCTTGATAAAGCAGTTGTCCTTCCTGAAGAACCCGTTGAAGTCCTTATGTATTATATGCCTTCTATACGTTTTAAAGGTGAAACCTTCGGCCCTTACAAGCAGGAAAAGGTAAAAGTTCCGGCTTACGTTGCAGTTTACGCGGTTTTAAAAGGACTTGCTGAATTCACTGAAAACCGGTCTGGTTAAGATAATATATTCTCTGCATCCCTTTCACATAATATTCGTAAAACCTTTTGTGGTGTTCGTAGAACTTCAAAAGCCCTACGTTTAGAAAGTTTGTGTTCACAAGCGATCTGCCAGTAAGTACATCCCTGTAGCTGTAATTGTATATCAAAGACCTTAGGTATGTGAGGGGCAATCCAACGCTTGCGTTTAACGTGAGCGCCTGCTCAAGAGCTTCGTTTTCTGTTATTATTGGCGAGAGGTAGTAAGATTCTGTAGAGTTAAAGAACCCCCTTTTTGATATGTTAATGTAAATGTACTCGTATCCAACGATCTGCCCGTTAAAGTAGATCGGTTCGCCCTTTGCTTGGTATGGGAAAAATGTAAGAGTAAAGTAGTAAGCAGCCTCTGGCAGTATTAGGCTCACGATCAAAAATGCAATTAGAGCTACAATAGCTCCGTGTAAAACTTTAACTTTCAACTAACGCATCAAGAACAGCTGGCGCAACCCTGGTTATAAGTTTTTTCAGATCTTCATCTGACATACCTTCTCCTCTTTTTTCTTCCATATCCTCAGTCACAATTAGCGCGCAAGCTGACCTAAAGCCCCTTATGTACGAAAGAACAAACAGGGAAGCGCACTCCATGTCAGCGCAAAGAAAATTCTTATCAGCAAGAGCCCCTGCATTATTCTCATAATACTTTGAATAGTATAAATCGTTTGAAAATGTTGGCCCTACGAAAGCCCTTAACTTTGAGCTAGTCAGCTTTTCCAGCAGCTTCTTGCTTACCAAAAGGTCAGGCACAGCTGAGAGCACAAAAAAGCTTTCAGTAACGTACTCCCCTATTGTCCCCCCGGGTATATATGATGCCCCTGAAGAGACTACAACATCACCCTTTGTTATTCTTTTACTCAAAGATTTGGCTGTCCCAAGACGTATTATGAGCTTTACCCCGAGCTGCGACAGCTCATCAAAAACGAGCGTAGCAGAGGGGGCTCCTATTCCGTGAGTGGCTATAGAAACTCCTGAACCCTTGTACATCCCGGTATAAACGTAAAGATCCCTGTTTCTGTTTACTAGCTTTGAGTTCTCAAGAAAAAAGCTAAGAGCTTCTGCAGTTTCACGATCTTCTACCGCAACAACTCTGTCAGCAACTTCGCCCTTTTCAGCTTTTATGTGCATCGGCATTAGGTCTATTTTTGTTTGTAATTTTTATAAACTTTATTGTTTTTAGTTCAAAAATACTTAACGAAATATACAAAGCTATATGTCAAAATTCTCAGAACGTAAGGATACAGAGTTGAAAACAAGTATTGAACTTGTGATTAGTGAGCCAAAAAATGGCACAAAAAGAAGATACAAAAGAACATATTAATTTTGGCACGTTGATTGGTACGAAATAAAGGGTTTATAGTTAATATTGTATGAATATCCTTTTAGGTTTATAGTTGGCTATGGCATTTATCAAACGCTGACATCAAAGTTCTTCAATTTTGTTGACGAATTAATGTACTTATACAATTTCATGATGCCTCACGGAGCCTTTGATATTAAAGGGTTTCGCTCTACGTAGGCGCACGTAGGTACGCATCAGCATATTTATCGTAAGCGTAGAGCTTGGGCTTCACAACTTCATGCAACTCCCTCACGAGTTCATAGGGAGTCTTCCGCTCCGCCCCTGTCAAGACGCACCAACCTAGGAAGGGATGGCAGCACCACTTTGTCCCACCATTCATTCTGGGAAGCGCCCTCCATCTTCAGTTCAACGCGTTTCTTTCCATTAACCTTCCTTTTTTCCCACTCTATGTTGTTCCAAAGCTTTTCAAGCACGCTGTTAACAGCTTCTCAGCTTTTAGGAGCGGAAAGAGCTCGTCCCAAAGCTCATGCTTGAGTGAATAGCTCTTTAGCACGCTTCACGACCTCCTATCTTTTTGTGTGTAAGAAACTTTTGAATATCTAATGAATATCTAACAATGGTCCTTGGGTGAAGGCCAAGGAGCAATGCCTCTTTCAAGATCTTTCAGGCACAGAATATTATATGACACACACCAATATAAAGCTATTTATTTTGAAACTGTTTGTGACGGCTACCTAAGTTATAATGACCAATCATACTGTAGAACATTGAAGAGTTAAATGATTACAAAAACGCCACAATTTTTTTAGTGTATAAACTTACGTACACTTACGGTAGCTTTAAGAGCATAAATTAAAATATTTGTTAAAAATTTGCCGTTTAAATTATCAAAATGTTAATTTTTGACCAAAAAATTAAACAAATTTTCTGAAAGAATTCTTTTGAGGATAAGGTTATATAAGAGGCATGATAAATTATCATTGATGACCTTTTTTATGAGCTCGTTCAAGCAAAAAGTTTTTAGTCATTCTGGGGTGAAAATTTTATGGAAAGCATAAGCAAAGGTTTGGAAAACGTAAACATAAAGTGGACAAGGCTCACAACGATAGATGGGCAGAAGGGCATTCTGTGGTACATGGGCTATAGAATTGAGGACATAATAAACGCAAAGGCTTCTGCTGAAGAGATCCAGTACCTGTTCATTTACGGTCAGCTACCAACAAAACAGCAGCTTGATGACTTCAAGAAAAAGATTCAGGAAGGATACAACATCCCGGATTATTCTGTAAAGTCCATTACGAACCTTCCTCGTTCGGCCGATTCTGTTGCCTTGCAAATGAACGCTATGGCTTCGTTTGCAGCTACTGAAAAGTTCACCTGGAACAAGCAGACAGATAGGGACTATGCGGCCCGCATAATAGGTCAGATGGCTTCAGTAACATCAGTTGCCATAAGGCACGTGCTGGGAAAACAGCCAAAGCTTCTTGAACCGAGCGACAGCTTAGCAAAAAGCTTTCTCAAAGCAGTTTTTGACAGAGAACCATCAGAAAAAGAAGTTGAAGCAATGAATGACGCGCTGATCCTCTATCTTGATCATGAAGTTCCAGCTTCAACCACTGCGGGGCTTGTTGTTGTATCGGCCCTGGCTGACATATACTCGGGGATAGTCGGCGCGCTGGCAGCTCTTAAAGGGCCGCTTCACGGAGGAGCTGCAGAGGCAGCAGCAATGCAGTTCCTTGAAATAGGAGACCCTTCAAAGGTTGAGTCCTGGTTTGCTGAGAACATAAAGAGCGGCAAAAAGAGGCTAATGGGTTTTGGACACAGGGTTTACAAGACATACGACCCAAGGGCAAAGATCTTCAAAAAGCTAGCGCAGGAGCTTAACCCGCAAGGACAGGCAAAGACGCTTTATGAGATAGCTGAGAAGCTTGAGACCCTTGGGATTAACGAGTTCGGGCCAAAGGGCATATATCCTAATACAGACTTCTATTCAGGAATAGTTTACATGTCCCTCGGTTTCCCGCTTCAGAACAACATTTATACCGCGCTATTCGCCCTTTCAAGGGTTACAGGATGGATGGCTCATTTCCTTGAATATGTAGAAGAACAGCATAGGCTTATCAGGCCAAGAGCAGTATACGTCGGTCCTTCTGAGAGGCCATTTTTGCCCATAGATAAAAGGTAAATTTTTATCAAATATGCGTTAATATTTTTTTGGCTATGATGATAAAGAAGCTATGAACCGTGATTTAGATCTTGAGCTCTGAGCCGTAAACTGCCCACCCTTATAGATGGTATCTTAGTTTGAACAGGTTGATAAAGAAACCCTACTATTAGCTATGGGCCAAAATTTGACCTAAAAAATCATAATATTTATTATAGATATGATTTAATGCTGTACCTGGAAGAGCATTGATTATGTAGATTTATTTTTAAGGAAATGACTTGAATTTATCCTTCTATAGAAGGAATGTTATTTTCTTTGATCAGATTGTGATCGCGTTTTTGAGCTTCTTCATAGCATACTCATAATCTTTTGAAACTATATAAAATATAGGGTAAGAGCCCCATTTGAGCGCAACCTTAGAAATATATTCCTCTACTTCGTTCGTGCTACCTACTGCCATTAGCCTGCTCAGGACTTCATCAGGTACAACCTTTTCAGCTATTTCAAGCTCTTCGCTTGAAGGCGGCCATCCCTTTATCAATGACCTTATCCTTTCGATCGTTTCAGGGCTTACGCTCGACCTAAATAGCGAGGGCGCCATGTAAAAGAACTTCGCCATGAACCTCTTAGCATCAGAGGTAGAGCCGTCCCTATTCAGCGATACAGCTATCAGCTGGAAGGATCTTTTGTCCCCTATTATTCTGTGGGCTTCTTCAAGGTAGCTAAGATCTGTCAAGAAGTTAAGGATAACTCCGTCAGCTATTTCAGCTCCTAGCGAGAGCATCTTTTTTCCTGTTGCAGCCAAGTAAACCGGTACTTCAAGCTTTCTTTCAATCCTCGCGTTTTTGAGATTTATGAATTTCCCGTTAAAATTAACGAGCTCACCGCTCAAAAGGAGCCTGAGCGATGTTATGAACTCTCTCATTTCATTTACCGGTGATGCTTTCTTTATTCCGTAGTTTGAAAGTATTTCTTCTCCGCTCGCTACCCCCAGCATAACTCTGCCCGGAGCAACAAAGCTTATAGTGTTAAGCGCAGCTGCTACAGTTCCCACATTCCTTGTATAAGCGTTTATTGCGCAGCTTCCGACTTTGAGCCTTTCTGTAAGCATCGAAGCCATGCCCATTAGCACAAGCGCGTCCCTTATCCCAACGTGTTCCCCAAACCACACTGAATCGTAGCCTAGATTTTCAGCAAGCTTTACGATTTTCAGATCTTCATCAACGCTTCTTTCTTCTCCCAGCAGTATTCCAGCTTGTTCTTTCTTCCACAAAAGCCTTCAGATTTATTTCTTTTTGCATTTTAAAAAGTTTCACTGCAATAAATTTAAAAATAAAAAGTTAAATCGATTGTAGTAAAATTAAATATTGTTGAAAGTTACAGTAGCAGTGCCTACAATTCTCAGGAGTACACTCGAGGGGACGCTTAAATGCATATCCCAGCAATCCTACAAGGACTTTAAAGTTTTTCTGATATACAAGGGCGAGATGAGAAAGACAGTTGAAGATTACCGCAGCAAACTTGACATTGAATTTATTGAACAAAAGAGAGGGCTGCTGGAAGAAGCTTACAACAAGGCTTTTCAGATCTCAAGTTCAGAACTTCTTATGTTCACAGACGATGACGCTTGTCCGGGAAAAACTTGGGTAGAAGACCACGTTAATTTTCACATCAACAACCCTGAAGCTGGCATAGCGGGAGGCCTTATAACCGGAAAATACTGGCGAAACTACCCGAACGAAGCCTTTGAACTGTTTAAGGGAACCCCATTTATGGAAGAAGCAGATCCTCTTTTCAGAGAATACGTTGGCTATCTTACAAAGACCGGGCTGAGCGTGGACAGGCACGAACACAGGAACAACGAAAAGACGCTTGCGATAGCTGGGGTAAACATGAGCGTTAAGGATTCTGTGTACAGAGGTTTTAAGGCTTTTATGTACAGCGTTTTTGCCAGTTATATTGAAACCCAGATAGCTCTTAGGGCCATCAAAAAAGGGTTTTCATCGGTAAGGTTTCCAGCGGCGCTCACATACCACAAAAAGATCAGCTCTTTATCTGTTCCCAGCAAGAAGAACGAATGGAAGCTCATAGTGGAAAAGTTCGCCTTCCCTTTTATAGCAGACAAGTTCTTCAAGGTTGACAGAGAATTGCTGAAAGAGCTAACTCTCAGGATGAAAGGATTTCCAAAAGAAGGGTTGATGACAGCTCTTTACGGGCTGGAAAAAGGCCTTAAACCTTCTGACTTCAGAAAGCTTCTCCTGAAAAAGTTCAGCGTCTGATCTCATTTGGCTATAGGAGTTCAAGAGCATACATATTAGTAAAATAATAGGGAGCGTATTGTGTTATTTTTTATAATAAAAGTTTACAGCGCTCAGCTCAAGCTAGTGGCAGACTTTTTGTGCTGTACATAGTTTTGAAGTCATATCCATCAACTTTCAGTCCGAAGCTTTCGTAAAGCCCTATGTAGTTCTGCCCTGTATCTGCGAATATCGCCATAACCTTCTTGCCTTTTCTGGCCAGCTGATAAGCGTACCATGCAGTTATTCCTGATGAAGGTCCAAGAAGGATACCGTATTCTAAAAATATTTTTCTTACCATGTCGAACGCGTCATCATCTTTAACGACTGGAAAGTCAGAAGCTGCGTTTATTTCGCCTTCAAGTATCTTCGGAACAAGCGCTGATTCTGAAAGGTTCCTGAGCCCCTGTATCCTGTGGTTACGCTGTGGCTGAACACCTATTACTTCTATACCTTTTCCTTTCAGCCCTCTCTTCAGCCCAACGTAAGAACCTCCTGTACCTATGCCAGTTATTACGGCTTCTATCCCGTTTCCGAAGTTCAGTATCTCTCTTGCCGTTGTTTCTTCATGAGCTTTAGGGTTTGCCTCGTTTTCGTACTGGTTTAACCAGACATATTTATCCTTAGTTGCTGGGCTGAGCGCATAGCTTCTAGCAAGCGCTATAGCCTGATCTGTATCAGTGTTGCTCACCCTCGGGCACAGGTTATCGTCAACTTCAATGGGAGGATATCCAAGAGAATTGAGTATGTTCTTGACTTCTTCTGTTACTTTATAAGATACGATTGGCATGAACCTAAAGCCGTAAAGCTTTGCTAACGCTGCAATTGCTATCCCTGTGTTTCCGCTAGTCGGTTCTACCACAGTCCTATTTACAGAGCCATACCTGTTTATGTAATCCCTTAACATGTAATAGGCTGCCCTCATCTTTATTGAACCGTGAACGAAACCGCTTTCCAGCATTTTAAAATAGTTGAACCATTCAGCTTTAGCGTAAAACTCTACCCCTTTAATCTCTATCCTAATAACTGGCGTATTTCCTACCCTTATTGCAATACCGTTTTTATTAAGCTCGAAATAAGGGTTTCGCATATCGTAATACATAAAAGAAACAGCTCTCGAGCATTTTTATACTATGCTGAAGAATTTTTAACTAGAATTCTTAGGTAGCGGTTAACAAATGAGCAATTCTAAAGAATAAAAAATTGGTAAAAACGCTGTATAATAAAAAAGTAGAAACAATTTTAATGCCTTCTGTTTATGTGAACTACCATCTTAAGAAAGGAGACTTTCGCCCCTTAACCACAATAAAATTAAACAGATTTCTGAGCATATTAAGCTAATTTTATTAATTACGTAAGGTGACAAGTTATGGGATTAAGTTAAGACACTTTATCAAGGGTGCCGTTAACTTAAGGCTTAAAATTTATTTTTCAGTGGGGCCCTTTTTCTAGCAAATGATTGTGCAACCAGAAAAAGAACCCCAATAGCACTTACATTCTATGCTTTAATTATTTCTTCAGTTTGAACTTACGAAGGGCTTCCCGTGTACTCGAGCCCATACTCAAGAGAAACCATGTTGCAATATGGAAATGAATTCAGAAGTATTCTTTAGTATGACTCCTTTGACGTTGACAAACACGATCTCAATTCCATATTTATTGATGAAACTGAAATAAACGTTAGAGAAGCTTGGCTATGGGTAGCATACGAACCTCAACTAAAAGCGTTTCTGTCATTCCACATAAGCTGGCACCAGAACTCCCTCGATGTATACTATTTCATAAGGAAGCGTGTAAAGAATTATGGCAGGAAGACTATCTACACAGAGCTCTTTGGTACGTTGATGCCTACATATGTAGATCATGTTGTATATGAACAGAGCCTGAAGAACCTCATGGAAAGGATAAATTGACATATAAAGGACTTAAGCTTTTGACGACCTTTTCCCGTGCAAAAAGCCAAAATTTGAGCACGTAAAGAACTGGTTCAAAGCATTCAGATTCTTCTATAACTACGTATTCACAAACGAAGAAATTGGTATAGCTCCACTTTCAAATGAACAGCTTTCTGAATGGATTAAGCCAATTTTGTTAATTGCAAGCATGAGGTGATCAGAATGAGCTTAAGTTAACGGCACCTTATCAAGCTACAAAAAATTTATATTCAAATAAAAAAGGTTAGAGCATGGAAAAAGAGAAAGGCAACATAATTTATATTTTCACGTACATCCTAACTTGGATTACAGGTTTGATAATTTTCCTCGCTGAAGGGCAGAAAATAGCAGAATAAAATTTCATTCATTACAAAATGAACGAAAGCCTCGCCTCTTCTAGAGGGTGCTGTGTTGAATAATTATTTATAACGCGGCTGTCAATTCATTGCTTATGTGCCCAAAAGAAAAAGACAGCCGCAATAATAATAACAAAAGATGGGGTAATAAGTTTATCGACAAAAGGAACT
>WYEB01000349.1_pt1 | contig 16857 bp, 36 predicted proteins | sample 6343061 | NCBI WGS metagenome assembly WYEB01 (sample SAMN13812332, study PRJNA600296) | hot springs metagenome | biome: ENVO:00000051; feature: ENVO:00002007; isolation source: sediment sample from Evening Primrose shelf | place: USA: Yellowstone National Park, Evening Primrose Hot Spring ... | reverse complement strand
TTCTTAATGAGCTAGTTAAACTAGGTATTCTAGAGATTACTTTAAAAACAAATAAAAGTATCTTTTATAAGCTTAAGGATATTGAAAAAGCTAAAAGATTTTTAGAAATATATGATGTTAAAATAGATACATCACCTCTGTTTGATTCTATTATTGGCTATGAAGAGCAAAAAGAAATTTTAAAAAGAGTTATAGAGAGTGAAAAACCTATTCACGTATTACTTTTAGGTAGTCCAGCAACAGCTAAAACATTATTTTTATTAGAATTAACTAAAATACCAAATGCTATATATATAACCCCCTACATCACTTATAGCGGTTTTTTTGATTATTTAGATACTCAACCACCATTGTTATTAATTGACCAACTGGATAATATAAAGTATAGTGATGTCTATAGGCTATTAATTGATTTATGTGAATATGGCATTATAACAAAAACGTCTTATAATGAAAAAATAAGCAAAATAGTTAAAACTAAAGTTATAGCTACAGCTAACAATACCAAAAGAATACCTCAAGCTTTATTATCACGTTTTTTAATTTTGCAGTTTAAAAAGTATAGTGAGGAAGAATTTATCAATATATCTAAACAATTGTTAAAGGATTATAACTTAAGTGAGGATGTTAAGGATTATATAATAGAGAAATGCAAGAATAGCTTAGATGTAAGAAACGTTTTAAAATTAGCTAATATTTGTAAAACAAAAGAGGATGTTGATAAATTTATGAAGTTTATTAGATTTTTATGAACTTTTTGAATTTTCTGAAAACTTTAAGCAAATAAAATAAACAATAAACAAAAATAAAAGCATTAACATAGAGTATTTCTCAAATCCTAAAATTGTCCTGCACTCTAAAACTGCATCTTCACAGTAATAACTGCAGTTGAAAAAGTATAATAAAAAAGCAATTATAAAGAAAATGAAAAATAAAACTATTAGCCCCTCTATTATCCTTATCATATAAACCTCTCTCTTATATTCTCTTTTATCCTCTCTAATATGCCTTTTTTAACCCACTCTCTTTTTTCAAGATCGTAATAATCTATACCAACTTCATTAAATATAATTTTCCATCTAAATATGTTCAATAAAATAAATTCTGCTGCAGTAATAAAGGCTACCGCACCAACAAATTTCATTAACTCTCTGTATAAAGCTTTTTCTGTCATACTATTCAACTATTATGTAATATTTATATTTCTCTTTTAGCATCTCTTTAGCTTTATTAATATCGCCCTCTGCAATTTCAACAAACACGCATCCTTTTAGATGTCCTAATCTCTCTTTTAGCTCTTCGATAACTATATTCTTTATTCTCTCTAACTCGTCTTTAACTTTAGTTCCTATTATATATTCCTCTACTTCACTTCTATTATTCAAATCTGGTATATGCTCTAGTTTCAAATAATATTCCTCTAGAATTTCATCTATAATATCTAATGGAAATACATCATTTATTTCTTTTATTTCTTCAACTTTCAAATACCTTATAATAACGTTATTCTCTTTATCTTCGATTCTCTCAATATCTGTTACATCATAACCTAGCATATATGCTATATCGTTTAAGTCATAATCTATAAAGTAATATAGCAAATCTCTGTAAAAATCTATTATATATTCCTTATCTTTAGGAACTAATATTATCATAGCATAACCTCCTATACATAATGCTCTATATCTCTAATCATTTTATCTATTGTTTTTCTTATGTGCTCTAGATCCTCTTTAATGTTAAATAGCAAATCTCTCAATTCCTGCTCTTTATTCAAATTTATCACCATCCTTTATACCTAATCTAATTTTTAATGCTTTTACATCATTCTCTATTTCTGTCAACATTTTTCTCACTCTCCTTTTCTAATTTCTCTTTTAATAGTTGCAAACCCATCCTAACAACTTCGTAAGAAAAATATGGTAGCTTATCTCTCATAGTTAATTTAACTTTAAGATCTTCTAAAAGCTGATACGTTCCTTCATCAAGCCTAACCATCTTATATCTAACCTCTACTTTTTTCATTACTCTCTACCTCCTCATATAATGTATTATAAGCTTTTTCAATAGCTTCATCTACTTTTATAAAGTAATTCAAACAAAACCTAATAACATCTATATCAGTCAAAACATCTCTGACAATCGGCTCTATTTGTGATTTAATATAATTAATAGTAGCAACATCATTTGCACTTAAAGTTATCTTTTTTGCTCTATATGTTATTTTTGCCATGTATAATAATTGTATTAAAAGTATTTAAAGATTTTCTACATTCTTTTTTAGCCAACTATCTCTCTTATCTTTCTCTCCAGTTCCTCAATAAAATCGCTTAACCTCTCGCCAGGAACATGCCTGTAAATTTCATTGTATTTTTCTAAAAGAATTCCATAAATAATTTTTGCTGTTTCAAGATCAGTTTCAATTTCAATTTTTATTTTCTTTTTCTCTTCCACAAACTCACCTGTAATTAATATTTATCATTATATTTTAAATCTCTTCATCTTCATCGTAAATCTCATTTCCATCTTCAAGCATAGCAACTCTTTTTTCTAACAATTCAACTCTCTCTTCAAGCTCTCTAATTCTCTCTTCTGTATCAATCATATCAACCAACCAAACTTTTAATTTTTTCTTTTAGAGCTTTTGCTATTTTATCTATTTGCTCACCAGTATATTTATAATAAGCATTTCTATATTCTTCTAAATCACTCTCGCTAGGTTTAGCAGAATAAAATGTATTGTTTGCATAGCCAAAAGATTCACCAGCCATAAAAACATTAAAAACTATTCCTGAAACATCATTACTATTAACAGATTCAAGTGCAAGTTTAAAGCTTTCATCTGCACCATAAACATGTTTAACAACTTTTTGCAAAACTGAATAATCAACGCTAGTTAAAGTTGTCATTTTTCTTACAAAATCGCTGATTTGCATTTGTATCACCCAACTATTTTTTTCTTGCTTCTAACTACTTCATCTATTGCAAAACCAATAATTTCCTCAATTTTTCCTTATCTTCTTCCATTTTATCACCAATTAACATTTAGCCAACTATGCTTTTAATTTTTTGTTCCCAATAGCTTCTGCCTTTAATTTCTGCTTTAGCTCCAGCTAATCCAGCTATGCCTTTTATCCACCTCTCTGCAAATTCTAAAGCTTCAGGCAACATTTCAATTTTTGCTTTCTCAACTAAATCTGGATGAGCACCATCAAGAAAGCTAGTAATTGTATTTAGATAATGCTCTGCAAACTTAACAGATTTATCAACTAAACCTTCAGGATAACCCTCTCTAAGTTTTTCCTCCTTATATATCTTAAATGCCTCTTCTATTTTTGTCATATCAACCAACTACTTTTGTAGATTTACCTTTAACAAATTTCTTGTAGTAACCAATTGCCCAGCGTTCTGCCAAATAAAAATAAAAAGGTAGGGGAACTTTAGACCCCCATTTACTTAAGTATTTGCTGCTAAACTTTAGTCCTTTCTCTAGCAACTCTTCATTCATACACTATTTTATTTCTTCTATTTTAACCTTTAACTTTTCCTGTTAATTTCTCGTAATAATGCTTTACTAACTTGTCACCAGCACCTTGAATGTTCTTCGCATATTTCGGAGCTCCTCTCTCAACACCAGTTCTTAAAGCTTCAACAAAGCTTGAATCAACTGTAGCTCCTAACAATTTCTGCAATGCAGCTGCCCATCTCTCTGGAATATAAGCTTTTGCTTTTGCCCATCTCTCAGCCATCACTGGAGTTTTGCTATTATACTTTTCAGCCATTTCTCTTAGATTTTCAACTTTAGATTTTCTCCTTGCCATATACATCACCAATTAGAGATTGACTAAAGAGTAAATAAAATTTTGTGGTCTCTACTTACCAGCAAAACCAACAATAGCCATTCCAACAGTTAAAAACATAAGCATTATTAATACTTTAATTGTTTCATTCATTTGCACAGAACTTAAATAATTAGCAAGTTGAATAAGAAAAACAAAATAAATTATCATTATTGTTGCAAATACAATGCTGCTTCTATTCAAATTTGCTCACCTCTCTTTTCAGCTCCTCTCTCAGCTCTTTCAATGTTTTTGAATTTTCATCTCTTATCGTTTCTAGTAATGTTTCAGTTAGATAATAATAAATTATTCCTCTAAGAAGTTCGCTCATTGTTATTCCAGCTCTATCTGCAGCATTTCTCAAAGTTTCATAAACTGCCCTGCTAACTCTAAATTTTATTGCAACAGTTCCATTAACTTCATTTGGTCTAGCCATGAAGACACCTCAATACAAAATTATGTAAAGCATAAGCAAAATTATCGCCAATGGAATCATCTCATATACAAATCTCTCTAAACCAGTTACATAAGAAGGTAAACTTGAAATATAAAACAAACTAGCAAAAAATATCATTCCTAATACAATCAATGCAACAGCTTTTTTGACTATCATACCACAAACCTCCATACTATAAATAAAAGTATCGCTAAACCTATAGCAATAAATACCAATATTAAAGTTCTATTAGCTGGACTTGCTATACACTCACCAGTTACATTATTGCAACCAAACTCACAATATTCGATCTCTCTCTTAGTAATGTTATAATCTCTATCATTTATATGCCAAGTTGCAGTTTTTATTACCATTCTAGCAGTATCATTGATGCAATAAGTTCCAGTTTCTGGAGTAGAATGTAGAGCTAAGAGTAAACCAATCAAATCTTCTTGTGCTCTTTCAATAGATTCAGTTAAATTTCCTGTAATGTTAACGCTAACATTTAAAGTTACATTTGAAACATACTCTCTCAACTGCCTTTCTATTACATCAAATGCTGAAGAAACATAAAATGTTTTAGCAGATTTTATCGTTTTTGGTTTTCCATAGAGAGTAACGTTACATTCAACATATTCCAAGTAAGTTCCATATTTGCTTGGAATTGTAAAATTGCTAACATAAAAGCCACTTCTATAAGTTAAAGCAGTAGAATAAACTAAATTAAAATCTGAATCGAAAATATAAGCAATACAAACAGCATCGTCAATTGAATTACCATAAACATCAGAAACTTGAACAATAATGTTTGCTGTCTCATTTGGAATGTATTGAGCTAATGATACAGCGAAACTTAAAATTATTGGAAGTAAAAGCAAAATTTTCTTCATACTCATTTTTAACCCCAATATTTAAATATTATACTCTAAGATATAGGTCTTATTTCTGGTGTATTTTCATCTGGAACAATAGCAACTTTTTTAGTTTCCACATGAATTTCTCCTCCACCTCTCAAATTTGTTTGAATAACAGTAGCATTTTTGTAAGCGTATAAATTGAGCAAATCAACACTAAAACTTCTACCAGCTGTCATTCTTACAGCAACAGGATTATGAGTGGATAAATCTATAGTGAAAGATAATTGCGGAGTATTAACAGTAGCTGTTCCTAATGTTTCCCATTGATTAGTGGCTGTATTGTTTATTTGAATGGTTACTGGATTTGCCGAATCAATAGCAGTAAAGTAAATAACTAAATCAGCATTTCCAGAAACTCCAGAAGGAATGGGAATAGTTGCTGTTAAGCTTGTTCCACTCATTACAACACTATCCTTATGCCAATACTGACTCTGAGCTGGAGTTAAAACTATTAAATCGCTTGGGTAAGTGCAACTTACTGTTGCCATATATACCCCTTCAGTATATGTAGCTACAAAATCCCAGTAATACAAACCATTTTCAAAAGGAAGCATTGTTACGTTGTTTATGAATTTTGTAGTGTTTGGATAGTAAACAGTAAGCCTGCAAATCGCATTGTTAACAGGAGTGAAGAAGTTGTCTAAAACTTGAACGAAAACTTTTCCAGGAGAGCCAGGAGAATATTCTGTGAAACCTTTAGCACCAAAAACTATTCTTGGCGTATAGAGAAATTTATATAACTGCCAAATTAAAAAAGAAGAAACTATAAGCAAAATTATTCCTACAAATAGCTTTATTCTCATTTCTGAATTTCTTTTCTAACTTTAAAGCTTTTAGCTTAATATTCTGACTTGTGCTGAAGCTGTCTCATTTAGCATTGTTAATGTTTGCTGAACGTGGAATGAACTACCAGCTCCTAACAATCTTGGTCCACCTGGAAGAGTTACTTGGCAAACCACATACTCTTCAAAAACTCCAATTTGGTCAAATGGTGTAGTAAAGCTATAATACCAGCTTCCAGGAGCTCCTCCTTTTGTCATTGGGGTATTGTCAACAAATACTGTCTTGTCTGGATAATATATTGTTACATTACAGTAATCTGCATTTATTGGAACGCCCCAAGCATTAACTACTCTAACTATTACTTGAGCTGGTTCACCTTGCTGATACTCTGTTCCTGAAATGAACTTTACTTGTGCTCCTACACCGAAAGCATTAACTGCTGTGACATAGCCAATTCCTATTACTCCCAATACTAAAGGAACAAGTATTAACAACAGCTTTTTCTTCTCCATGATTTTTAATTAGCTTTTTTATTTAAAAAGATTTCGTGGTCAACCACCACCTCTACCTAACCTAGCAACTATATAAATTAAAGTCGCAATAACAGGCATGAATATCAAAAGCTTAACTACCTCATAGTTTACTACTAAATAATTGAAAAAGCTAACTAAACCAAATATAGCTAGTGCTGTTGCACAAGGTATTCCAGTCCAAATGCTGCAAGATGCAGCAACTCCTAAAATTCCGCCAGTAAACCAAACAAAATCAAAAGGAGAAATTATTTTGTATTCGCTAGGAGTATCTGGTAAATTAGAAATAAATGTAAGAAAAGCTAGAAATGCCAATAAAGTTAAAACTACTTGAGTTTCATTCGTTGCTGCCATTAAAATGCACCTTTAAACATTAGAGTTACTATTAAACCTGCTATTATTATGAAAACTATTCCAAACCACCATGGATAAAATCCTATTAATGTAAAAAGCAATACCATTAGCAAAATTGCAATCGCAGTAACTTGACCATTTCTTGTTAAATAACCAACTACCGCACCAACTACTATACTTATGAAAGTTGCTATTCCAGCTAAACTTAATATTCTATCAATTATTGCTATTCCTACTAATGCCCCACCACTTATGTTTAACTCTATAGCTGCACCAGTTAAATTAAACAAACCACCAGTATAACCTGCACCTGGAGGAGCACCTGGAATTGGAGCTGGTCCTGTAGTTATTGTTGTAGTTGTAGCTGTATAGTTATAACATTCGGAATCATAAAGATAATCCTGCTCAAAAGAACATTTAGATGGATAGCAAGTCCTTGTCCATAAGCTGTGAGTAGTATTAACGCAACCAACCTTAGTAAAATCTGTGCAATAGCACGTAACTGATGAAGGAACTTGATAAGAAAAATTAGCAAGCCCTTCTCCTATTGGATATATAGAAAAAGATTCAACTAAACCTGCAACACCGCCAGTAGGAGTTGCCCTAACAATGCTTTTACTACCAACTATATCATTGTATAAAGTATAGGTTACTATCCCTTCATAAGGATATACAGGAACACTGTGACAAATCTCTAGATTATAAAAGCTTGTATTTCCCAACTTAACAGTAAATAAGAATGGAACATCAGTTCCTACTGGAAGAGATTGAGAGCTAGAATACACTAGCTGATTAGTCGCATTATCGTACAGATATAAATAAAGTTCAAAATTAGAGTCAGAAAAACCAGGAGCCGTTACTGTGCCAGATATGTATGTTGTATTCGAGATGCTCTTTAATACAGTATTATTTGCCCAAAAACAACCATTTCCAAGAACACTAAAATTACCAATTGTCCTAGCATAGTTTACTAATAGATTATTATCATACCAGTTAATTGCACTAGTATATTTAATGCTCCAATCCAATGGATTAAATTCATAAACAAACCACGGTCTTCTATCTTGATCTTGAAGTTTAACATAGAATAGATTTGTATATAAGCTGTAAAACCAATTTATAACATTACCAGATGTTCTAAAACCAGTAGAATCGTTAAAACCTATCAATCCAATATCCTTATAATCTCTAAAACCAAATAATGGATCTATCCATGTTTCTCTCAAATAAATTCCATATCTATTATTGTTCTGATTGCTCCTACCTTCAAATATTAAGTGAATCGGATGACATAAAGTAGAATAAACACACTTAGTATATATTGGATAAACTTTCTTAACATCGCTCAAACCATTGCTGAAATCTATTTCTTTAGCTTTACTATAATCAAAATTTCTTGTTTGTAAATCATAAAAATCATAAATAACTTTAACATTTCCATTAGTATCAGCATAAGCAATCGCAAATGTTACATTGCTATCTATTCCTGGTGAAACAGAAGTTGGAAAATTCTCCTTAATTATAGGTTCAGAAACACCAAGATTTGTTATATAATAACCATAACCCAAACCACCACTAAAACTGTAATTTAACCAATCACCATTAGGATATCTACTCAAATTTAATATTAATACACCCATGTATTTGTAGCTATAACAATCACGAAAATAGACAGGAGATACAATATTATCATAACTCCATATTATTGGTTCATCCGAAATCCAAGCATTGCCCCAACATATATAAGGATTAAAAATATAACCTCTACAAGCTGAGTAATCTCTGTAGCCATACTCACTATACATATCAACGCATAAACTTCCAGCATCTAAATAACTTACAAAAAATTTTGAAACGTTGTATTGATATATACTAAAAAACTGATAATTATAAGAGTAAGAATATGGAGTTATATAAATATCATTCCAAACAGTTTTTGAATATTCGGTTACTGCAAAACCTTTAGAAAGCAATATAAAAAATATTAACAGTATAAGTAATCTCTTCATTTATCCTCGCCCCTATTTAATACTTGCGGTATTAAAATAAATATTGCTATAGCATAAAGGACAATAGATAAAAACAAAAATTTTAACCCCATTAAATGAATTTCTTCAGCTGAAAATTGACCACCTAAGCTAATGTCATACCATTTTTGCCCTGTTAAAATTTGCAAATTAAGTAAATTGTAAGCAACATCTAGCTGCCTGTAAGAAATCATAGCAATAAAAGTAGCACAAAACAGCAAAACAACACTCATATAAACTGCAAACTGATATATTTTCACGCTTCTCCTCTCCATTTTTTGTAGAAAACGTAAATTGAGAAAAATATAACTAAAGCTAAAACTAAATATGCAAGATATTGCAGATTAGAAGGAAGAGCTGCAATCAAATAAGGCAAAAAGTTTAAAGTAATAATGATCATAATTATTGCAACTGGTAACCACAAAACCGCATTCATTTTTCTTCCTGGCTCAATTACCATTTGAGCAGAAAATTCCATATTATACTTTAAATTCAATATTTAAATTTTTAGAAAATTGCTGCAAACAGTGCTAGAGAAATTATGATTATCAATAACCTTATTACAGCTTTCAATGGTTCATTAACTTTTATTTCCTCAAAATTCTTGATTAGAAACTCTCCTATTATTACTGGCATTAAAAACATAAGCAGAGTTGCAAGAGGATTTATTTGAGCTATTGCTAACATCGTAGCCCTTATAGTGTTTGGAGGAACTGGAGATGGAGTTACATCAACTATTACGTTTACATCACTAGCAAAAGCTATGCTTAAAGCTAATAAAAATCCTGCTATTGCTAACAATCTATACCATTTCATACACTCACCCCAATAGTAACATTCATGCTGTAGCTTCCTGGCGATACTAATGGAACAGAAAATCTAAATAGATTTTCAACTATGTTATTAAACTCCTTTGGCAAGTAGTAGAAAACGTATTTTACAATGCCCTCTATTGGAACTAATGATGTTGGAAACTCTAAGTTTTTGCTTGGACTAAATTGAATGTTTGTAGATGGAATGATAGACGGTCCTACCATATCAGTTCCATTTACTGAGAATGTTATGTTCACCATATTGCTATCTATTCTAACACTACCAACAGCATCGTAAGTTTGGTATGGCTGAACAGTTCCAAAGTCTATATTGTTGTAGTTGAAGACATAGTTTATGTATGGTGTGCAACTTGAACTCTCTATTCTCATAACATTTACTAAACTACCGCCTCTGCTAATGAAGTATGGAATAGATATATTCCAACTCTTATTGTATTCAACACTATTTCCACAAGCAACAACATCCTGCACACTATAGTAAGATGGCATAGTATGATACATAACAAGTAAATCTGATTTTATTGTGTTGTCTGTTATAGTTATGTTTTTAACTGGAGCAAAAAAGAAGAAAGCTTCGTTTAATACTCCACCGCTGTTTGGATTCTCTTCTATTATGGTGTTGTATCTAACAACATTGTCGGTGCTATTCCTAAAGCTAATACAATAGCCATCAAATCCATATTTATGTATTATAGTATTGTTTTCAATAGTTATGTATTGAGATGGATATGTATTCGAGTCATAGTAAAATGTTAAACCAACACCACCAACACTTATTGTATTGTTGAAGACATAAACATTTGTCGAGCCACCACCTATTCCATAAAATGTATTTTCTATGTAGTTATTATCTATAGTTAAATTATCGTTTGATGGACAACACAACCATATACCCAAGTCATCATTATTGCCGTATATTTTGTTCCACGATACTTTGCTGTTGCGACTTCCCATAACTCTTATAGCAGGATTGAACTCAAGATTTGAATTATCTTTGACTATTGTGTTGTTGTATACAAACAAATAATCTGCGTGAACAAAAATACCAGTAGAATAGTTCTTAATGTATGAATTTTCAACAGTTATATTATTTCCTTCAACATATATTCCACTGTTATCAACTCCAGGGCTTTCTATATAAACATTATTTATTAAACTGTTATTAAATCTGGCGAATATTCCGCTATTGTTCATTCTCACACTATCTATTGTAACATAAGTAGTGTTGAAGTTTCCACCATATATGATGTTATCTATTAGTGTGCTGCTTAGTATATTTATGTGTGAATTATCACCATCAAACATTATTCCAATACTGCCGCTTCCATTAAAACCTCTAACATCACAATTCTTTACTGTAACATTGCTGTAATACTGCCTTATGTATATTCCACGAGTTCCATCAGAACTTGTATAATCTTGTATTTTATATCCTTGACAATCTATTATAACATCGTTTGATAGTATTTCTAAACATGTAGAGTATGGATTAGCTGACAGTTGCAAATCATTTACTAATCTATATTCTCCTGGACTATTTATAACAGTGCAACCCGATATTGGAGTTGCAGCATAAACATTAGAAATTAAGCTAAAGAAAAATAGAAAAAGAGCTATTGAAATCAAGGTTTTTCTAATATTGCTCACCTCTCTATGCTATTTAGGCAGCAGCATATGTTATTGTTACTGTAGTGCTATAAGTTCCTGGAGCAGTGTATGCTGGAACTGTTAGCCAATAGCCATGATAGTGAGTGTATTGACCTGTAGTTGTTAAAGTAACAACTGTTTGAGATGTAGTTAATGTAACTTGCGGAGATGAAGGAACAGAAGTGCCAACTGCAAACTTTAAAGTTAAAACATCGCTAGGAGACCAAGCGGTTCTATAAGCTGTAACGTTTAACCTAACGTTTGTAGATACTGTAACATTATAAATTCCAGAATCTTGATTGGGAGCTGCCAAATCAGTTACTCCTGTTGCACTTACTGAACCATAATTTACTGTGTTATAATTGAAAACCACTGAAACGTAAGTTGGAACTGTTGCTGTAACTGATATATCATCTGCAATTACTGGAACTGCTAAAAGAGCTGCCACTAAAGGCAATATTAACCAAAGGTATTTCTCATTCATGCTTTCACCAATTATAGTTTTTCCCACGCACTTTAAATGTTTTGTGGTCCAAAACTAAAGATTTTGATAAACGTAATAAGCTATAAAAACTAGAGCCAAAAAAACAATTACCTTAATTGAAATATCAAAGAGATCAATATTGCTACCTGAACTTTCACTCGTTTGATTTACAACATTTGTAACATTCTCAATTGTAGCACTAGAGGTAAAATTAGCAGTAATATTTGTAGCATTAGAAGTTTCATTTCTAATTACCGAAGTAACATTAGAAGTTTGACTTATAATGGTTGTAGTTGTTGTTTGAGAAACAAAAGAGCTGCCAGAACTAGATTGAGAAATAGTAGTAGTTGTAGGCAAATAATTAAGCTCAACTTTAACACCAACTCTCCTTACAATTGAAATTGTAGAACTTTGATTTATGTTTGGATAAGCTAAAACATAAAAATAGCCAGATTTATCAACTACTAATTGCAATGTTTTCCTAACACAATTGTCGTAATTTGTATTTGCAGGAACTGTAAAATTCATCTCATTCAAAACTTTAATATCACCGCTTTGAATAATGTAAACTGCATCTGTATCTCCTTGGTTAAAAAAGCAGAATTCATAACTATAAACTGCAGGAAAATTATATTTTAAAACTGCAGGGCTAACACCAATTCCAATTGTTTGTGCCAAAGCTATTTTTATTACATATATCACTGCAAAAAACGCAACAATCAACTCCGCAATAAATAACCACTTAGCTATTTTCCCCCATTCCATCTTTAACACCTATTCTTAAATACCATGAAACCTCCAGCAGGTTTCATTAGCTTCCAGCAACCTCCTTATTATTTATTCTTAAATACCATTGATCCAAGCCAAACTCCTTAGCTTCCTGCTGGTAAGGCAATTTTCCTTCTTTAAAATCTTTTTCATAAGTTTCTTCATTATATAGCCAAAACTTTTTCTCTATGTGCTGACAATATTTCTCAAAATATTCTGCATCTTTTTGCCTATCTATAAAAATGTATCTCTGCAGAGCTGGATTTTTCCTTATATTTACCACTCTCTCTACCATATCATCATAGCCATCTTGAAGAGGAGGAACTCTTTGATAAGTATTAAACATAGCGTAAAATGGTTCAGCTACAACTCTTAATGGTTTATCTGTAGAATATTTATATAGTTGCTCTAAAGTAGGATTGCTAACTGGATTGCTTAAGAAATAGATATTTAATATTCCGTTGTATAAAATAGGATAAATGAATAAGTCAGTAGTCCTTCTAACCCATGGTTCAACTTGAGCTAAATTTTGTGTAGTATATATAACTGTAACAAAAGCTTTTCTGCTTCCTAGCAAAATTCTATCAATTAAATCTTTCATTGCCTTAGCACCTTTTCCTATTGTTCTAGCAGAAATCCATCTCCATAGCTCGTCGCCAAGAAAAACAACCTCCTGCTTATTCAAAACATTTTCATCTTCCAGAGGCATTAGAGATTCTAAGCTTCCAATTGTTGTTACCTTAGTATAAGGTATTCCATATAAGTCATAATTTGAATAAATCTTTTTCCTTCTAATGAAAAAGTTATTCCAACCTAAATAAGTTAAAGTCAAAGTTTTTCCTTTTCCTAAATTTCCAAGTATAGCAACTAGCATTTAGCTACCACCTCTAATGTATCCAGTTTTTTCCTTAAGCTTTTTTCTAATAGCTACCACCTATATCCTCATGCTAAAAAAGTCTTTCATGCCTTTCTTACTTGGTATCATTCCACCAGCAACTAAACTTGCTAGTAATACTAATTCTCTTATTCCTAACCTATACCTACTTCTCCTCAACTGCAAAAAGTTATCTGCAAACGTTTTTATTAAATTGCTCTTAATTTTCTCTCCCCACGAATAAAGAACTGTTAATGCATAAATTTCATCATCGTCTAAATCACTAAGAACTTTAACTTTCTCTGGTTCTGGAGGAATTAAGCTCATTATTAACCTAGCATTCGCTATACTCTCATCCTCTAATTTATCAGGTCTGCTCTCTATTGGCATACATAACACCTCCAGCGGGTTTTATGCGATTCCAGCAACCTCTACCTCATCACCTCAAAGGAACAAAATGTATATAACCTAGGCTCCCCATTAGATAAACTACTGCAAATCCTATTATTACGCCTATGAACAGCAAAACCATTCCTGACAGCTTCATTTTTGGCTTTAGCAAATTACCAAGTATTGCTAATTCCATTGTATTTTTAAACGTTCTAGGGTCAACTAAATCGGTTTTCTTAAATGTTAAATCCATAACTGGCTTAGCTGTAACTACAACTTTTAGCCCTCCTTTTTTACCTTCTTGCTGAACTGGCTCTTTATTCTCAACCCTAATTTTTGGAATTTCTGCTGGAACAACAGCATCTGAATAGCAAATATATAAAGGTTCTGCTTCTTTCTTAAGCTTACCAAAGATGTTTCTCTTAACAAGCTTCAAAGCATTTACTTCATCGCTAACATAAAAATTTTCATCTATGAATTTTGGAGTTAATATTTTACCTTGCTGCTCTGCATCCATTATTTCAACTGTATCTGCACTATGGAAGTATATTATTTTGGTTATAATAATCACCTCCTTTTTCTATTTCAGCTATTGTCGCATTCGCAAAAGCAAAATTTGAATTCGGATAATAGCAAGAACAATACATCTTATTTTTATCTAAAACAAAAGAACCAAAGAAATCACCATCTAGCTTCCAGGCATAAAGCTTAGAAAAAGCAGAACAATAACTTAAGCACTCATCAGTAATTTTCTTAGCATTAATTCCATAGTAAATCAAATAAGCTAAAATTGCAATAATAGGAATGCTCCAGATTATTTCAACTCTATTTACTCTTAATTTCAATGTCAACATCCTCACCTATTAGCTCTCTTATCTCTTTAAGCAACTCAACTATTTTCTTACCTTTATCAGTTAAGCCCCAAATTTTCCTTCCCTTATTATCAACACCTTTCTCTTCAATTATTCCTTTCTCTTTTAATACTCTAGCAGCTTTATACCATCCTAAGTAACTTGCGTATAATCTGGTTTCCCTCCAACTACTACCTTTTTCTAGCTCTAAAAGCAATCTCAATTTCATAGATGTAACCTCTATGCTACATCTATTAGCTTTGCCTTTTGCTCTTTCTTACCTTGAATAAGCTCTCTTATAAGTTCTGTCAAGCTTACTTCAGCTTTCTTTTCCTCTTCCTCTTCCTCTTGCGGCTTTACAACTTCCTCTGCCATATTATACTTTAAGTATAATGTATTTAAAAAGCTTTTCTTACCATACTGAAGACACCACCAGCGGGTTTCTTCAAACTTCCTGCAACCAATTCCTACTGAAGATGCCTCCACGTTTCTTCAGAATAGAATTCAAAAAAGAAAAAAAGAAAGGGGTTGAGCTGAGCTTTTAGAATCTAATTTCGATTCCAAAAGCTTCAGCAACTACTTTAACTACTCCGAATGCAATTATGAAGCCAACTAGCAATCCTGTTATCAATGATGTTATGTTACCCATTGGAAGAGATGCCATTCCAGTTGTTACGTTGAGAATGTATTCTATTGCTGTTGGAACTAAAGATGCTATTACTAGCAATCCTATGAAAGTCGCTACCAGAGCAACTACTCTTGAAAACCCAACTTCAGCCATCTTTTTCACCTCAATTGAATGTTGGTAATTGAATATTTAAATAAACATTAAACTCATTGTATATTGCTTTTATAATATAAAGTCATAATTCCTCTTTTTTCCTTTTTCGCTTTACCTAGAGATACCAAAGCCTCTAAATACCTTTTTGCTGTAGATCTGTTTATGTTTAAAGCTCTCTTAACATCAGCTACTGTAGCACCAAACCTATTGCTCTCTACAACTTTCTCCACTTTTTCCAAAAGCTCAGGATCTATTGTTGTCTCATAGTTTATGCTTATTTTTAATTGGTCGCTCATAGCTAATCCTCCTAAATTTTATTTTGTTTCCTTTTTTATAAATTCTATATTTAGCAATAAACAACTTGTTCCAGTCATCAATTCCATTTTTCACTCTTAAATAATTAAGCATTTCTCTCTTCCAATCGCTACCAAGCAATAGCTGCAACAGAACTATTTCCTCGCTAGTAACTTTAAATGGAAAATCAATTATTAATCTTACATGATAACCCTTTCTAGTTTCAGCTATTTCATAATCAATTAAATTAAATCTGAAATACCTATAAAGAGCTTGATACCTTCTCATAAAATCTCTCTCATCTTTTTTGTCAATATCTATCTTTAGCTCTATCACAGCACCACCTATGGCAATATTCTAAAAATATATTTAGTTAAATCTTCCTCTCTAAAAGTAACACCATTTCTACTCCAAATAACTTTAGCTTCAATATCACCTGGCTTAAAAGAATACTCAACTTCAATTCCAAAATCAGCAAATTTAAATAAATTTCTATGGAAAAATAGCTCATCAGAAATTAAATCAATATATTTTCTAACTATTTCCTTTATCTCGTAATCTTTTAATGGAACTCTAGAAGGAACAACAACTCTAGCTTCAAATGCAATAGGATGGTCGCTCCTCTGTTGCTCTAGCCCTCGCCTCTTAGCAATTCTCAGAAATTCGTTAAGAGTTCTTATGCCCTCTTTAAACCTTGCCCTTTTAATAGGAGTGTAAATCAAATGAATTGTTATTTTATATATTTTATAAGGATAAGTATAATCCTTTAAAGGATTTCTCTCAACTTCAAGTGAAGCTAAAACTTTTCCTAAAGACAACTCCTCAGCTTTCTCGTTTGTTGATTTTCTACCAGTCATAATTATCAACCATAGATATTAAGCTAATTAGATAAAGAACAGCAAAATCAGAAACATCTTTAGCAACTTCATCCATATCTATACCAAACCTAACAGCATCTTCCCATAATTGCTCAGGAATTTCAACTGTTATCAAAACTGCATCACTCACTTTTTCTCCCCCCATTTTTCTATTATCTTATTAACAATAAA
>WYEB01000348.1_pt1 | contig 16857 bp, 2 predicted proteins | sample 6343061 | NCBI WGS metagenome assembly WYEB01 (sample SAMN13812332, study PRJNA600296) | hot springs metagenome | biome: ENVO:00000051; feature: ENVO:00002007; isolation source: sediment sample from Evening Primrose shelf | place: USA: Yellowstone National Park, Evening Primrose Hot Spring ... | reverse complement strand
GATGCCCCGCTATGGGGATGTTTACAAGCAGAAAAATAGAGACCGCCATGAGGAGGACGGCGGCGAGCTCCCTAAAGCTACGTCTTGCGTAGAGATATATGAGCCCGAAGACGGGAAACGCGCCTGAGTACTTAACAGCGGCGGCAAGCCCTAGCGCAGCTCCCGTGGCCAAGAGCCGTCTAGACAGGTGGAAATACGCGAGGAGCGCGGTGAAGAAGGCTAGGTATATATCAAGCATGGCGATACTTGCCATGGCCCTAAACGTGTTGTCAAATAACATGAGGGCGCTCGCGACAAGCGCCCAGAGCCCCCCCGCCAGCTTTCTAGCAGTGAGGAAGACGAGGAGCAACGTGGCGGCGCCTAGAGCCATTGAGGGCAGTCTCCAAAAGATCGGCTCGTCCCTAACCGCCTCCACGGCGGCGATCACGTATTTAGCCAATGGGGGGTGTTCCAAGTTGTAGTAGCTCAAAATTCCTTCTTTATCTGGGTACGGAAAGCCCCTCCTAATGTAACAGGTCACGTTGCCCTCTACGGCGACGGCGTTGATGTTGACGTACTCCTTCACAACCTTGCTCTCGTTTGTTAAACAAGTCTTCGTGGTAGTGTAATACGGCGAGTTGGCCGACACGCCGAAGAAGTCGTGGAGGATGTTGCGAGCAGACGTGACGTACCACACCTCATCGGAGATGTAGCCGTTGCCCCCCGGCAAACCGTCGGAACCTGGAAGCGAGGCCACGGAGTAAGAGAGATATATAAACAACGCCACGATCAAGACAAAAATCACATGGACGTATCTCATCAGAGGACGGTTTTGTTTGGTTTAAAAAGGCTCAGCGCTGCATACCCCACTCACCTCTCGTAAGCGGTCGTTGTCATCACAGATTTAAAATGAGGCGGAGATAATAAAGGTGATGTGGTGGTCCGTAACACGCAATCATTATTTTGTCGTTCTTCATGTGGTGCACCTTCGGCTCCCTCCCCCGTCAGGGCCTTAATCAGCGCCGAGAACCTCTCGGCGTCTGCCATCCTGCCGCCGGGGACGCCGGCCTTCGCCACGGCGCATCCCACGGCCTCGTTGACTTTCCCATACCTACCGTAGGTAATCGTGTAGTCGCTCCTTACGCCGTCCACCTCCGCCGTGTTCCTAATCCTCAGCAACGCCCTGCCGTCCGGCTTCTTCTCAAGCTCGGCCCCTCCGCCTATCACCTTCACCACGTGCTCTCTGCCATTCACCTCGACCACCCTCTTGAAGTCACTCAGTGTTAGAGAGCCCCTTGCCCTCCTCCACGATCTCTTTGGCTTTTTCGTAGACGGCGCACGGTTCCGCGCCCCCGCACGCCTCCTTCGCCCTCTGGAGTATGAGCTCCACAAACTTAGCCGCCAGCTTCCTCTGCTCTTCATCCTTGCCGTATACGGAGAGCCACGCGGCGTACGCCAAGCCATCTTTTAAGATCAAGACGTAGCCCTTCTTGCCGTCTTCCGGCATCTTGACCGTGAAGTGGACGCCCCTCTTAAGGCCCATCTTCTCAAGTTGCTGTGCCCTCAGCTCTATGCTGTTGGGGTTGGTGGAGCCGAATCTGACCTCAAGCGCGCCGCTACCGGACAGCCCCACTTCGTACTTCGGCCACCCCTCCATCAGCACGCGGCCCTCTTCCAGCTTCTTCAGCCAGCGCTTCGCCTTGCCGGCGACCGCCCTGCTTCTTGCGGCGGCCTCCCTGACGAAATCGGCGAGGGCTTTTCTGAGCTCCTCGCGCCCAGCCGCCAGCACGTCGGTGTAGGCTATGACGCGCCATATGTTTTTATCGCCCTTCCTCTTAACCTCCGCGTCGACGCCCGCCAGCTTCAACAGCTGGGCCGCGAGCTCGACGCGGCTCCGGTCCGTCGATTCGAAATTGAGCAAGATCGCTTTGCTCAGATATACATTGTACTTGATGGCGGCGCCAGCCTCTGATATGGTCAAATCGGCGGCGACGCGGCCTTTCTTAATCAGCCTTATACTGTCCTTGTCAAGCCGCACCTCCACCTTGGCCTCCTCCACGAATTCATTGAACTTGGGGCTTAAATACTCTCCGCCGGCCGACGGCGCAGAGACGGCAAGGAGACGCATAAGCCCCGCCGCATTTTCGCCGTAGGCGGCTATGTTGTAAAGATTGCCGTTCCTCACGTACACCCGCATGTCGAACTTCAGCTCTTTTGACAGAAGCCGGTTGAGCAGACGCAACGCGGCTAGGCGCAGTAGCGTAGCTCCTCCGCCCAGCTCCCCACCGACGACCAGCTCGACTCTCTTCGACCTCACCGTACCGTCTCCAGCTAGTGCAGTTGCGTACATCTCGCCGAAGATGAGCGACGCCTTCTCCCTGTCGAACTCGCCCCTCAGCGCCTTGTCCAGCATGATCAGCTCTAGGGCGGGCTCTACGAACTTCCTAACCACTTCATCCCTCGCGCAGTCCCTCGCGAGGCAGTACATATCACTGAGGACAAACTCGACGACGCCCCACACCTCCTCGCTAGAGACGCCGATCTCTTTAGCTAGGTTTTTGATGCGCTCCTCCGCATATTTCTTCTGTCCCTCGGCGTAGTAGATAATCAGTTTGGCCAGCCTATCTGCGTATTCGCCTGCTATCCTCCCACCACTCAACACCTCCACAGCTCTGGCCAGCCTCTTGGCCCTCTCCTCGCGCCATCTGCCGTCGTCCATACCCCTCCTGGCCTCGGCGAAGTGGGCGAGGAGTTCAAGCTCGCCAAGCATCCTCCTCACCCACCCCTCCCTCTCTGCGTCGCTTGCATCCTCGCGGCCAATCCAAGGCTTCAACTCGTCGACCAGCTCCTCGACTCTCTTCAAGACCCAGCTCCAGTCTATAGCGTCCACCAGCTCCCGCCAGCTTCTGACGGCGCGGCCGAGGAGAGGCTCCAGCTCACTGCCCTCCTCAGCGATGATGCGGTCGAGAGTCTCCCTAGGCCAACGCATGTTGACTTTGAGCTTGATGCCCTCCTCAGTGACGTCGGCCATGCCTCCGCTTGCCCTCCCCTCGCCGAAGAGGGCGATGTACCACTTCAACTGCCAAAGATGGGCGGTGGTGGCCTCTATCTGCCTTCCGGTGAACGACGCGTCTGTGGCAAACCACGGCAACGCATGCCATATCTTCTTAATCCCCGAGAGGTCCGGCGCCGTTCTCTCCGCCTCCTCCACAAAACGCCTCAGCTTCTCCTTGCTGACTTTGAAGTAAGTTGCCGTCTTCTCTATCCACAACTCGCCGACGGGGGCCTCGACGCCGCCGTAGACCCTAAACACTTGGAACCCCTTCCTACCGTCCTTCTCGATGAGTCTAAACTTGAGATTCACCTCGCCGGCTCCGCTCAAGAGTTGCGGATCTATCTCGCCGTATCCGATTAAGAACCGCAGAAGCACAGAGGCGGCCCTATCCTCCCAACCCGCCGTCCCCCTACGCGAGCGGGAGGGGTCTACGGCCTCGCCGCGTCCTTTGGCGATCTTCCAAGCCTTGTCGTAGGCGCCCTTCGGCGTCAGTAACACAACATCCGCCAGAGCGCTCTCGCCCATAAGCAACACCGCCGCGTGTCCGTATATTCCGTCCTTCGCAACTGAGAGCAAGGCGGCGTAGGCCTTAGTCCCCATGTTAGCGTCAGAGTACTTGCTCAACTCGTTGCGCCTTGCCTCCGCCAGCTCCTCCGCCTTCTCTACATCCACCTCCAGGTGGGGTCTGAGCTTTTCGTACAGGTCGCGGCTGTGCGATGCGTACAGCCTCAACACGTCGTTCAGCTCTCTCCTCACCTCCTCCGCCGCCTCCTCAAGCCTTCTCTGCGCCCCGCGGAGTCTCTTGATATCGCCAGCCGCCACAGCGAACTCCTCCCTCCCGACCAGCCTCCTCGCCCACTTGTACAGCTCAGCCCACTCCTCGTAGGCTTTGGCGTTGTTGATCAGCGTCTTGTACAAAACAAGCGCCGCAACCACTGCGGCGTCTTGCACCGCCTCGTCTTGATACTCCAGTGCCTCCTTCAGCTTTGCGAGGGGCGGAGGCAGATTCGGCGAATCTGCCAGCTCTTGAAACGCCTTATACGGCCTCTTCCCCCTCTGAGGGGGCTTTAGCACTTCGTTGATGGCTTTCTCCTCTATCTTCCACTTCTCGTACCTCTTGGCCAGTAGCGTCTTGAACCGTTCTGCCGCCCTCCCGCCAGTCTCCGCCAGCCCAGCCACAAACGGCGCGCCCACGGCGAAATGCGCCAGCTTCTCCAACTCCACAAGACCCCACATGTTCAACGCAACGCCCAGCGCAACTGCCCCAGCTGTGACTGCGGCCATGAGGAAGAGGTATGCTCTGTGCTCATCGACCCAAGCCAGCACCCTCGCCACCGCCTCGACGAAGAGCTCAACAAGGCGCTGAACCGTCACCTTTACACGCTCAAAGACGTCTCTAGCCGCCTCGTAAAGCGCCTTAGCCGCCTTCTGGACGTACTCAACAGCCTCTCTAAACTGTCCAACCTCCGCCAGCGCAACGGCGGAGGCCACCGACGAAACCACAGCCTCTGAATAGAGGCCGTGATACACCGAATACAGCGCTGTGGCGGAAAGCCCGGCGAAGGCGGTGGCCCTCAGCGCCTTTTCGACTGTCAAGACGCCTTTCAGCGCATCCCTCCTATAGCGCTCGCCGGCCCTCGCCAGTACGTCGATAATTTCAAGCACAAACTGCTTGATGCGGTACTCGGCGTCTGGGATGCCGGCCTCCTCCGCCCTTTTAACAGCTTCTCTTACTGTGCGCTCGATACGCGCAAACAGCAACTCTCCGTCTTTCGTCTCATACCCCTCGAAGTAGTAAAACAGCGCGTTGTACACATGCCTGGCGGCGTCTGGCGAGGCTAACAACCTACCAAAGGAGCTCAACACGTGTTCAGCCACTTCAGCCAGCAGATGCGCAAACTCCGGCTCTTTTACAGCCATCTTCTCCAGCCGGGCCTTCGCCTTTGCCGTCACGAGGCTCTTCGCCTTAAACGCCGCCTCCCTATCCAAGACAACGCCGAAGCGTCCCAGTAGGTAGTCTACAGCTTCCACCCTCTCCGGGATGACGTCGGCGATAGGCGCCCTGAGCTTTTCCTCAAGTCTTAAACCACGTCCAACTCCCTCCACAGCTGTGACAGCCTCCGGCTTGACAGCCTCCAGCCTCCGAACCTCAGCCGGCTTAACAGCCTCCGGCTTAGCCGCCTCAGGTTTGGCGGCTTGTTGTTCAGCCTCCCATCTTAAACCACGTTCCTCAGACCGCTGAACCTCCACAGCCGGCCTCTCAGCCGGCTTAGCCTCCGCCGGCTTGACAACCTCGGGTTTACCTGTCTCTGGCTTGGCAACCTCCGGCCTGGTCTCCGCGGCCGGCTTGACAGCCTCAGGTTTGGCGGCCTGTTTTTCAGCCTCACGTCTTAAACCACGTTCCTCAAGCCTCTGAATCTCCACAGCTGGCCTCTCAGCCGGCTTGGTCTCGGGCTTAGCCGTCTCAGGCTTCTGAGGCGGCGGGAATAGTTCTTCGTAGGTGAACTTGGCGCCGGTGAAGGCGTTGAATAGCTCCACTGCCTTCCTCGCCACCGCCGGCTTCTTCGGCTGATGCGGCGCGGCCATCCGCTCAAACCACATATCGACGGCGGTGTACCACGCGGCTCTGAACTCAGCCTCACCCTCGGCGTCGCCCACAAGCCTAAGCCAAAAGAGGGGAGCCAATTCCACCAGAAGCCACGGCAAAAACACCGCGCCAGCCACCTCCTCCTTAGTCTTAAACCCCCTCCCCACCCCACTCCTCAGATAAGCCTCAAACTCATCGGCAAGCCTAAACGCAAGCCACGTCAAATACAGCTCGTCGTGGCGCTCCCACAGACGGCCCTCAGACTCGCCGTACTTCTGCCTGAGGTACTCCAACGCCGCCTCAGCCCTCTCACGATCAAACTCGTACACAATCTGCCAGAGGGTTCTGTTCAGCCGGGCCTCATACAGCTGACGCACCACCTTCCTCAACTCGTCGAAGTTCCTAGAGCGCAGAGCCTCTCTAAACCGCGCAAGAGGCTCCTCGATGGAGAGCCTATCGATGGAGTAAGCCACGATCCACTCGCCGTCTTTAACCGGCTGCCTGTCCCTCAACACAAACCAGAGGAAGACCTCAGGCACAGGCCACTCCACCGGCCTGATGCGGGCGACGCCGGACTCAGCCCCATCCACCAGCTGTGTTACAGTCCTCTCCACAGCGGAGAGGTCGAAGCCAAAGGGAGCGACTACATACACGACGCGCCACTCCTTGGGGACGCCCTCCTCAAACGAAACCGGCCTTTGGATCTGCCGCACCTCCCAACCGGCCTCCCCCGCCCTCCTCGCCAGCTTCTCGTCCTCTGTCCAATATGCGACGTACGGCTCCAGCCTCCCCCGCCAGCCGCCTTTCGCATACGTCTCCACCACATCCTCAGGCATCGTCGAGAGACCGAGGAGGAGAGCCCTCTCAGCCGCCTCCCTCCCAATCTTCAGACCCGCCTCCCTCGCGAAATGCCGCATACCCTCGTGCATTTCGTCAACTGCATCCTCCAGCCGGTCCGAGCGCACAAACCGCTCAGCCGCCTTGGCGCCGTAGGCCCTAAACAGCTCATCTACGGCCTTGGTCAATTCGTCCGTAGAGGCCTCTCCCCTCTGCACCCTCCTCGCCGCCTCTACCACCTGCTTGACGTAATCCCTCAACTCCGGCCACTCGCCGTTGGCTGTGAAGACCCGCTCCAGCGCCTTCTCATACGCCTTGAGGTCCATCTCCACGCCCCTCCTCACGCCTATGCCTGCGCTCTTCAAGACGCCCCGCACCAGCTCGTAGGTAGCCTCCTCCTCCCTCTTCGCCACGGCCTCCCTAACCGCCTGCGGAAGAGCGTCCCAACGCTCCTCCACCGGCCTAGCCCAGTACCGCGCGTACTCCTCCAACGCCCTCCTCCCCGTTTCGTAGGCAACATGAGACATCCACCTCCCTATCGAGTCTAGCCCGCCCTCTCTCGTCATTTCACTTAAGGCGAGGGCCGCCTCAGGCGAAAACTTGGCGACGGCCTCCACGGCAGATATGTATTCCCTCCTGGCGTTTACATACTCCTCATACGCCGGCCTCAGCCTCTCCTCCACAGCCCTCAGCACCGTCTTCACATCTCCGCCCTCCGCCTCTACGCCGAGGTCCTTCAACGCCTTCTTCAGCTCCTCAAGCGCCTTGAGGGCTTGCTCCTTGTCCTTAGCCTTCAGCGCCTTCTGCAGTGCGCGATACGCCTTCTTCACCTCCTTAGAGGCGTGCCGCGTGTCGTTTTTGATTAACGCCAGATAGACGGCCGCCCTCTCCGCCGCCTCCCTCAGCCTGCCGTAGTAGGCCGTCAAGACGTCCTTGACAACTTTCGGCACCGCCTCCTCCACACGCGACTTAGGAGGCGGCGGATGCGGCCTTGCGCCCTCTGCGAAGAAGCGGCCCGCCTTCTCCAGGTCGTACACCGGCGGGATGGGCTCCGTCTTTGCTCTCAGTATCTTCTCAAACTTGTTGTACACCCGCTCGGCGTCTGCGATTCTGACCGCAATCTCGCCCAGCTCCCTTGGGAGCTTGAGTTCATCTACCCAGCTGATCACGCGCCTAACGTCTACGGCGCGTATCATCCTCTCCGCCACAGCCTCCGGGTCGCCGACGAAAGCCCTCGAAGTGAGGCCGAAGTACTTCATCCCCACCTCCCGGACATCGCCGCGAGCCCCGACGAAGTCTTTAATCTCGCCCAGATGGGCCTTGTAGCTGGCGCGGGCGTCTGCGATGTGCTTCTCCGCCTTCCTCTGGGCCGCTTCCAGCATTTCCCTGGCCTTAATCTTCAGCGCCGTTCTCTTCTCCGTGTCCCTCTCCCTCTCAGCCTCGCGGAGGAGCGCCTCAGCCCTCCTCTGCACACCCTTGAGGTAGGTCTGGACAAGGCGCACCTCCTCATACGCCGCCTTCGCGCGCAACGCGAAAGCCAACAGCCTCAGCTCCTCAGCCTCAGTCATAAGCCGCTTAGCGACAGCCTCGTCGGATGCGGCTCCAGCCTCGGAGAGCATCTGCGCGGCCTTGGTCATCATGAGCGACGCCGCCTTGTCGAAGAGCTGAATCTTAGCGCCCCTAACAGTCATCTCCGAAAGTTCCCTAAAGCCCCGGCCCTCGCCTCTGTAGTACGCCTTCAACCCCCTCGCCACCGCCTCACTGCTGAAGTCCCCCAGCCACTTCATCATCTTTCCGGCGTAGCTGAAGCCTCCTGTTATGCTGACGGGGGCTCTCGCCACCACCGCGCTTGTCCTGGCGTGCTCGTAAGCCGTAGCCAGATACGAGCCGTACTCCACGAAGAAGCCGTACCACCTGGCATACGTCGGCTGGAGGACGTCGGGGCCGAGGCGGTCTACGACGTATGAATACATCGGCGCCTTAACCAAAGACCTAACCCACTCCTGGTCGATTAGGTGCTTAACCTCGTCGTAGAGCGGATTCCTAAAGACCTCCCGGCCCTCCCTAAGCTGATATAGCGAAACCTCGGAAAGCGCCTTAAACAGCCTGTCCGCCTCTTCAAGGCCCAGCACGCGCGCCACAGCCCAGGCGTGGCCGAAGTCGGCGTCTGCCCTAGGCCTTCTGACGTACTCCAGAAGCTCAAGAGCGCCGTATATTCTAGCTAGTTCACGCTCCAACTCGCCGAGGGCCTTGGACACGTTTTTCTCAGTCGGCCTTTCAAGGGCCTTGACGACCTTCTCAAGGCCAAGCCGCTCCGCCGCCTCTTTAGCCCTCTGGACCTCCCCCTCCAGCGGCTGAAGCCTCGCCCTCTTCTCCTCAATAATCTTTAGAACCTTGTCAAGCTCCCTAACCGCCTTCTCGAAGTCCCTCCTCTCCAGAGCCTTCAACGCCTCGTCGAAGACCTTGACGTCCTCCGGCGCCTTCTTAAGCGCCTTCTCCAGCTCCCTCACCTTTTTGTCAATTTGTGCAACCTTCTCCAGACTCTTCTTCGCCTCCCCCAGCGCTATGACCAGCTCGTCAAGTTGCCTATGCCGCTCAGCCAGCTTCGGAAGCTCAGCTTCAAGCGCCTGGAGGACGGAGTAGTCGCCCGCCTTGACCCTCTCTAGTAAAGGCGACAGGTGAGGAGCTACGCGCCCCACAGCCGGCTTGACGTCCTCTACCAGCTTGGCCAATTTCTCCTCCACATCATGCTTAGCCGTAATAACCTCTCTGGCCTCTCTCGCTAGGGAGGCCAACGCGGAGTAGTAGCCGTACTCAACCACCTGCCTCACAACAGCCTCATCTCTCAGCTTCGCGATTAACTTCTCAGCCTCCTCCACTGCGGAGGGGAGCTTCTGTGTTATCTCCTCCGGCGCCCTCCAGCCTATCGCCTCGGATATCTTAAGCGCAGTTTCAACAGCCTTCCGTACACTCTCAGCCTCTGTCTTAAGCCCGCGCTCCTCAAAGGCCTTAGCCATCTTCTCCGTCTCTGACGCGAAGATTCGCTTAAACGCCTCAGCCCTCTCCCCCTCCGGAGCCTTAAGCGCCTCCGTAAGCGCTTTTATGAACACGGGATAGACGTCCCCGGCCTCTCTCCGCACCTTCTCCACAGCTCTAAACAAGGAGGCGGTTTCAGAGAGGCCAAAGACTTCGGCCGACCTGGCGGCCTTCTCCGGCTCGACGCGTTGCACCGCTACCGGCAGATCAGCCAAAGCCCTCAAGCCTTCGCCCACCTTTTCCAGCTCTCTAACGGCTTGTCCCCTATACTCCGGCGAGTCAAGACGCCTAGGCTCTACGCCGAGGCGCTCCAACGCCTTAGCCGCCGTTTCCGCCTCAGCCGACTTGGCCAGCCTCTCGTTGACGGCTCTCTCCACGGCCTCTATTAAAGCAGAAGCGCGGCTGTAGCTTCTGCCGGCGGCCGCCTCAAGCGCCGTCTTCACCGCCGCGGCCTCAAAGCCGGAGACGCCAGCCGCCGCCAAAGCCAGAGCGTAAACCCTCTCCTCCGGCTGAGCCGCGGGTATGAGGCTCTTCGCCTCTTTAACGGCTTTTACAACCTCCTCCGCGGCCCCCGCCGCCTCAATCCGCGTCAATATCTCCCTCGCCCTCTCCACCTCACCGCGGCGCACCGTCTCCAAAGCCTTCTCCAGCTCCGGCCTGAGGGTCGGCGCCTTATCTAAAACTTCAGCCAGCTTCTCCGCGGCCCTCGCCAAACCCTCAGCCTCCACCCGCACCTCCCTTACCAGCCGGAGGACAGATGCGTCTGCAAGCGCCCTCTCCACGGCCTGCAGCTGTTTAGCCGCCACGCCGTATTCGCCCCTCCGAAGCGCCTCCAGAGCCGCAGAGAGGAGCCTCGCCGCCTCCCCCTCCAAGGCGCCGGCCCTAGACGCCAGCTCAGAAATTTTTCCACCCACCGCTCCAGCCTCACGGCTGAGAGCAACCACCTCCTCCACTTTGCCAACCGCTTCTGCATTCTGCGACTTCCACCACCTCGCCGCGTCTTCCACACGCCCCACAGCCTCAGCCGCCTCCGCCCACCTCCCAGCCCTAAGCGCCGCCTTTATCTTCTCAACCTCTTCTTTGACGGGTACCGCCTCCGACGCCCTCCGCAAGACTTCAGCCGCCTCCCCAGGCGCAGAGGCCAGGCCCCTAACCTCCCTCGCCAGCTCCTCAACCTGCCTTAGATACACAAGCTCTCTATACGCATTAAGCGCCTCGGTGGCGAAGAGGCTGTGCAGAAACTCCAGCCTGCCCGCCACCTCGCCCGCGCGCTCCGGCGATAGGAGAGGCCTCAGCCTCTCCACTGCCCACCACCCACCGACGTAGAGCTCTTCAGCAATCCTCTGAGCCGCACTCCTCACCCGCTCCGCGGCGTCTTGCATGCCTCTCTGCTCCAGCTGTTTCGCCGCGTCCTCAGCCCTCGCCTTAAGGGCCTCGGCGAGGTGAGTCGCATCTTTCGAGTTGCCAACGGCCTTAACAGCCTCCTCGAAGGCCTTTGCGACAGTTGGCAACACGACTGCGACGTCCTCCACCGCCCTCCAGCCCGCAGATTCGGATATTTTGGCAATTTCAGTCGCGGCGCGTCTAATCCTCTCCACCGCCTCCACGTCTTGGCGCTTCGTGTACTCCTCCACCAGCCTCTCCACACGCTGTGTAAACACCTCGCGGAACACCCTTTCTCTGCGTCCAGGCGCCTTCAACGCCTCCGCCACGGCGTCTTCAAAGGCCCGCACCACCTCCCTCACCTCAGGCACCTCCCTTCTAATGACCCTATGGCCCTCCAGAAGGTCTTTGACGAAGAAGAACTCCTCTCTAAATCTCCTATAGATTTCTGTAGTTTCGTGTAGAACCTCCTGCTTCAGCCTTTCGGCGTCGGCTGTAAGCCTCTCCACGGCCATAGGCGTGAGGCGGAGCTCCTCCGCCCTCTCCAGTATGCGTTCTATGCGGCTGTACTCCACGGCCTTCCTCAGCACCTCCAGCGCCTTGTCCTCGGCTTTGAAGCCGGCCAGGTACTTGGCGTGCTCCGTGGTAAGGACAACATCAGACTTAATCCTGACGGCCTCGCGCGCGTCCAGCGGCCGCTCGTGGAGGCGGGTGAAGCGGTGCTCAACAGCCTCCCAAGGCCTCCTCTCATAGACATCCACGATCATGATACGGCCGCCCACTATAGCCCACCTCTCGCCGTGGACGTCCCTAGGCCTCCACGCCTTCAGCAAAGCTTCGCCCTCTTCTGCGCTTCTCCCGCCCAGCACGATGCCGCGGGCGGCACCTGCAATCTTCAAGGTGGGTAGCTGCTCCTCGATCTTCCACTTCACCACCTCAGCCGCGATCTCTCGCGTGTCGTAGCGGGTAGGCGCCACGGCGTAGTGGGCCTCCAAATACTTCTCGGCGCTCCTCAACACCTTTACGGCGGTGTCGAAGTCCATCAACGCCATGTGCTTAACAACGCCCTCGACAGAGGCGTCCCGCGGTATCTGCGGCGCCTTGCCCTCCGCCAGCCTCTGAAGAGCCTCGTTAAGCGCCGCGACTATGCGGGCCCTAGGCGCCTTGTCGATAACGGCGAAGTGCCTAATGGTTTCGTAGAGGCGCTCCGCAACGCTCTTCGCCGCCGCCTCCAACCGCCTCCGCTCCCCCTCATCCAGCTTCGAAAGATCCTCCAAGAAGTACCTCCTCAGCGCCTCATAATGCCGCTGAAACTCCGTTATGAATCTGCGGAAGTCGGCGAGTCCCTTCTCCGCCTCTTGAATCATCCTTTGCCGGGCTTTCTCAAACTCCTCCTCAGCCATCTTGACGTGCAACGATACCGTGTGAAGCCTAGCCCAGCCCCACCTCAACTCCCTCACATGTGCCTCTATGACGGCGCGTAGGTTCAAATACAGCGCGGCGTCTTCCGGCTTAATCTTGCCCTCAGCCACCAGCCTTGCAACGACGTGTGGGTCGAGGTTAAGCAGTACCCGCCACATGTAGGGGAGGCGGTCTTGCCTCCACCAGAAGAGGTGGTAAGACCAAGAGCCGCGGCTCGCCTCCACCTTCTCCTGCACCCAGGCGTCGAACCTAGGCGACAGCTCCCTAAGAACTTCGATGATGTCACCAGCGTTGAAGATGCGCTTGATCTTTTCAAACGTCTCACGCCTCGCCTTCTCCTCCTCCTCAGCCCTACGCCTCCAGTTCCTCACCCACTCCGCGTCAGCCCTCTCCTCCGCGGCCCTCTTCACCCGCGCCAAAGCCTCCTCCCTCGCCTTCGTCTTAATCTCCTCTCTAATTTGGTCAGCCGGGTCTTTGATGGCGATTTCTCTACGCCACAGGACGTACCGCCTGTAGTACTCCTTGAGGTCGGGGCTTCTGATGCGCCTAAGGCCTGGTATCCGCGACGCGAAGAAGGAGTGGACCCTAGCCGCCACGCGGACAGTCCGCCTCATCACCGGCCTCTTCACCGCCAGCCAAACCCTCTGCAGAAGCCTACCCCTAACGGCGACGCGGAAGGGGAGCCAATACGTCCAGTCCTGTATTACGCTGACAACGAACCCGTAGATCTCCCTCACAGGCGTGGGGAAGTCGAAGAGGGCGCCGAGGAATTCAAACACCGCAACTATAGACAGAATCGTGACGAAGAGGACGGTGAAGAGCCAGCTCAACACGTTGCTCTGCGTCATCTGCACATCCTCAAGGTTCTGTATGTTCCAAAGCGGGATGCCGGTCTCGTTGTCCGGCGGAGGCATCTTCATGCCGGAGTGGTAGTACGGTTGGTAGGGCAGAGTCCTGTTGTTCCAGGGGATGCGCCACTGCTTCACGAATCCCGACAGATTAGCCGGCGGCGGGGGCGGCGGAGTGCCGAAGACGTATTTGAACATGTCGGCCTTGGCCTCGGCGACGTGTCTAGCCACTCTGCTGTCCCCCATGGGGTACGCCGCTGTCCACCACTCCCTTGCGGGGTGGAGGCGGAGCTCTGCGGTGAGGTTCACCGGCGAGCGCCAGTCGTACATGACGTATGCAATGAGGACGTTCCGCCCTCTGTAGCTTGAGGGCGACGTGTAGAAAAGCGGGACGGCGCCGGGCGCCTTGCTCAACAACGCCAAATACTCTCTGACAGATGCGGCGGTTGCCTTCGCCAGAGAGGAGTTGCTGGTCTCAGCCGCCTCTAGATACGGCCCAACACGGGCGAAGTAGGCGAGGGAGACGTTCCGGATAACTACCAGGTTTAGGTAGTTGTCTTTCAGAAGCTTCGTCAAGTTGCGCTCGGCGTCTACCACGGGGCGCCAATGCGGCTCCGCCGTTGGCACGAAGTCGGCGTAGCAGTAGTATTGATGCTCCACTCCCTCTAAGTACTCCACGACCCGTGCGCCGTCTGTATCTGTGTAGTTGGCCAGTATGTCCGGCAGGCTTCCTCCGCGCTGGCTATGAAACAAGACGCCTACGCTGTCCATCCACGTAAAGGCGTATAAGACGCGCGGCGGCCCCGGCACGGCTCTGAAGAAAGACAGCACCATGTACGTCCTGTTGTCGCTGGTTTGGCAACTTGCATCGCTTGGCGGTGTGCCGTCTCCACTCCACTCCCCATATTCAAGCCGGATCTGAACGTCCCACGTCCTCGTGTCAACGGGTATCCCACCGGTGTAGTTCCGCTCCTCCTCAGGAACCCAAGGCCGCGCGTATATCGTAGTGTTGTATCGATACTGGCCGGAGCCCAGCCTCTTAGCCACCGTAGCCCTCTGCCAGACGTCTCTTGACGACGAGCACCACTGCGTACATGTGTCGTTTTCGTACCTACAACACCATTCACAAGTTTCTGTCCAACGATATAGGTTCACAGACCTGCTGAAGACAGGCCGGGAGGCGTTCTGCACCGTGAAGTTAAACACCGAACGAACCTCACGAGTAACCGGGTCCACAGCCCGCTTCTCCCCCGTCCACAGGGAGAAGTTGTAAATGCCCCTCCTAACCGTCGTGTCTAGGACGGCACAAGACGCGTTTCTGCCCAAGGCGTTGAAACACATCTCGTTGTCCGGCCCAGACAGCCACCCCCACACCCCGTTGTGTGCATACGTGACGCCTTTGTCCACCACCTCGTGTCTGTCCTTCGCCGTGTAGTTTATCGTCGCTGTCAAAAACCGCCAGTGCTGGGGGACAGAGATCTGGAGGTAGTAGCTCCTATACCCCAGCCACTCATGGTATTGACAAATGGCGCGGGTGAGGTTATCCACCCGCTCCTTAAGCCTCCGCGCCTCCTCCGGCGGCGCTAGGTAGTCTATAAATTCGCGGAAGTCGCCGTGTTGGACGCATCCGCCCTCTTGGGGCGCCGGTGCTGGGAAGTCTAGCCAGGTGTTGATGGCGGCTGTGTAGAGCCAAGTCTTGTTGCCGTATGCGATGGGCGTTACGGAGCCGGCGGTGGCGGTGACCCAGTCTGTGCCGTTGAAGGCGGCCTTGTCGAAGACCTTGTACCGCTTCGCCGCCTCTAGGGCGGCGGCGATTACGTCTTTTGACGCGGTTATGTTGTGGAGGCCTAGTGTCTGGTTTAACTTGGCGGAGATCTCGGCCGGGCTTTTCAGCACAAAGGTGTTGTTGTACCCACCGAGAAAGAGGGTGTGGGGAGCGCCTTCGACAACCACCAGAGGCACCGGCGCTATGCCGGTCGCGTTCACAGCTGTGGCGTTTAGCCACTTAGCCGTCTCCACGCCCCACGTGGCGAATTCCTTCCCCAGAGGCGCCAGGTAGTAGCCGATATACGACGGAACGATCATAATCAAAGCGAAGAACAGCAGAGCGCCTCCCAGCGCCCTGGTGGGGCCGAAGATGACTGCCAAAAGCGAAAGAGCCAGAAGCGGCACGGCCATCTTCACCGCCAGACCTGCCATGAACTCTAGGAAGTGGAATATCATGACGAAGGCGGTGACGGCGTTGTAAGCCGTCAGCGAGATCTGCAGTAGCGGGTCTCCAACCTTGGAGAAGTACGCGACGAATTTGGAGAGCTGTATGACGGCCGCGGGGGCGCCGCCTGTCACAGTGCCAACTATGAGGAGCAGAGTCTCTGTATACGCCACGGCGAAGACAGCCCCCGCAGAAAGCTCATGAGCCGTCCTAAGACCCTCATAAGTCTCGTGGATCTTCTTGTAGTTCCTCTCAAGAGCTTGTTGCAGGTTCAAGGCGTCTGGGTATGGGTAGGGGAAGAACTCCCCCTGCCTCACCTCGAAGAGAGGCGGGAGGGGAGATCCCTTCGGCGTAAAGAAGGCTATGGTGTACATGACCACCGCCGGCACCAGAAACAGCACGAAGGCGCCTATGAGCGGGGGGAGGGTCCACTTGGGGTCTCCTCTTATCAGCATCACGAGGGCGGCGAGGACTATCAAGATGACTAGACCTACGTCGTACATCACTCCAGCGCCAGTGAGGCGCCTGCGTGGTCGAAGAGGCGGCTGGCGGCGTAGGTCACCACGCCCAGCGTCAGCCCTATGAGCCCCAGCATGATCATGGCCTTAAACATCGACTCGACGTGTGGGAACGAGAAGGCGAAGAAGGGGGTCACCGCGCTGGCTAGGGCGGCGATTTTGCCGGGGCCTACGGCGGATCTCAGGACATCGGCCCCAGCTATCAACACCACAGGCGCAACGACAGACACGGCGAGGAGCCAGGCCCCCAAATGCCTAGTCTTTTCATACGTCACCAACACGGCGCCTAGGGGGAGGAAGGCGGGCCAGGTGCGGGCCAGCGTCATGGCCACTGCGTACACCGCTGATGAGAGCAACACCGTGGTCACGCCTGTGACTAGGAAGGCGTAGACGTTTAAGATGGCCATGGATATGGGAGCTGTCCAGTGGGTCACTCCAGTGGCCACCACCGCGCCGGCGTACGCCCCCAACACGGCGCTCGACTCAATAACATAGCTTCTGTACGTCCCCTCAGCAATCCCAAGCGCAGCCTGCATATTTGTACCGAAGTCCCACCATCCCTTAGTCTGGTTAAGCACCATAATGGCGCTGTTGGCGGGAAGACTCACGCCGGCCAGGTCTAGATAGACGTTCAGCCCCCACAGAGCCAGGTTCACAAGCGCCAGCGCCAAGCCGAACAAGACGCCTGAGAAGATTACGTGTTCAAACCCCTCCATGGCCCGCTCTTTCAACGACCGGCCGCCAATAAACCAGACCCCCGCGTAGTAGAGGGCCTGGGCGGTGAGGACGGCCAGGCCAGAAAGAAAGAGAGGGTCGAGGTCGGAAAAAAAGTTGGGTTGGGCCATAAGCTTGGCTATGGTCCTGGCGATGGCGCCCCGGACTGTGTACCGAATACTGCCTTGTATAGCTCCACGAGGGGCTTCGACACTATCTTGATGAATAGATCCCAAGCCGTCTCGGTGCTGAATTCTCCTGTGATT
>WYEB01000347.1_pt1 | contig 16895 bp, 13 predicted proteins | sample 6343061 | NCBI WGS metagenome assembly WYEB01 (sample SAMN13812332, study PRJNA600296) | hot springs metagenome | biome: ENVO:00000051; feature: ENVO:00002007; isolation source: sediment sample from Evening Primrose shelf | place: USA: Yellowstone National Park, Evening Primrose Hot Spring ... | reverse complement strand
CGGCGTATTCAGCCATGTCTACGCGTTCAAGCACCTTAGGCTCGCTCCTCATGGCTATTTTAGTGTTGGTGAGCTGGATCACCAAGTCGTTGAGGTCGGCGGGGCTGTGGGTGGCGAAGACTACGCCCATCCTCCTCACCCTCCCCAGCCTGGTGAGTTTGTTTATCACAGCCTCCACCACCTCCTTGTTGAAGTCCTCCCGGGCGCCCTCCTGCGGGAAGTAGTAATGGGCCTCGTCGATGAAGATGAAGGTGGGCGGAGGCGAGGCCCCTCTCGCCAGCTCCTCATCCCGCGCCTCAAACAGCCTAGACAGCACTCTATACACCACCGCAGACGCCACCGACGGCGTCTCCCTGAACTCGCGGAGGTCGACGACCACGAGACCTTCCAGCTCCATGTAGTCAGGCTCGCCGAACGTGGCGAAGACCCTCTGGCTGTTGCCCTCGGCAACCGCGTAGGAGACGTCGAAGAGGCCAGTCTCGTAGATCATGTTCATCCCCCTCACGAAGTTATCCACCTGACTTTTGTGAAGCCTAAGCCTCTTCCACACGCTGTCCTTATCTGCATCTTTAGCAACATCTGCCTCCAGCCTCTTCATTACTGTGTCTATATCCCGCAGGTCTTTTCCCGCCAACTTCTCCAACAACCTGCGGAACAGCATAGACACCCGCTCGCTGAAGAAGGGGAAGAACCGCGGGATCTCCGGGTATACCTCTCTAAACCTCATGGCCCATGGCAGGAGCCGAAGCGTAAAGACCCGGCCCCCGGCATCGACCTTAGCCACCACCTTCACCAGCCGTTTGTCCTCTGTCTTAGTCTCTGCGTCTAGGACCTTGGCGCCTGGATACGTCTCCTCTACGAAGATCTCAGCCAAGGCGCGGCCTACAAGCTCCGCCGCCTCTCTCTCATCTGTCACGTCTAAGAGAGTGTACTCTTCGCCGAGGATTCTGGCGGCGATGCGCTGGATGTCTTCTCTATACCTGTCTATGAGGTGCCGCGTCACAGGCATCAACACAGTTATTTCGTCGAGCGGCTGGTAGACGCCGGGCGCCTCGGGCGGGAGGACTGTGAGGAGGTAGTCGCCCTGCAGGTCCAGGGCGAGGACTGTGGAGTTTCTCACCGTGTAGATGGCCGACAGCGCCATGTTCTTCAGAAGGACGGTCTTCCCGGCGCCGGTGGTGCCCACCACCAAGACGTGTTGATACATCGCCCTCTCCGGCAGACGAACCTCCACGGGGAGCTCGAAGCCTCCCGCGTACAGCATTCCTAGGAGTATCCCCTCCCTGGGGAGCCCCAGCATCTTGGCTATGAACTCCGGCGACGGCCTAAACACAACGCTGAGGGGGTCCACCGGCGTGTAGACGGGAGTCGGCTCGCAGTCCAAATCGTCTATGGGGCACTCAGTCAGAGGCTCCAGCACTATCTGGGCGGGGGTCTTCAGCCCCTCGAGATCTTCCACGGGGGCGTAGAGAGTCTGGATGTGGGCTATGTGGGCCACATGCCGCCTCCTCACCTCCACCACCCTCCCCAACATGACAGACCCCAGGATGGTGGCCACCCCCAGGTATTCGCCTATCCTCGCCCCCACCCTGAGGTACGTGTCGAAATCTACGTCGATGACGACCCTCCGCTTGTCGGCCCCCACAGAGGCCACCTCGCCGGGCGACACTCTGCCCAACACCTCGCCCAGTCTCTTCTCCTCCACCTTCTGTCTAATGGCCTCCACCCGTTGCTTAAGCTCAAACCCCGACATGATCCCGCAACGCGTCGAGGAACTCCAGCTCCGAGTCGTAGGTGAGGGGGATGTTCCGGCTCTTCACCGCATGTCTAAGGGCGATTAAGAGGTTGGCCGTGAGCCTCCTGGCGTGGGCGTCAACCACGTCGATGACGTAGGGGATCCACCTACTTGTGACGGTCCAGGCGAGCCAAGCCGCAATCTCCTCCGCCTCGCCCCCCAGCCGCTTGAAGTCGTCGTAGAGCATCTCCACCCTAAAGACCGAGCCGTAGACAGAGACGTACCAAAACACCTTGTCTGGAAAGGCGTAGTATCTGATGTCCCTCCCAACGTATCTGAGGTGGAAGGGCCCCATGAGGTATATGCCGGACTTAGGCGCCGCGTTAGAGACCACATAGGCGTCGTTGCAGTAGCGGCGGTCCACTTCGACGGGAAACGCGTCGAGGACCTCCCTGGCGCAGAGCTTCTGCGACTTGTCCACACGCTTCACCACGCCCACTGCGACGAAGCCCGCCTCCCTCAGCCTCTCCACAGCTGTCATGCGGATTTTCAAGAGATGCGTCTTGGCCCAGTGGTCGAAATATATCGGCCCGTCTACCACAACCAAGCCGCCTCCGCCCCGCTCCGCCACTCGGATCAGCGCCTCGCTCTCCGCGGAGACTCTGACCTCGTCGAAGATGTCTTCCTCAGTGCAGTCGCAGTCTTCGTCTAGATACGTCCCGTCGCTCCTCCTGACGATTAAAAAGTCCAGCCTCCCGTCACGCTCCACCTGCATCAACACCTCCCGCGGCGCCCTAAGCGCGAGGAACCTCCGGCCCAGCCCGCCTGGGATGAAATCTATAGCCTTCTCGCCGAGGCCGTACACAGCGACGCCAACCACGTAGGCCGAGAAGTGGGCCCCCCCCCAACTTCCGCGTAGAGCCGTCTACGGCGACCGGGGCGAAACGCCAGGCGCCGCCCTCCACCTTCCTCACTAACGCGCCCTCCAAGGGCTTAACTGCGTAGGGCCAGGAGTCCTCCGCCTCGCGGGAACGCAGAGGCTTAAGAGCCCTTTTGGCCGAGGCCAAATACTCGACAAGAACCCTAAACCCGTCTACAGCCACAATATACGTCCTATAGTTACTTATATTTTAAACATGATACAAAAAGAGCAAAAAACTGCGTACAAGCCCAACGACGTGAAGATCCGCCTCCTCAGACGGGAGGATCAGTACGGCTACTACCTACTCCCGTTCAAGCCAGACAACCCGGCCAGACCCGCCAAGGTGGCCGTCAAGAGGGGCCGCCAGCTATACGTAGGCGAGGCCTGGGTGGATTACGTAGACGGCCACTGGGCCGTGGAGCTACCCTACACCGACGAAGAGGTAGAGCTGATATACCTAGAGTAGAGATGATGCAGAGAATCGTCGTAATTTCAGGCAACTCTATCTAGACGGCTCAGCGAAACAGCACGTCGGCGCTCCGACGCCTCGCGATAAGGCGGCTACGCGCCGGGACTGTCGACACGAGCCGGGGCGTGTGATTGGCCGAGAAAGGAAGCCGTCATGGCGTGGCGGCTCTTCAACTACGGCATATGTTGCGGCGCGGTGGTTAAGCCCGTCTTCTCAGCGTTATCAGTTTCCCTGTCTTGTCAACGTGTTTACGAAGCGCCTTCCCCCAATCCCTTTATCTACACGCCCCGACCTTCAGGGTACGTTTCGATATCTTCCTAGCCCCCTCCTTCCCATCCCGTTAGTTGCCAGAGGTAGAGGGAGGAAGAATAAGCTGTCGCACCCCCAAATTGTAAACAACGTCAATAAGCTTCAGATATAGAACTGTCATGAAGTGACGAAAAACATTCAAGCAATGAGTGCGAATGCTTCACATAGCGCAGAGATGCATAGTCACTCCATACCGAGACAGCTGAAATCCACGTAGCCAGTCCGCGGGTCGGCTTTGCATATCGCTATCCTTCTCCCGTGGGATCTCCACATCTTGCTCTCCCCGATGTACGCCATGGCGCCGAAGAGTTCTGGCCATGAAAGCTCGACGGCGTAGATGAGCAGCCGGCCGAGATCCTCCTCGGACACCTCCACCTTATACTTCGCGTCGATCACCAACGTCCTCCCGCCAGGGAGCTTCACCACATTATCCGGCCTTATACGCGCGCCGCCAGCCAGGCTTCGCAACCCGCTGACATGCCATACATCGTATTCGACCTCTACGTCATTAACAAATCTACCGCCGGCTTTCAAACTCAGACGCCCCGCAGGCCGTATAGCCCCCACGCGTTGTAGCACCTTAGCTAAAATCCACAACTCGTAAAGCTTGTGCGTCGAGATGAGGTGAAGACGGTCTTCCCCGCCCCTTTTCAGGAGGTGGCGATGCGCCCGATATGCTATATACAGGTCGACTCCAGCGGCTATCACCGGGTTGCTCCTGCCGACCTCCCTAACCCTCATAAGGAGCTCCCGCGTTATCAACACGCCGCCGGTCTCAGGAAGCCGCTGTAAGACCTCTCTATGCGCAGAGATAAGACGACGGAGTTCCTCCGTCAACACGCCGACGCTGGACGTCTTGAGGTCCGTAAACTCTTCGAGTTTTTGAACTAGGGCCTCTAGGTCCCTCTTCACGGCCTCGTTTAAAGCTTTAAACACAGCGGCGGCACCGAGATCTTCTACGACCCTAACCCTAGAGAAGACCCCCATTGGCACGCCCCTCATCATAAACTTAGCTGTCTCAGCCACGTTGGGTCTCCCCACTACGCCCCCCGCCTTCACCAAGAGCCTCTCCAACGAAAGAGGCCTAAATGTCGACAAAAACCTCCACGTCAACTCCAGTACGGCAGGGCTATACTCCACGGCGAGGGTATCCCCCCACCCAAGCGCCACGGCGGACGCCACAACCCCCAGGGGAGAGCCCGCACGTAAATACGTCGGTAAATTCCCAAAGACGGAAACGACGTCATCTAACATCCTGCGAACCCCATCCCACCCAACCTTAGGCACCACCTCCACCACGCCGCCGGGACATTCGATACGGCCTGCAAACCCGCTGAAGCGAACCCACCCATCCCCAACCTCAGGCAGAGCAACGCCAACCTCTGCCGGTTCCACGGCACCGTAGGCGGCCCTAAGCCATGCTAGGACTGCATCCCTTAGCTCCTCGGCGGCGGACCTGACACATTCGGCAAAGGCGCCCAGCTCGTTTAAATTTACCTTAACGTCCTCCTGGAGACTAGGGGACATTGAACCCGCGGCTCAGTTTCTCCGCATACTCTGCAGAAGCCTTCAGCCCCCAGCCGCGTAACCTATCGGCCACCCGTCTCAGGGTCTGCGCCGCTTGACCCTCACCACCCTCTATCTGTACGTATCCAGACAGGACGTCTAGCTGCGGCACAACATACGCAGCAACGGCAAAGTCGAGAAGATACAGCAACTTCTCTGGACGCCAGCTCTGTGGTGCACCACGCGACACCACTGCGTCAAGAGCCCTAGCCGCCGCGAAGAACCTCAATGCATCTGCGGCGATACCCGGGGTTATCTCCACGGGACACACTTCGCAGCTATACCCCTTCAGTTCTCTATTGACTTCGTCTGTTATACAGGCCAACAGGTTTCTCAAGTCTAGAGGGCCTGCCGCACGGGAGCACCCCACCTGTATTTTCAACATGGATCCCCTATTTTCACTAAACCAGCCGTAGACCTCGCTGAAGATCACGGCATAATCCGGAGACTCCGCAAGCTCGAAGATTCGTAAAGCTCGCTCCGAGTCGAACCCCTGCAGCTCGCACTGCGGGAGGTTGGCTACGCGCTCACAGAACTTCTCTACCTCTTCTTCTGAGTGGCTGAGATTTCTGAACCGTGGGAAATCTACCACTGTAAAGCGCCTTCTCAAGGCGAAGCCCAGCTTCTGGAGCAAAGACCTATCAAAGCTGTTCATAGTAGCCAGAATCCGGAAGGAGTAAGGAACCCTCAATTCCTCATCCCCAGCCTTAAACGGCTTATTCCTATGCTCCACGTCAAGAAAGGTAAAATACTCGCCAAGAGCGAGATCCAAATTAGCACGGTTGAGCTCGTCAATAGCAACCCACACAGGCCGCTTGCCCTCCAGGCTCCTCCTGATGGCAGCAGTAATAAAGCCGTCGCGCCACTTCTCCTGCAGGTCAAAACCCCCAACCACATCGAAGGCGGTCCACTCGGGGTTGCCAGTCCTAAGCACATAGTCTATGCCTAACCCTTCAAGGAGGTCACGTATGTAACTCGTCTTGCCAGAACCCGGCGGACCCACGAGCAACAAGCTCTTACCAGCTATGAGCGAGGCTAACACGGCCAGCCCAATTAACTCGTTTGCGGCCTTTCCTAGAGCTTCAAATACACCAGGAGACGGACAACCAAGTTTCAGGATCTGAAACGCCCAACTCGTACATATAGGGTTTAGGTAAGCTGCGATTATAGGGGGACGATACACAACCGCAGAGATTTTCTCTAAGATTGTTTTAAGCGCTACGGGTTGAGAAAACCTATAAACTCTATCAAGTTCAATATAGAATAAAGTTGAATCATTCTGTTTATATTTATCTATAAATTCTTTGTATTTTTTCTCCCACACCTCGAGATAACTGACTTCATCGGGGCCGACTTCTGTCGACTCTGAAGATAAGAGCGATTTGTATAACCACGATGATGTATTGCGTAAGTCGCATTGCAACGACTCCAGGCGCCTTCAAAATTGTTCGTAATCTACCTCTTCTACCTTTCCCACTTTAGAAATAGCTATAAACCAGCCACCCCTCTTTCTATCAACACCGTTCTTCAGTACGCTACTCTCTCTGACATCTTCTTGCGTTACATAATGAATGACACAATCACCAGGCTTCAAAGCTCCCACATTAACGTACTCAGGCAGAGCCTTCCCTCCCCTTCTTGCTGGGCTCCACATTAATTTACAAGAAATATGATATAGTTCCCAAGATTTTTCAACAAAAAACCTGTTACAGTTATAAGACTGTTCCGCACAATTATCTCCTATAGCCATAGATGAAGGCATAAGAGTAGTTTAAACATATCTATTACCATACTTACAATGACTTCTGAGAGGGCACGCGTTGCAACGAGGTCTCCTGGATGAACAAAACGCCGCAGCAAAGTCTATAAACGCGTAAGCTAGCTTTCTGTCCCACTTAAGCAACCCAGCTAATCTCCCTAGAGTGCCATCCGTCATGTACCGCCTTGGTGGGTCCACGCCCAATACTGTACGAGATAGAATACGTGCAATGTTGGCATCAAGTAGCGGCACGGAACCACCACATGCAACTATATAAACAGCCGCTGCAACATAATCACCAACGCCAGGTATACGTCTCAGCATCTCGTAGTCGCATGGTACCTTGCAGTCATGCACCCTCCTTAAGTACTCCGCCATGCGGAGGAGCCGTTGTGCCCGCTGCCTATAGAGCCCTAGCGGCTTCAGGAGCTCCTCTAGCTGTTCAGCGTCGGCACCAGTTAGCGCGCATGGAGTCGGGAAGAGCGCTATCAAGCGGTCATATACCTTCATAACCATTTCAGCCTTGGTTTGTATAAGGAGTATTTCTGCTAGCAGGATGTGCCAAGGGTTTCCGCTGTGTCTCCATGGGAAATCCCTCCTGACTAAAGGCCAAGCCTTCAGAACCGCCTCAGCAACAACCTCTACGTCTTTGCTGTATTCACCTAAGGCCATATGCCAACTGTTTCAGGCACAGACCCGCTCTGGACAACCTCTTTAAAAATCCAAGCTCATAAGTTTCCACTACGTCTGGTTTGGGAAGGATGGGAAGTGTGGCGAGCACACACTCGGCGCCAGTCTCTATAAGCCCCGCTATTGCCTTCTTTACGGTAGTAGCTGAGGATCTTAGTGCGTTAGTGATGCAGGTCTCAAGGCCGCTGTGCACGTGCCTTAAGTCTCGGAGTATATCTATGTACGTCTCCCGGAGACCAGCCGCCTTCACGTCGTCCAGCGAGGGACCGAATGCATATTTTGCCAGATACTCGATAAATAGCTTGATCTGTTTCCGCTCCATGTACTCCTTTAGGCTGATACAATCAATATCACCGATTATTACATGCTGAATAGCGTCGCCGGCAAGGCGTTGAATCGACAGAAGCATGTCATCGAACGATGCAAAACTTATGCGGTGGATGTGTCTCAGTGGCACAACTACTGTGCGTACCTCTCCGCTACCCCACTTTTTGGCCAACACAATCCCTACTTCAGTTTCAACCACCTGCATACCCTCAACATCCTTAACTATGGGGAGCTGAACAATCAGCGGTGGGGCTATGCCCAGCTGTCCAAGTATGCAGTTATAGAAGCCCCTATGCGTCTCAAAGTCCTCCCTAGTAATACACGGAAGCTCTATACGAGTGCGTTTAAGCCCCCGCACTTTCATGCGCACACGCCCGTACTTCCTTATCTTATTTAGGCCCACAATGTAACGTACAGACCCCTCACTTACGCAAAACTTAAGTGGAGTGCCGTAGCTGGCCCGCTTAATTACTCTATCAAAGTTGAGACCAGGCCTTACCTTCAGCACGCCAATGCGTCTGAGACTTAAATCATATAGATAAAGCCAGGCCTTTTTGCCAGCGAAGGTATACGTGAGGAGAATGTGAGAGGTGCCACCGGGGGTTCCGCACCTCGGAAAGTCCATGTCTACCCCCCTAATTCTGAGGTCAGAAATATAACTAAGTATGGCCCGCGAGACTCCGTCAAGTTGGCTTGATAGGAGGTGTCTGATTACTCTACCAATGTTCTTCCCGGGGGCCCTCCATAACGTTCTGTACACGCTTTCCAGCCCTCTGCTGTGGTCAGCTCCGTGTATTCTCATGTACTAGTTGGGAGGAGGGTCCATACTGCTTCGAATAGCTCATCTAGATAGCTAGCAACAGCCCCCCTTAGCACGACGCCTATGTCGTAGTTCGCGTAGAGATGGTGTCTCGTCAGGTTAAAAGTACCTACAATGGCTACCCGCCCATCTATGAGTATAAGCTTTGCGTGGATACCTCGTACCTTTACGTTCCTACCACCAGCTTGGATGTACTGCGTGGCGTAGCGCACCTTTATGCTGGGCAATAAGCCCCTTATTGGTTCAACGCTCCCTGCGCTGGCAAACTCCGTGATTACCTTCACCTCCACACGACTTAGCCTTTCAATACATTCAGACAGCATAACGCCGAGCAAGTCGCCTATGTAGGGCATCATTACCTTTAGCGAGACTTCCGATGAGCAGACGTAGCCTTTAAGCGCGTCGAAAGTGCCAAGGAAACCCATGCGCTGTATGTAGGTACTTATGTCTCGATACAGCTTGGGGTTAATGATTAGGTCAAGGACCTCCCCAATTATCTCTGGGCGCTCTTGCGCCTTCTGCTGTCCAGCTATGCACCACTTGGAAGTCAGTAAAGGTTTCGTGAAATCTAATACGCTCTCCTTGAGCCTGTATACTAATCCCTGTGCCGCCAGCTGCCTTAGCGCCAGCGCTACTACGCCAGCATCCACCTTAAGCCTTACAGCCAACTCATCAGGATAGGCGCATCCGCCGACCTCCTTAATCGCTTCAATTAGTCTCTTCTGAAAATCGCTGATTAAGGCTGAAGGCATGCCGATCTGTTAACGGCCTTCTCGGCGGCCCTCCAACTTAAGAACATATTTCCAAGCCCGCAGGTCTCATAGAAGACACATGCCCTACACGCACTTCGGCACATTCTTGGGCATGGCCTGCTGAAATCACAGATATATTCGACAAAATCGGCTACATCATTTGCTATACTCCTTACGCCACCTATGCCGCCTGGCGAGTTATCGTATATTAGAATCTCAGCAACACGTTTGCTTTTGTCTACGAATACGGCTTCGCCAAATTCGCTCGGCGAAAGCCCCGTGAGCCGTGTAAGAGCTAACAAAATGATATGGCTAATGCTGTGCACTACCGTTAGCGGAGTAGCCTTAATGGACTCCCCTATTTTTTCAACCGCACTGTAATCTAGCTTAACAAGAAGGCCCTCGGTCTTCAGCTTTCTGCCTAGGAATATAAGATTACCTTGGCTATCTACATCGAATACAGGCAACCGCCTATATCTACCGGAGTAGGGGTGCCCCAATAGGTACATAATTGTAAGTATATATACTGTAAACTCTCCTACCACCACCTCTCTAGCAACAGGTATATAGTGGATCAATAAATCGCCAAGCGCTCTCCCAGTCCCCTGTTTTGGTTCGCTTGGAAATATAGTTATAGTGAAGGGTTTAGTAATATTTACAGAAGGATTAGCTAGGGCTGGCCTAGCCACATTTTGCGACAAGCCTCGGTATTGAGGGAAGTATATTGGGTATGCACCCTCTGTACAGAGCCCATCGTGATAATACTGGCAGGAGGTGTCGTTGAAGTGACATTTAAACGCGAGCGATTGAAGTGGGCGTTTGGGCTCAATAGGCTTTAGAGCCTTTAAACCTCTATGTCTCTTGCAATATGCTTCCTTGATCGTAGTTATAGGTATCACAAGCTTAATGTTACTATCTGTAGAGAACTTGAACTTGTGATTGCTTCTTTGGACGAGCGGTACGCCAACGTAGGCTTGGTACAGGTTAGCTTTGCAAAATGGACACATATTCGTGGTACCTGCTTTAAATAACCTGCCGCAGCTGGGGCACCTAAGTATGTTAAGCGAAACCAACGGGGCTTCAAAATTGTAGGTGACCTTCTGCAAGTCGTACTTGACTATCGTTTTTCCCTCTTCTGCTTTTCTTAGAATCTCTTCTAGGGCGTTTGCGATAGCATCCGGTTGGTCTTCCTTCATAGCTAAAATCACTGATTTAAACCGATGGAACAAGACCTGTTGCGCCATATTATTCCTTTAGGAACTCCTTAAGTTCCCTGGTTCTTGACGCCTCTACACTGCTCGCTGCAAAGAAGTACCCGCGAAAGGTTGTAATTTGCCCATGGAGTGCATGCTTAATAGCGTATCTGACATCTCGTCTTCTCCGATTATAGGGAGCCGGGAGATTGTAGTTAAATTCAACCTGCTCATCGGCAACTCTTAAGTTATACAGCATTTCATCACCACCGAGCACTTTTACCACGTCTTCGATATTGGTTATTGAGCTCGCATTCCGCTGAATGCTGAGTATCGTCTCTCGAAGTTCGTTTGCTACGATATTATTATGTAATGAGAGACTGCGGGGTAACTGTGCAGTATTTATTACCGCGTTTGCTACGCGCTCCCAAAGGCTTATCCTCTCGTTTATGCTGGGCGCATTTGTGCCAATCTGCGTGTCACATAACAATCTTTGTATGGCCGCACTGCCGCATCCTATGGAACAGCAAAGCTTCAGTAATGCAACTACATACCTCCTTACGGCCCTTTTAAGGGCCACCTCGTTGTCCTTGCCGACAGGATATATCTCCCGCTCCAACGCCAGCTCCCTGTCAGCCCCGTTGCTTAGGAGCTTGTAGTTCTCAAAGAAGTAGTAGTCAATCCTCCGCTCTGGGTCGAACAACGCCAGGACGGCGGCATCTCTATTCCTACCGGCTCGCCCTATCCTCTGGATAAAACTTGTCACGGTCATCGGCATGCCGTATATCACAACAAAATCCACAACTCCATAGTCCACGCCTACCTCAAGCGTGCTTGTAGCTACTAAAACATCCAGCTCGCCTTTCTTAAACTTGTTTTCTACCTCTACTCTGTCTTGGTCGAAGTCCGTAGAGTGACCCCCTATCCTAGCCTTCAATTGCCCTATTTTTTCATCGTTATTTAACGCGTGTATTAACTCATTAGATTGGTCAAGATAGTTTGTAAAAAATATGCCCTTGGGCATAATGCCGCTATTCTCTTTTATACCTTTAAGCAACCTCCAGATAGCCATGACAGCTGTGGCGTCAATGGTATACGACTTCGGCATAATGAATGCAAACACACGCCTATGTCCCACGGTCTCGCGTTCCTTCTCAAGCTCGGCCTTAACCACACGTATATCGCTGGGAGGTACACCAAGCAGACTCGCAGCGAACTCCTCAGTTTTGCCCATCGTTGCGCTTGATAAGACGTAGGTAATCGAGTGATTGCTCGACGGCTTGGCCAGTCTATTAAGTACGTATTCTAACAGACTTAACAAGTGATGTACTTGTGCACCAAAGCTGCCAGAAAGCATATGTGCTTCATCAAGTACTATAAACGATGGGACGCTGGGCTTTGTAGGCTGTACGCGGGCTAGATCCGCTTTACAATTTTCTTCTTTACACTTTCGGCTCCAGATATGCGGATATACATGCCCGCAACGAGGACATCTCTTGAAGCCGGCGCCGAATATTGACCACTCGAACCACTTAGGGGAGCTTCTTCTATCAGCACCTGATAGGATTCTGTTTATCATATCCTCGTCTGTTATCAATATATCTGGCGGATCTCCGAATATTTCGTCGCGCGTAAACTTCATATGCTTTTCTATGAATGTAGCTAACTCGCACTGCCCACCCCCACGGCATACCACATGCTTGCCGTCAAACTCTACCTCGGTGTGGTGCTCCGGGCAGCGAAGCGGCAACGGGAGCGGAAGATCGGCGAGTTCATCCCTAAACCTGATATTTCCATGAAGTACGCCAAATGTGGGAGATTCATACGGCTTGCCGCTTGTTTGCGCAACCCTATAGATCTCGTAGAGCAGGTGGGCAACCTCTTCCAGCTGGTCGTTGGCAAGGGCTTTCGTTGGATACATGAAGATAGCCTTGACACCTCGCCCCTCTTTACACCTCTTATATACCGAGAGGATAATAGAGGGTATTAAGAACGCCATCGTCTTACCGCCGGCAGTCCTAGCCATAACTGCTATGTACCTCTTTACCTGCCCATCCTTCCTTATCAAGCCTTGGCTCGCCAGGACTTCTTCGATTACCTCTTCTTGGTATGCATATAACTTCTCAATACCCATGCGTCTCAGGGCCTCTGATATGTAGGTTAACGATTCAGCCACCGTCTCTTTGCACCGTTGGTCGACTGTAAGCTTGCTTATTAAACCATTGAAGAACTCCTTTACAGTAAGCAAGCTGCGCTTTATTGCAGGCAATTCCTCTTCTACTAATGCGTAATCTCGCAGTAGGTATGTCTCTGGCTCTTCTTCGATTAACATTGTGTTGTAGGTATATGCATACATCAGCCCACCATGAGCTGCATCCCACTTTATGCCTAGCGTAGCTCCACCTGTAGCCCTCAGCCGGCCCTCTACTTCTAGCAGGTGACCAAGGGCCCAGCGGCTATCCCCCTCGTTGGGGTTAAAGGTATAGAGAATGCCCCTCTGGCAGTAGCGCCGCAGTTCCTTATCGAGAGAATAGCCTCCCACAGGCTCCACCACGCCGCCTAGGTTTACTAAGTACGCCTTTATGACATGGCGCTCTCCCTTCGTACATCTGCCTATGATCATTCCAAACGATGGGTAATAGTATGCTACTAAGTTGCCTTGCTTATCATGCACCTCAGCCCTAATTGCATTCCACAAATTATAGTCTCGCGAACCAGCCGGTACTATATGGACGAACTCCGACTCGGTGTCGCTACCCGCGCCGATGCAAAGTATAGTATGTTTTTTTGTGTCCACTTTCCCCTCGGGTAGCGCAGTTACAGCAAGCCTGTTGAAGATCTGTTTTTCATACTGCTTGAGTGGATTGTTAACTAGGTCTGTTAACTTCGTGCATTCTATCGGCACTACTAGAAAAGACGTGATAACACACCCTTCCTCGTCTCGTGTCACCTCCTTACTATAGCCCTCTGGCTGAGCGAGCGAGCTGGCGGTAATTCGATAAGTGATACTACTAAACGAAATAGCGGCGCCCATGCGTATACGTGCATAGCTACTATCATCCCATTTGCTTTCATAATCGTAGTCGTATTTTGTTCTGACGTAAAAGCTGAATTCGACGTCAGCGAGCCCCCTTTCTACCTTTGCGTTAAGCAGATCTACACCGAATATATAACCTGGATATCTGTAGGCAAACATATCCTCATCTTCGCCTTCGTCTTCATCCTCCTCAACTTCAATATCGCCTCCAAACTTTTCGCACAGCTCGGGCTGCCAGAGGTTAACGGGCACTGGAGAGATAACGGATATGTGTGGTTTTTCGATATGGTGGCGAGTTCGTAAGAATTCTAGTATCTCGTGGTTGATCAGATCCTCAAGTGTTCTACTCATTCTTCATCTGTTTAATTTACTAATATAAATTTTACGTTCTACCGCTCTCAATAGTTGTCTTAAGCGCCATGGCGAGCTTGACGCTAAACTTCGGCGGCACTGAATCGGCGATTGCACGATACATTTCATCCAGGTTTAATGGCCGTAGGTCGAAGTCGTCCGGGTAGGTGTAAAGACGTGCTAGTTCTCTAACTGTTATCATTCTGTTGTAGGCTGGGTGCAGCATTAGGCTACGCCGTGGGTGCGGAACAACTTTCACTAACCCGTCTAGCGGCGGCCTGTAGAGCCAGTAGGAGTGTTTCCTGTCTATATTTACGTAGCTGGAGGCGTCGATCATACCTGCCTTATGTGCGCTCACGAGCGAGTGGCCCGGTGGGATTAGGGGCACCAACTCTTTAAGCTTTGAATTTATGCTGGAGTTTATGTGGTTGTACAGGACCTTCCCATCTACCTTACATGGGTCGATACTACACGGCTCGGGCGGTAAGCCGCGAAGCAGGTCTATGGGCTTTGGATAATCCTCCCTTAGCCCATTGAGCGCCGAGAAAACCGCGCCGACATCCTGTCTCCTTAGTGCAATGAGGATCCACCGTCTCCTGGTGGTCGGCACGCCATATTCTGAGAAAGCTATTAGCTCATGTTTGACGCCGTATCCCAGTTTCCGCAGCGCCTTAGCCAGCGGTCTCGGATCCCATGATGGCACTTCCTCCACGACAACGGCCTCAGGATCCACCTCAGCAGCCGCCCTCGCAACTTCGGCGTCTAAACCATATTCGGGATGAGTAGCACCACGCCTGAACCTCGGAGTAGCTAGTGAGTACGGCCTACATGGCGGACCCGCGATAACCACATCAACATGGCGATACTTGCCAAAATCCACCACCCTCACGTCTGAGACCAGCATACGGCGTGGGCGTATGTTAGTTTTATACACCTCAGCTCTTGCAGTACTGTGTTCAACAGCGACTTCGATAACGTAACCAGCCTTGGCAAACCCATAGCCGAGCCCACCAATCCCCGAGAATAACTCGATCACTGTTGCCATACTTACTCAGCAACTCCATGAAAATGACGTAAGATAAGTACTAGAAAATCTAGTTATGCATATGATTACTTCCAATAGTAATATCGGAAGATTTTTGAGAAGGATATTTTTAAATCGGCGCATATCATAAGAATAGGTTATGCTATAAAACCATTAAGTACTTTAGTTATGTCTACGTGGGATCTTTAGATTTGTTATAACATATATTTATGCTTTATTAATTTATAATTAGTATAATTATCTTAATTGATCTAAATATTCAACAGGGGTTTACTATTAAATATCAAGCTAATCTGAGGTATCTTCCAGACATAATATAAGTCCCAGCTTTGTATGACCACGGTTCCTATAGCGTTAGCAGATAACATGTCTTATCGTTCTGCCGTCTCTTCGTGTCTGCCCCTCTATTCTGCATCCTATCGCTGGCAGGGTCAGCGCTAGGGGGAGTAGGCGGTAGGGTATTGTCCACATGGCTTCGTTGCGGTAGGCTCCATCTTTGAGCCTTTCGAGCTCTTCCTCGGCTTGGGCTCTGAGGCGGCGGGGGCAGTCCTCGGCGGCGGCCTTCAGCATGGCCTCGTGGGCCTCGATGCCGCTTTTGAAGCTCCTCCTCTCCTCGACAAGCCTCACGGCGAAGGCTCTGAGCCAGCATACTGGGTGCCCCGCCAGATGGGCCGAGTCAGGCGCGGCGAGGGAGCCTCCGGGGGCTTACCTCTCTGTGGACGTCCGCGGCGGCGCAGACCTCCTCCACCTCGCATTTCGTATACCTCTCCCGGAGGGCCGCCGCGACTGGCCTCGCGCAGTCTCTTGGCTTGAACTCGGCGAGGCAGCGGGCCGCGTCGGGGCCCAGGGCCTCTGCCAGTTTTTCGTTGGCGCGGCGCGCCGCCCCGGCGTGAGGCGCCCTCAGAAGCTCCCCGGCGGCGGCGTCCACGGCGGCGTCTTCGGCCAGCGGCTGGGCTTTCCTCCAGAGCTCGTGGAAGTATCCCTCGGCCTCCTTCAGCACGGCTGGGGGCATCAGCGCGGCGAAGTTCGCGGCGGCGGGGTTGCGGAGCCCGGCGGCTGTGAGGGGAGCGCCGCCCGCCGCCAGGCCCCGGGCGCCGATGTAGAGGTTGCCCGCGTGGCCTGGGTATATGCGGACCGCGTCGCGCCACTTCTCGTACACCTCGCGGGGGACTGCGTAGTCGCCCACGACCACCCTCACCGCCCCTGTAGCCTTGGCGAGCTCCTCCAGCGCTTCCGCGTCCACGAAGCTAGTGACGGCGCTGAGGCTCTCAGCGCCTATCTCAGCCAGACACCTGACCAGCGGCCCGCAGAGGCGGAACTCCAGCCGGAACATACAACCTCCGGCGCGGCCTAATAAAACTGTTGCGTATAACACAGCCGGTTGAAGATATGCGCACCCCCTCCCGCACCCACCAGGGCCCGCGGCTTTCAAGACGCCGCAGACCTGCGTCCTCCACTAGATGCAACAACTCGACAGCGAGGGGCACATGCTCACCCCCCTTAAGCTGTAGTGGTTGTTCTATATTGTTTTGCCAGTCATCTATTTATTATGCTCTCGCTTTAGTCTGTGTCTGAGCTTTATGGGCGTGTGGTGGAGGCGGCTTACCCCCACGTGAAGAAGCTTGTGAGCCGTCCAGGCGTCTTTTTTTTGGCGCCGCCGGGCTCCTCCCGCGGGTACATATTGGAGGGGCTTTTGAGGGAGGGCGCGGTGGATAGGGCCTACGCCTATCCGAGACTTGCTGAGGAGCTGAGGGCCAGGGGCCTGGCCGTGGGGGGTCTGCCCAGCGCCGAGGAGCTGAAGAGAGGCGCCGATAGACGCGTCGTTGTGGCTGTGGAGAGCTCCCTCCAGGCTGTGGAGCTTAAGGAGAAGCTGGGGAAGAGAGCCAAGTTGATATACCTGCCCAAGTACTTCAAAAAGGC
>WYEB01000345.1_pt1 | contig 16918 bp, 6 predicted proteins | sample 6343061 | NCBI WGS metagenome assembly WYEB01 (sample SAMN13812332, study PRJNA600296) | hot springs metagenome | biome: ENVO:00000051; feature: ENVO:00002007; isolation source: sediment sample from Evening Primrose shelf | place: USA: Yellowstone National Park, Evening Primrose Hot Spring ... | reverse complement strand
GCCTCGGTATTTTGACCACGGTGCATTCGGCCCGGGAGGCTACCAGGGGGTATAGATCCTCGGACGCGAAGGCCAGCTCGGCGTCTATGCCCCGGGGCGATATGCCGACAACCACCTCGTCTCTGCTCCTCAACGCCTCCAATATCTCGCGGTCTGTGCCGTAGACGAGCACGTAGTCGGCATCGCCGCTGAGCCTTATGCCGAGCTTTCCGGCGGCCCTCTCCGACTCAGGCGAATAGGCCTTGACCGCCTCGATGCACACGGGAGCTTAATTTCAGATGGTTTTAGGCATTAGCCCCGTCCGGCTGACCGTAGTCTGATCGGACCGGCGGAACCTATATTTTTAGGACGCCCGTATTGCATGGAGCCCATATCGCCCTTCGACTGGCGCTACGGCTCCGAGGGCCTCCGCAGGCTCTTCTCCAGGCAGTCCATCGTCGACGCCTACGTCGAGGTGGAGAGGGCGTTGGTCTGCGCCCTGGAGGAGCTGGGCGTGGCGGAGCGGGGGTGCTGCGAGGCGGTCTCGCGGGTCTCGGTCCCCGCCGACGAGGTGTACAGGCTGGAGAGGGAGCTGAGGCACGACGTGCTCGCGCTGGTCCAGCTCCTCGAGGAGAGGAGCGGATGCCGTTTCGTCCACTACGGCGCTACTTCCAACGACGTGATAGACACAGCGTGGGCCCTTCTGATCAGAAGGGCGCTCGGGGCGATACGGGAGGGGGGCCGCGCCGTCGCCGAGGAGCTGAGGAGGCTTGCGCTCAAATACGCCGACCTGCCGGCGGTCGGGCGGACCCACGGCCAGTGGGCGGAGCCCATCACCCTCGGCTTTAAGTTCGCCAACTACTACTATGAACTGTACATAGCCTGCAGGGCCCTGGAGGGGGCGGAGGAGAGCATAAGGGGGAAGCTGGGAGGCGCCGTGGGGACCATGGCGTCTTGGGGCCCCCTGGGGCTGAGGCTGAGGGAGGCGGTGGGCAGAAGGCTGGGCGTGCCGTTCCACCCCATATCCACGCAGGTGGCGCCCCGCGAGTCCTTCGCCTATCTCGCCTCGGCCCTCGCCCTGCTGGCGGAAGTCGCCGAGAGGCTCGCCACCGAGGTGAGGGAGCTCTCCAGGCCCGAGATCGGGGAGGTCCTCGAGACGGTGGGCGGCGGGTCCTCGGCCATGCCCCACAAGGCCAACCCGACCAACAGCGAGAGGGTTGTGAGCCTGGCGCGGTACGTCAGATCCCTCCTGGTCGTGGCGCACGAGAACGTGGCCCTCTGGCACGAACGCGACCTCACCAACTCGGCCAACGAGAGGATCTGGATACCCGAGGCGCTCCTCGCCGTGGACGAGATACTGGCCGCGACGGCCCACGTGCTGAGGACGCTCCGGGTGGACGAGGAGAGGATAAGGCGCAACCTGGAGGCCGCCTTGCCGCACATCACCAGCGAGTTCCGCATGCTGGAGCTGATCAAGAGGGGCGCCAGGAGGGGCGAGGCCTACAGGATCGCAAGGGCCGGAGGAGGGGCCGGCGAGCTGCCGCGGGGCTGGCCCGTGAGGGAGCTAATAGACTCGGCGCTGGCGCTGGAGGCCTGCAGAGGCGGGCAGACCCACCCCGCCTAGCGGACCGATCGGCTTAAGGTATACCCAAGCGATGGGCTTCGAGGCGGGCCGCCGCGGAAGGCGCCGCGCCTAGATGACGCCCTTGGCCCTGCGGAGATCGACCACGTGCCCCACCTCGGGCCCCGTGCCCAGCAGGGTGACGGGCCTCCCGAGCTCCGCCTCTATTTGGTCCACCCACCTCCGCGCGTCGGCGGGGAGATCCTCCCACCTGGTCTTCCCGGCGGCGTCTCCGAAGAGCGCGTCGAGCTTCGTTATGGCTATCTGCGTCGGCGAGTTCAGCGCCACGGCGCGCCTCGCGAGCTCGAGGTTGAAGGGGGCGGCCCTCCTGGGCCTGCCCGTCACAGCGCCTCTCTCGACCCAGCCCCTCCTCTCGGCCTCCTCGGGCGGCAGCTCGCCCGGCAGAGGGCCGTTGCCGACCCTGGTGACGAAGGACTTGAAGACGAGCACCACCTCGTCCACGTCCTTAGGCCCGATGCCCGCCTCGCTGGCCACGCCGGACGCCGTCGTGTCCCTGCTGGTGACGTAGGGATAGGTCCCGTGGTAAAGCGAGAGGAAGGTGCCCTGCGTGCCCTCTACTATGACGCCGCCGTCGGCCAGCCCGCGTATCATGGCTGGCACGTCGGCGAGATACGGCTTGAGCTCCTCGAAGTCCCTTGCCAGCCTCAGGCGCCTCAACACCCTGTCGACCATCGCGGCCCCGACGCCCTGGCCGGTGGAGCCCACCGTCTTCATCAAGTGCTCGTCTCGCCTCTCGGCCTCCACATGTCTGTCCTCTATGACGCCGGTGTTGTAGTCCACCTTGGTCCTCCCCCTGCCGTACCTCTCCGCCTCGGCCGCGAAGACGTCCAGCCTTATGAGCGCGCCGGGGGCCACCGCCAGGACCGCCGAGGGGTCCACGAAACAGCTCGGCAGAGACCTCAAGACGTGCTGCACGCCGTTGTGGACGACCGTGTGGCCGGCGTTCGGAGCGCCGGTCCTCACGCAGAGCTTCGGCGAGTCCCTCAGGGCCAGGTACGCCGTTATCTTGCCCTTGCCCGTGTCCCCGAAGAACCCGTCGACGACCACGTACAACACGTAGCATACACAATGACGTTTTTAACTGTTCTTTCGGCCGTCTGGCAGTGCGGCCGGGAGAGCCTTACGCCGTCCACTACGATGCTGTTAAGACCTCCTCTGCGGCTCTTTTCTCGATTAGGTAGGTACCCTTCTTGTACCGCCTGGCGAGTCCCTCCCCCACCAAGCTCATCATGAGCCTACGCACAGCCAACCCATCCACATCGCCTATCCACGCCGCATATATCCCGCGTCCTTATGGAGATTACGGCACCCCTCCCGCCCTCCAGCCGCCGCTGGACGTATAAAAGCAGTGCGGGGAGGTACTGCTTAATCTTCCAGCCCTTCATACCCTCAGCCTCTTGGCGGCATTCCTTACGCTTGTGGGAGTCGTGCCGGCCGCCTCAGCCAGCATCGTCAGCGGCGCAGTCCTAACCCGCTTCTTCTCCCTCTCGTCGAAGACGTGCCGCTCAGGCCCCATATCCACAACGCCCTCGACCACCAGCCCACACTGCGTACACACCACCTCCCCCCTCCGCCACGGCGAGGGGGCCTCCGCACGAGGGGCAGCCCGCCCGACCCATGACCCCGGGAAAGCCCACCTTTAAAAGTTTTTCGCAAAACCGCTATAATTATAAGCGATAATGATATATTGAGGTAAAAATCGCCGGAAGTACGCGGTTTAATACGGCGCATTTCTTGACTAACAAAAAACGTCAGCCCCACGAATCCTTGGGGTTTAAGGCGCCGGAGATCCTGATTTTACAAATTTCATAGAGGCCGCGGGGCGCGCGGTGGCGGGCCAGCCCGGCCGGATCGCCGGTTTTCGGGCGAGGTTCCTCACGCGCCGCGGACCCGTGGGGCGCGCCTCGACGCCGGAGGCCGCGGGCCCGGGCGCGCCGCCGCGGTGCGGATCGTGCGGGGACGCCGCGCCCCATGCTATATACAATATATATTGGCCCCCGCGCTCCGGGGCCTGGATATATAGGTCGGCGCGCGCCGGCAAAACTGGTCTTTATTACAGTTCGTCCGCAGGTCGGGTATAATCCGTTGGCCCCCTCCCTGGGGGACTCGCCGAGTTGGGGCGGAAGGCTTTTTAGGCGGGACGCCGTCGAGGCCATGGGGGCCGCGGCCTGTAGGCCGGAGGCGGATCCCTCCATACTGATCCACGCGGACCCCAGGGCCTGGGAGGAGCTGCTGGGCCGCTGCGTAGATGCTTTTATGGAGGGGGTGGGGACGTGGTCGAGGACCTCCAGAGCCCTGCGGAGCTTCGGCGCGCCGTCCGCCGCGCGGATTCCGCCGGCCGAGTGACATGCTGGACGTAGGGCTGGCCATACTGATAGTCCTCGCCGCGGCCTTCATGCTGATCAGGGGAGACCCCAAGTGGATATACCCGGTGATAGCCGGCGCGCTGGCCCTCTTCTTGATACCGATCGCGACCCAGCTGGTGATAGCGGCCTTCACGCCCAAGGGGGCGCCTGTGCCGACGTTGTTCGAGTGGAGGCAGGGCCAGCTCTTCCCCTACCCCTACCCGGCCGCCTCCCTGGGGGCCGAGCTTGAGAGGAACTACGCCGCCATCCACAGGACCTACGAGGCCCTTCTGGCGGCTCAGCAAGCCTCCTTGATCGCCCTCTTCGCGGTTGCCTACACTGAGACCTTCATCGCGGTCGCCTCGTCGTTTACCCCCGTGGGCGCGGTCATACAGGCGTCGAAGTTCGTCGCGTATCTGGCCCAGATAGGCGATCCCTTGTTGCAGATCGCGCTGACCACCTTCAACGCCGCGACCGCCGGCGTCATGATATTCCACTTCCTCGACCTCATGGCGAGGCTCGCCGTGAGGATGGCGGCGCCGCTCCTGGCGCTGGCCCTCCTGGCCATGATCTTCAAGCCCACGAGGGCGCTGGGAGGCGCCCTCTACTTCTTCGCCTTGGCGATGATCGTCAGCTCCTACATAGGGTACTACCTATCCCCCACGGCAGAGTCGTTCACGGCGTGGGCGTTCCAGACCTCGACGTGGCTCAACGCCACGGCCGCAAACGCCACCGGCACCGCGCCGGTTCCGCTCCTGTTCGTAGGGGGGACTCCGAATACCTTGTATCTGGCCCGGTACAACAACACGTTCGTGACGCCCAGTCCCGAGGAGATCGCCGCCAAGATCAACGAGACGCTCGGCCCCTACAACCTAACGGTGCCGGAAAGCGCCGTCGCGGGCGCCGTGGATCTGGCGAGGCAGTACGGGTTCTTCGACAAGGCCGCCTTCAACGGGACGGACTGGGTCGCCGCGACGGCGGGCTCCATCACGCCCATAGCCTACGGCAACAAGACGTGGAACGCCACCGCCGTCCTAGACTGGCTGGACTTCCCCGCGCCGGCGCCCCAGGAGGGGGGATGCGTCCTGTATGGGGACTTCAGGGAGCTCCTCGACTACCTTATGCCGCCCAAAGAGGCGCAAAGGGAGAAGGCCTGGGTGGCCAACCTGTCGAGCGCCATCTGCCGATTCCACCGGTGGCTGGGCTTCGCGAGCTACTTCGTAGACGTGAGGCCGCCGGAGTTCTGGCGGCTCCTGGCCGTGGACATCAGGTACACGGCCCTAGGCGAGCACGACGCCGTCGTGGGGAGGGGCATCGCTAAGGCCCTGGACGGGGTGTGGGGCTGGCTGTCCGGGCCCGACAACGAGACGTGCCTCAACGCCCTGGGGAATGAATCGAGCTGCGCCGTCCTCGACACGACGATAAGGGCGGGCCTCTACAACTTCTCCCTCTGGAACCTCCGCGGCATAGGGGCCAAGGCCGCCGCGGACCCCGTCGTCGGCGGCGTCGCCGACTACTTCAACTTCTCCCTCCCCAAGGCCTCCCTATATCTAAACAAAACCATATATCTATATACATGGACGGAGGTCTGTACATGGACCCAAGGGAATAGGACATATACCTCAAGCAGGCAGTGGTGGGACGCCTACAGCGCCCAGAGGGTGGATACGCAGATACTGTACAACCTATCGACGACGATATACGGAAGGCCCTGGGTCGTGAAGGGGCCCGAGAACTACACGGCGCAGATACCCGTCGTGGAGAGGAGCTGGGTCATCTCGGTGTGGAGCGAGCACGGGCCGTGGGACGGGCCGACGCCGCCGAACAACGCCACGTGCACTACGGAGGGCAGGCACGTATACAAGACCCTCTACGTCTACGACGTGGCGCCTAGGGAGCGCGTCCTCTACGGCTTCTGGTGGCTCCAGGGCGGCCTCATCTACGTGGAGCCGAGGGGAGGGCCTCTGCCGGGCCTCCTCTGGGACAACTCCACCTCGGCGGCCTACGTGGATGGGGCCGAGGGCCAGTTCTACTGCACGGCCGCAACCGCGCCCGCCTCCACGCCCGAGGCCGCCTCGGCCTTCCCCGCCTCGCCGATAGCCGGCGTTAGGGACGCGCTGGATTGGCTCACAAGCCAGGACTACCTGGAGCTGGTCGTCGTTAGGAACGTGTCCCTCGCCTATCTGAACAGGTCCGGCTTCTTCGGCCTTGCGCAGGCCGCCGGGAGGATCAACTCCTCCCTCGTGAGGGCCGCCGTAGAGTCGGGCGAGGAGTTCCTGGCCTTCATCAACGAAAGCCCGGCGGCCCTCCCCATGTACTACGCGGTGCCGTCATCATACCGGGCCGAGAACTTCCTCGTCGCGTGCGCCATGTACGACTGGCGCAACTCGACTGTCGTCAACGGCTCACTGGAGCTGGCGCCGGGCAAGGAGTGGTGGATCGCGGCGTACCCCATGGGCGACTCCAAGGTGGCCGAGGCCGTGGTGGCGGCCAAGGCCGACATGTTCAGGTACGTCTTCGGCATGCCGCCGCCTCCCCCTCCGGCGAATTTGAGCGGCTTCGTCAAGCAGTGGAGGATCCCCTGGAACAACAGAACCCTTCCCTACAAGCCGTACTACGGCCCCGGAATGGGGATGCCGCCTAGGGACAACGCCACGGGGATTCCGCTGTGGAGCATACAGAACCTGGAGGACGTCCAGACCACTCAAGGCAACATAGTGGGCTGGCTGTTCACGGTGCTGTTCGTGACGGTCCTCTCCATAGCGGCGGTGTTCGAGTTCCTGGGGGCCCTCTTCGACTTCCCCACGCCCGTTAGGGAGGTCTGGGGCTTCGTCATAGGCGTCATCCAGGACTGGACCTACTGGCTCCCCATCCGCGTCGCCGTCAGGGGGAAGCTGTTTACGCGCGTCTGGCGCGCCGTCAAGAGGCCGGTCATGAGGCAGACCGTCCGCATAGCCGCGAGGGTCCACGCCCTCGCCGCCTCGCGAATACCGGCGCTCAGGTACATCCGCAGCCCCGACCTCAAGGAGTACTACCGCGAGTACGTGAAGCGCAGGAGGGATATCGCCTTCAAGGATCCCGCCGAGCAGATACGGGAGGAGATCAACGTCAAGTGGAGGAGGGAGGCCCTGGAGCGCGTTCTGCGGGCCATGGAGGAGAGGGCCGACGTGGAGTGGATGAGGAACCTGGAGCGCAGGAGGGAGGAGGAGAGGCGGAGGATGCTGGAGGCCGCCAGGCGCGTCTGGAACGCCATTAAGGCCGACAACATGGTCGAGGTCGTAAGGGAGCTTTCGCCTAGGTTCGACATGTGGCTGCAGGAGAGGGTGGAGATGTCCCGCCTCTCGATGTCTTACTACCTCTTCTGGTGGCGCCTCGACCGCCTCCCGTTCGCGTGGCGGTCCCTCCTGCGCCTCGACCCCCACGTGGTCGCCAGGCTCGAGGCGGAGGGCAGGATCAAGCCGGAGGAGGCGGAGGCCCTCAGGAACCTCCGTGCCGCCCTTGAGGCCTACGCGGCCGAGCTGAGGTGGGGCTGGGCCAGGCTCCACTCCGTGCCCCAGTACGTCAAGGCGGCGGAGGAGGAGTTCGAGAAGGCCCGCCAGAGGATGGCCCAGGAGGCCGAGAAGGGGCTTGCCGACTTCCGCCGGTTTATCGACGAGTTCCAAAGGCGTTACGAGGTCCTTAGGAGGTACTTCTCAGGCGACGAGGGGGAGAGGGCCAAGGCGGCGGGGGAGGCCAAGAAGGCGGTGGAGCGCCTGGAGGAGGCGCTGAGGCACTTCGCCGTGATGGACAAGGCGCCTAGGGCTAGGCTGGTCGCGGCCCTCAACGAGGCCCTCCGGCACATAGCCGAGGGGAGGCCTCCCCAGATCCCCAGGGACGCCTCCGCCGAGGATATAGTCAAGGGTCTCGCCCTCATGGACTTCGACTTGGCCGTAAGGGCGTTGAGGAGCGCCGAGAGGTACCTGGAGGCCCACTACGCGGTTGCGCCCACGAGGTACGACCCGAGGCAGATAGCGGCGGAGGTGGTCAGGTGGCATATCGAGGAGCGCATCCCGACGCTGAGGATAGCAGGCCTCGCCAGAGGCATAGCGCTGGGGGCCAGGGGCGCCGAGGAGGGCGAGGTGGCGCTTAGGTCTTGGGCCGGAGGGAGGGCTGGGCGGATGCCCGCCGCGCGCGTCGAGGAGGCGCCGTGGGAGGCGGTGGCGCACAGGGCGTCGCTCCTCAGGGAGCAGCGGGCCAACGTTGCCGAGGCCGTCAAGATTAAGCCGGACGTGGTCCTTGCGGCAGACTACGCCAGATATCTGGCCGGGTTTAGGGTCGGGGAGGAGGCGCTGGACGCTCTGCGCAAGGCCGTCGAGTACCGCCGCATAGCGCGCATGCTGGAGAGGGCGGAGGAGCTGAGGATGCCCCCGACGGCCGTCGAGAGGCTCGCGGCCGAGGCCGAGAGGCTGAGGCGGGAGGTCCTGCAGGAAACTGCAAACATCTATAGGAGATTTCAAGAGGAATTCTTCTTCGTCAGGGACATAGTCGAGGGACGCCGCGTCGTCAGGCGGGAGGTGCCTGAGGTGCGCTCCGTGGTTAGGGCCTTCGAGGAGTCTCTGGCGCAGGCGCTTAGGGAGCCGGAGAGGAGGGAGAGGGCGTTTAAGGAGCTCTTCGCGGAGAGGGTGGAGAGGCTGGCGGAGGAACTCAACAGGCGGGGTGACGCCGAGGGCGCCGGGAGGGTTAGGAGGGCCGCGGCAGAGCTGGCCAAGGCCTCCGAGAGGGTGGGCTGGAGGGCCGCGGAGGACGTGTCCGTCGTGCTGCCGGCAGTCGCGAGGGCCTTCGAGGAGGCCTACGCCGAGGCCAAGAGCCCCTCCGAGCTCGCGAAGGCCCTCAAGGCGAGGGCCGAGGAGGCCGCGAGGCGTTTCGAGCAAGGGGGCGAGCGGGACGTCGCGGCCCGCATAAGGAGGGCCGCGGAGAGGATCGCCGGGGAGGTCGGCGATAGGCCCTCCGTCGAGAGGATGCGCGCCCTACTGTCGCCGGAGCGCGCGGGCCGGGCCGTAGAGGGCCTTGAGCTACTCCGCCGCCTCCTCTCGAACAGAGCGGCCCTCGACGCGTACCGGAACCGGAGCGGCGAGGCCGATAAGGCGGCCGAGGGGCTGGACAAGGCCAGGAGGGTGGCCGAGGAGCTGGGCCTCTCCAACGTCTTGAAGGCCCTAGAGAGGCCGGACGGGAAGCGCATCGCCAAGGCCCTGGGCGAGCTGGAGCGCGAACTGGCCAGGCTGTACGGCGCCCTTGAGCTCGCCGAATACGTCAGACGTCCCCGCGCAGATGCGGAGTTCGGCCATGCGTGGGCCGTGGCTAGGTTGCTGGGCCTTGAGGAGGCGGACAGGCTGTTTAGGGCTCTGTCCGAGGTCTCGCTCTTCGAGCTTAGGGAGGGGAGGGAGGCCTTCCGCAACCCGCTTTACGATGAAGTAAAGCACCTCATCGACGAGGAGAGGGCCAGGGCCCTCGTCAGGGCTCCTCTGTACTCGTACGTCGTGGACAGGCTGGGTCCCGACCTGCTCCGGCCCACGTACGCCAGGTGGTACGGCCTCTTCGCCGACTACGGCTCTTATCTGGCTACGGCCTTCGAGCACGCCAAGACCAGCGCGGCCAGGGCCGGGGCGCCTTTGGGCTTGACCGGCGGCTTCAGCTACGCCGGCAAGATGATGCGCTGGCTCGGCGACTTCAGCAGGGAGGCGGTGGCGAGGGGCCTCAAGGCGTACTACAGAGGCGAGGGGAGGCCGTTCAGGGAGCTGGCCGAGATGACGATCCGGGGCGCCAAGGTCCAGCTCTACGAGAAGGCGGCCGAGCTGGCGAGGGCCCGCGCCGAGCAGCTGCTCTCGCAGGCAGTCGGTGAGGCGGCCGAGGGGCTTAGGGCGGAGGCGGAGGGGCTGAGGCTGCTGGCCTCGGCGTTGCGCGCCAAGGCGGCCTACGAGGAGGTCCGCCTGGTCCAGACGTATCTGAGGGGCGCCGAGAGGAGGGCGGAGGCCCTCCTGAGGGAGGCCAAGTCGGCGTGCTGTGTGGAGGCCCAGCTGGAGCTGGAGAGGAGGGCGAGGGAGGGCCTTGAGGCGGCCCGCAAGAGGGCCGAGCGGCATCTGGCGGACGCGAGGGCGCGCTATAGGGCGCACGTGGCCGAGATCCGCGATTTCGTTAAGGAGCGCGGCGATATCCGCGAGGTGGCCGCGAGGTACTTCGGCCTGACGGCCAGGTCATTCGCCGGGGATCCCCAGGAGGTCGCCGAGAGGATGGTCAGGGCCGTGGACGTGAGGCGGGTCGTAAGCTGGGCGGACGAGCTGGCGAGGGAGCTGGGCGAGGTGGCGGTGAGGGTAATAGACGCCGAGCGGGTATACGCGAAGTTTGAAAAGATGCTGAAGGCAAAGGCGGAGCCGATACCGCCCGCCTACGACCTGAGGCTCGCGGAGGGGTTCTTCGAGGGGCCCGTCCCTCAAGCCCCCAAGAGATCCCGCGTGGAGGAGGCGGTGCCGAGGGCGGTTAGGGACGTCTTTACAGCTTACTACGCCAAGCTGAGGGATGCCGCCGAGAGGGCGTCAGTCTATCTTGCGCTGATGAGGGGGGACGGCAGGTTCGCCAAGAAGGAAGTCGAGAGGGCCAGGCAGGCCCTCCTAAAGGCCCTCAGGGCCGGCAGCAGGGACGAGGCCCTCGCGGCCCTTGAGGATCTGAAGAAGGCGCTGAAGGCCCTCGGAATAGACGTGGAGGGCGATTCCCCCGAGGCCTTCGTGAAGGCCGTGGAGGAGAAGGCCAGGCCGGCCTACGAGGAGTACGCCGCGGCGAGGAGGGAGTACGCGGCCGCCGTGGACGCAATCGCCAAGTTCTCGCCCGAGGCGGCCCTCGCCCTGGGCGAGGCGGCGAGGGAGGCCGGCTCCGACCCGATATCCAGATGGATGGCCCTTACTGCGTACGAGGCCAGGGAGAGGGCCTTGAGGGAGTACGCCCCCTACTGGGCCAAGCCCCTCGAAGAGAGATGGAACTCCCTGCCCCAGGCCGTGAGGGAGATCGTCGCCAAGAGGGAGGACGAGGCGGCTGGGGAGATCCTGCGCAGGGCCCTAAAGGGCATCGGCATCGCCGTGAAGAGGGACGCCGCCGCGGACCTGGCGGCCCTTGAGGACGCCCTCGCCAAGGTCTTCACGGCTAATGGGGAGTGGGGAGACCTCGGGGATTACGTAAAGCAAGTGGTCGAGGCGGCCAGGAGGGTGCAGAGGGGCGAGGCGTCTACGGACGAGCTGGGCAGGGCGGTGGACGGCCTCCTGGCGGCGTATGGAGCTAGGGCGGCGGAGCGCTTCGTGGAGAGCGACAGGCTCGAGGACGCGGTGGGGGAGATGCACGAGGCCATGGGGCGCTACGCCCGCGGCTCCGGCCTCAGGATGGGCAGGGAGGCCGCCGAGAGGGCCCTCCTCCTCGGGCTCTCCGCCGTTCCTCAGGAGCACGTGGAGGCCTACGCCCGCGGCGGCTGGAGGGGGAGGATAGAGCCGTACGTGGCCTACTGGACCGAGGACGAGGGGCTGGCCAGAAGGGCGGGCGAAGCCGGCTGGGAGGTCCGCCAGATAAGGAGGCCCGCGAGCTTCGAGGAGGGGGTGCCCAAGGAGTGGAGGGCGGCCTACGTCGTCGCCCCCCGCGGCGTGGATCTGGCCGCCGTGGAGAGGGCCATAACCGAGCTGGTGGACGGGGCGCCAGAGGGCATAGCCTACATAAGGCCCGCCGAGTGGCCAGCGCCGGAGCCCTTCATCTGGTTTATCCTGAGGGATAGGCAGCCGGCCAGAGACGGCGAGCAGATAGCCGCCTACTCCATAGACAGGCTCTCCGTGGAGGAGCCCCTGTCTAGATTCGGCGAGGCCCTTAGGGCAAGGGACCACGACGGCATGAGGAAGGCGGTGAGGGAGCTCTACGACGCCCGCCTCAACAGGACGGCGTGGCAGATAGTGTATGAGTTCGACCGGAGCAGGGCTAGGGACGCCCTTGAGCACCTCAGGAGGAAGTACGGAGAGCCTGAGGAGCGACTGTGGGAGAGGCATGGGGAGCTCTACTCCGTCTGGCTCGCCTTCAGGCTTGCGGACGAGTTCGAGTCGTATCTGAGGAGCGGGGCGGGGAGGGAGCTCAAGGCCAAGGAGGAGGCGGCCGACCTCCTGGCCTTGGGCAGGTGGCTGCCCGTGGAGCTGGCGCGGCTCTTCTGGCTGAGGCTTTCGGGCGACCCCGAGGGAGGGGCCGAGTTCAAGGCGGTCTGGATAACCGCGTTGAACACGTGGTTCGAGGGGCTGGCCGAGCCCTATCAGCCGAGGAGACCGGCCGCGGCCAGAAGGGCTCTGGAGCTCTTCAACGCCTTCATGGGCGCCGGCCTCAAGTACGAGGAGCTCTTCCCGCCTCCCCAGAAGGCCGAGCGGACGGCCGAGGCCGTGAAGCCAGCTAGGGCCGAGTCGGTCAGGCAGGCCGAGGCGGCCATGCCCGAGTCTATGAAGCCGGAGTCGGCTAGGCCGGCGGAGGCCGGGGCGGTCGAGGAGCGCGGCTTGAGACGTGAGGCTGTTTCCGAGAGGCCGTCCGCCGGGCCCGAGGCCGCGAGGCTTGAGGCCGGGCCCGAGGCCAAGCCGGAGGCCGCCAAGCCCGGGGCCGTCGAGACGGCTACACGCGGCCTAGGGCTTGAGGCCGGGCCTCAGGCCGTCGAGCCCGCCGTACGCGGCTTAAGACGGGGGGCCGGTAGGCCTAGGGCGCCTATCGCCGACATCATCCCGGAGGGGGGAGGCGCCATGGAGCACCTCCTGGGGAGGTTCGGCGTAGTTCTGGACGGGGACGCCGCCTCTAGGGCGAAGGGCATGGCGACAGCCAAGGTGAGGGCGAGGCTGGAGAGGGTGGCTAGGAGGGAGCCGGAGTTCGCCCACATCTTGGCCGAGGCGGCCGACGCGGCGCTGGGCTCCCTCGGCTGGCTCACGGCGTCGCCGGACGCCGCGAGGCATGCACGGGACGCTTTGTTCTACTTCTTCGAGGGGTATGCGACGAGGGACGGCGAAAGCCTGTACTCAGACATAGAGCGCGCCGTCAGGGAGGCGGTGAGGAGGGCCGAGGAGGCTGGGATTCCGGACGCCGAGTACCGCGTGAAGCAGTTCGTCCTGGAGATCCTAGACGTCCTTGCGAGGGCCGGCGAGAGGTACAGGAGGGACGCGCTGAAGGGCGTATCGGCCGTCGAGAGGGCGCTCAGGGCCACCGCCTTAGCCGGCCTCTCGGCGGCGGCCGCATATTCGGCCTACCAAGGCCTCTACTCTGAGGCAGTAGTCTCCTCAGTGGCCTCGGCCATAGCGCTTGCCGACGCCGGGCAGTTCAGGGATGCAGTCGAGTACGTCCGGAGGGCGGCCAAGGCATTATACGAGGCGGCCAGGGACGTCTTCGAGAGGGCCAGGGTGGCGGCGGAGAGGCTTGCCGAGCTCTTCGTTGAAGCAATCACGCGCGTCCTGGCTTGGGTAGATGAACACAAGGCCTACCTCTTCCTGACTGCCGCGGTTGCGGCCGGCCTGGTGGCGGCCTCCGCCGCCATGAACCTGTGGGGCCTTATCGAGCTGGGCAGGCTGGCCCACGCGGCCTCCTTGATGCCCTTCGCCGCCCTCGGCGGCGTCGAGCGCACTAGGGAGGAGGCGCTCAACCTGATCAAAGGGGCGCCGGATCCCTACGGGAAGTTCCTTGAGGTGGCTAAGGCGGCCAACGCCGGGAGGATAGGGCTGGCGGAGCCGTGGAACTCCCTCAGGATGTTGATACTGCCGAGGCCGTCGGAGGAGAGGAGGCTGGTTTCCGGCAAGGCGTATAGGGAGCTCGACGAGAGGGGGAAGAGGGCCCTATTCTACGCCGTCCTCGCGCTTGAGGAGGCCCTCGGCATCTACAGGGCCGCGTCGAGGCGCGCCGGGAGGCTCGAGGAGGCGGTGCGGAGGGAGGAGGTCGGCGAGCCTCCGCTCAAGCGGGCTGTGTACGTGGCGGACCTCGGGAGGCTGGAGCGGCTGGCCGAGGGGGAGGAGGCCTTCGAGAAGGCCTTGAGGGTCCTCAGGGAGAGGCTCAACGAGTACGCGGTCAAGCACGATCTGAGGAACCTCTTGGACGTAAAGGAGAATACGGCAAGGGAGCTGGCGGAGGCTGAACATCGGGAGTTCTCCAAATACAGCGGCGTGAGCTTCGGCGTGAAGGCCTACGCGGCCCTTATGGCCTATAGGGAGTACGCGCTGGGCAGAGGGAGCGCGTACGGCACAGCGGCTAGGTACTGGCTTGAGGAGGGCGGGTCGGCCTGGCTCCTCTACTACTCGCCGTGGACGGCGTACAAAAACGCCGAGAAGGCGAGGGCCGAGAGGCCCGCGGCGGTGGAGGAGATGGTCGCCGAGGCCCTCCGCCGCCTGTTCCTGAGGCCCGGCCGCGACCGCCACCGCGGCTTCGTTGAGGAGCTCGCAAAGGGCGGCGGGCTGGCGCTGGAGCTTGAGAGGGAGACCAAGTCGTCTTACGTGTTTAAACTCTACAGACTTGAGGAGGGCGGGCTCAAGGAGCTGGGCGTAAAGCTGAGGATCGCAAAGGTGGGAGAGGGGGAGGGCATAGTCTACACTCTGGAGCTAGACGCGAGATGGCGGGAGTTCTTCAAGCAAGAGCTCGAGGCGGCGGTGAAGGCGGCTGAGGAGCTTAGGGGGCGTCTGCCCGTCGAGGACCCCTTCGCCTACATGCTGGGCTGGCCTGCCTCAGACGTGTCGATAAGCGGAGAGGGAAACGAGAGGGAGCTGCGGATGTCCACCTCCCACCTGTGGCAGATGGCCGAGACCCACGCCCTGTTCGGCTGGTCCGGCGTCGCAGTGTCTGGTGTGAACTTGACCCTTGAGGGGCCTAAGCCGCAGTTCCACGCATACACCTCTCTCGACAAGCTCGACGAGGCCGTCAGGAGGAGCGCGGAGAGCGGGTGGCTCAGCAAGCTGGGCGTTAAGGCGAAGAGCTGGGACGACCTCAAGCGGCAGGTCGCCGAGCGCTGGAGCGGCGTGGTGGAGGCCGCCGTGAGGCGTCTGGGCGGGGATGTGCAGAAAGAGCTAGAGGGGTTGGGGAAGAGGCTAGACGACGACAAGGTGGCTAGGGAGGCCGTTGCGCCGGCCCTCCTGCTTATGCAGGCTGAGAAGCTCGGCGTGAATGAGGAATCCCTGAGGTACTTCGGCGCGGTGATCTCGGGGGCCATAGGCGGGGATGGGCATGTGTCCGCGGCGGGGAGGGGGAGGGTCGGCTTGACCAGCGGCGAGCGCGCAATCGCGTTGCTCTGGAGGGCCGCCCTCGCGGCGCACGGCATAAAGGCGGAGGTGAGGAGGGCCGGGACTGCGTTCCAAGTCGTCGCGTACGGCGATGACGCGGTCAGGCTGGCCGGCCTCTACTTCCTCTTCGGGCCCCCCTTGCTTGAAGGAAGCGAAAGAGTTATCAGCCACAAGCTTGTGGAGGCTGTGGAGCTGGGGTCGAAGGTGTCGGTGCGGATAGAGGAGGGGGGCTGGAGGCGGATCAAGGGCGGCGCCGCTGTGGATCTATACATATCGGCTGGTAGCGTGATGGGGGTGTTCAGCCTATACCTCCACAATAAAGTGGTCTTAATATTCAGATCCACAAACCGCGAAGAAGTAGAGCTAGGAGTCCGCCTTCTAAGGCTGGCGGGGGTGGAAACTGAAGTGAAGAAAAGCAAAGATATGTGGTACGTCCGCGCCTTCACCGACCAGCTGGCCGAGGGAGGTGAGGAACTGAGAAGAGGATTCATCAAGGCGGTGGAGGAGGCGTTGAGGAGGGGCTGGGTAGACGAGCAGAGGGCGAGGCGGTGGATAAAGAAGTTTGAGAGAGGTATATCTACGTGGGAGGGGTACAAGTTCAGCCTAAAGCTGACGGAAAGTGGAGCGTTAGAAGTGAGCCTCAAATCTACGCAACATGAAAACATCGAAAGACTCAAACATAAACTAGAAACCCTCGGCTTGAGTGAGGGCGAACACTTTACCGTGACGTGGCTGGAAGGCGGCAGACTAGGCTACTTGTACATCACGAGGGAAGGCATCAAAGAGGTAACATACATCGCTAGACACGGTCCCGAGCCGCAGAGACTGAGGGCGGCATCGTTAATCGAACATCTCCGCAAAAGGGCTGAAACAAAAGGCGATAATGTGCTCCAGAAGTTTGAGGAGCTGGTTAGGGAGGGCGAATCTAGGGGCGCACTCAACGCCGAGGGGCTGAAGGCTGAGGTGGCGATAGAGTGGGAAGGCAATCACATCGTCGTACCCGTGGAAGTAAGGAAATTAGAGGCATGGGAAAACGAAGACAAAATACGCATCAAGGTGAAGGCTATGGTAGACGGCGTAGAAGGCGAGTGGGTAATGACCTTCTTCCGGTACGGCAGAACCAATGCCATAATGGGCTACACTAATACACGCGACGACGCACCTGGCGGAAGAACCGAAGACGCCAAGCGGATTATCGCACTGGTGAAAACACTAACGGGAGAGGAGCCAAACATAAAACGCGACAAATACGGTAAAATTAAACAAATTGTATACACGAGACGGCATCTAAAAGCCGCGATGAAATATGTCGAAATTGCAGAGACCATAAAGAGGTGGTTAAGCAACAACGACAAGTAAACAAAGAAAATTAGTGTCCACAGTAGGAGCTACGGCGGCTGTGAGCTAAGATATACACCCTTCAGACGGGGCGGGGACCGGCTACGTATAACTACTTTACATACATACACAGAAAGCCTACATGGTCTTAGAAACCGGTATTTTTTCCCGCGCACACTTTATATACGCCCTACTTTATGGAACGGAGGTGATAAGCCAGTACCTCACCCGCCTGAAGACGCTGGACGCCTACGTGGGGAGGTTCGACGTGGTCATAGTGGGGGCCGGCCCCGCCGGGATGTTCGCGGCGTACGAGCTCGCCGAGGCCG
>WYEB01000343.1_pt1 | contig 16985 bp, 17 predicted proteins | sample 6343061 | NCBI WGS metagenome assembly WYEB01 (sample SAMN13812332, study PRJNA600296) | hot springs metagenome | biome: ENVO:00000051; feature: ENVO:00002007; isolation source: sediment sample from Evening Primrose shelf | place: USA: Yellowstone National Park, Evening Primrose Hot Spring ... | reverse complement strand
AGTTGTTGAGAGTTTAATTAATTTTGCTATGAATTTATTTAGTAGAATGGGTGGAAAAGCAAGTAATGTATTAAATACAGGAATGGCTAGAAGTTTAATTAAAAGAGAATTGGAAAAAAATAAAGATACATTAAATATATTTGGAAATATATTAATATTAACTGGAATATTAATGTTACATGAAAGATCAACAAAAGAATATGATAAAGATTTAGACTTCTCTCCAGATAATTATAATCAGGATTTAGGAATTGTAAAATTATACAATAAAATATATGATATGGTTAATGGATTAATTAAATTTAATGAAAACTTTGTAAATGTATTAGAAAATAAAGATAATTTAAAACTATTTTAGATTAATTTTTATTACTTTGTTTGGATCAAAAGGTTTGCCAACATATCTTAGAAAGTTCATAAAATACTTTTCAATTGTTTTATAATCATAATAAATTATTAAATGATATTTTACTTTATTTTTTCTTTTAATTATATATATGTAAACATAATCATAATATAAAGATAACTTTTTTGTTATTTTTCTTAGATAACCTTTATAATAAGGAACTAATAAGAATAATAGTTTTTTATCTAATCCAACTTCGAGAGGCAACATTACATCTTTTACATGCTTATTTAAAATCTCGTCGGGATCTTTAATTGTATTAAATTTTATCCAAGTAGATAGTAATTTATATAAACCATAATCTCTAAAATATATTTTAAATAATCTATTAAGATATCTTAACCCCTTAGCATATTTTTTCTCCCTTTCAGATCTTTCTTGATTAATTGATAGCGGAAATCCGGGAGAGTATAAATCAAATCCTTTATGAACTACATCAATACTATAAATAAAATCTTCAAGAGCAATCATATCTCTCCATCCTACCTTTGTTAATATTTTTTTATAAGTATCTAATGAAGCAAATCCTGAACCAGAACCAAAACCAATAATTGTATTTTCTCTATATATTTTTATAATTCCTTTTATTAATTCATTAAAGTAATCAGGAAATATGACATCAAAGTCTATATAAAATATATAATCTACATCTGGATGATTTTTAATCAAATTTTCTAATGCATATTGTCTGCCCAATCCTCTAGTAGACTTTCTTTGAAATACGTCAATAAAATCATATTCTTTTAATATTTCAAATGTCCCATCCTTTGAAAAATTATCGCAAACAGAAATTACAAAATCATATTTTAATTTTTTCTTTAAATCTTCAATTGTTGTTCTAACTGTATCTGCAGAATTATAAACAGTTCCATATATACCAAGTTTTACCATAAGATATTTTTTAATTAAAAATTATATAAAAATTATTGTTTTACAAATCTTATATCTACGGCATATGATTCTTTTTCATTAATTAATAAAGGATTAACTTCAATTTCTAATAATTTTTCTTTTTTGTATAATTCATATAATTTCATTATATTTTCATATAATAAATTAATATTTACTTTTGGTCTATTTCTAAAACCATTTAACATTGGATATAATTTTAAATCTTTTAATCTTCTTTCTAAAATATTTATATCAAAAGGCAAAGATAATATAATGAAATCTTTTAATAATTCTGTATATATTCCACCAATTCCTATTAAGCATATATCTCCAAATATTTTATCATATTTTATTCCAATTATTACTTCATTAAATTCCCCAATTACTTGTTCTTGTATAATTATATCTGTATTAAATTTTTTCCTAAATTCTTCATAATATTTTTTTAATTCACTATAATTTTGTATATTTAATTTTACTGCTCCCAAATCAGTTTTATGATTTAAATCTGCTTTTATTACTAATGGAAAATTTGAATGCAATGGTACTTCATTTATCCAATATTTTGGTATTTTTATTCCATATTTTTCTAATAATTCAAAACCTTCTGATAACATATTTTAAAATAAGTTTATTATAATTTATAAAGAATTATAACTATCAAAAATTGATAATTCATATAATTTCTTTATAATGTAATATTGATAAAGTATAATATATAGCCTCTTCAGTTCTAATAGTTTCCAATTTTTGATCAGGACATATATTTATTGATATATCAAATTTTTCTTTCCAATTTTTTATCATATCCTCAATACCTCTTGCAAAAGATCCAAAAGCAATTGCAATTTTATCTTTTTTCTCAATTTTTACATTTTTTATATCTTCTCCATATCTAGATGTTGCTATTAAATAAAAGTTTTCTTCTTTTAATTTTTTAATTAATTCTTCTAAAGATTTATTATAATAAAATACCTCATAACCAAAATAAAATTCTGTTTCATATGGATACAATAATTTTTTATTTATTTTATCATAAATTAATATGTTTGTTTTTCTATATTTTTTATTTACATTTACATAAAATTTTTCTTCTCCATTCGTTACATAAAATTTATTTCTTTCTCTCTTTAATATATAAACATATTCATATCTTGTTCTATCTTTATGATAATATACATTCAAAGGTAAAGCAGAACCAATATATTTTAATTCTTTATCAATTGGAAATGCAATTTTTCTAATATATGGTGGGGTATTTAAATATTTCAATACTTTTAAGATAAATCTTCCTAAACCATGTGAATTAAATTTTAGATCATCATCATAATATATTCCTACTTCATTTATTCCGAAATTTACAATTGCTCTTGCTAATTGTGATATTAAAAATATTCTAATCTTTTGGTCCCTTTTTTCTCCAGTAAATGTTGATGGAATTAATAATAATTTTCTCATATATAATTGTTAAAAAATAAAAATAAAAGTCCGGGCGGTGGGACTTGAACCCACGACCTGCCGGTCTCTGCGGCCAATTTAACCACTACAGCCGGCCGCTCTACCAGGGCTGAGCTACGCCCGGTATTTATTATAATTAATAAGATAATATATATTAAAAAATTTTAACTTTTACAGAGTATATCCCAAAATTTATATTAAATATTTTGTTTTTTATAATTTTGTTAATAAAAAATTGTGTATGTTATATTTTTTCTATTTTTATAAAATCCGTTCTTCCGATTTCTGATTTAGGATCTCCACCTAATATTAATATATATCCATTATTAATATATTTCTTAGCTATTAATTTGGAATTATTTATTATATCAACTATATCTTTAATTTCTACACTTTCTAATTCAGGATATACTCCATATAATAAGTATAATTTCCTATATAATTCCTTATTTGGTGTAATTCCTATTATAATTTGTTTTGGTCTTAATCTTGAAACTCTTATTATGGAATTTCCAGTTCTACTATGTGCAACAATTAGTTTTATATCATTATCAAATTCTGAAGTACTTACTGCACCTACTGCTATAGAATCATTAATATTATTCGGAGGTAATAATTCTGGCTTTACTTCTTTTTCTACATTTAATATTATTTCTTCTAATACTTTTACAGAATCTATTGGATAATTACCTATTGCTGTTTCATCACTTAACATTATAGCATCTACACCTTCTAATACAGATAAAGAAGCATCTATTACTTCAGCTCTAGTTGGTATTGAATTATTTACCATGGATTCTAATACTTGTGTGGCCAATATAACAGGCTTTCCATATAATCTTGATGTTTTAATTATTCTTTTTTGTGCAAATATTAAGTTTGAAAATCCTATATCTACTCCCAAATCTCCTCTTGCTACCATTACACCATCAGATACTTTAATTATGTTTTCTAAATCTTCTAAAGCTTTTTTAGTTTCTATTTTAGCAATTACCCAAGCTTTATCTTTTACTATTTCTTTAACTTTTATTATATCTTCTTTTGATAAAACAAAAGATACTCCTATAAAATCTGCACCTAAATCTAAAGCTTCTTTTAATAGTTCTAAATCTCTTTGGGTTACTCCAGTATCTAAATTTAGATCTGGAATATTTATTCCTTTTCTAGATGTTAATATTCCTCCAGTTAGAACAGTTCCTTCTACTTTATTATTCTCTACTTTATCTATATGAACTTTTATATTTCCATCATCTAAATATATTTCAGTATTTTCCTTAACTACTTTATAAAATAATGGATCCTCTACTGGAATACCCTCATCTTGAGAAAATGTTATTTTATCTCCTGGTTTTAATAATATTTTTTCTTTTAGATTTCCTATCCTTAGCTTTGGTCCTGGTAAATCTACTAATATTGGTTTTTCGCTATTTTCCCTAATTATTTTAAAATATTCTTCATGACTCTTCTTATCTCCATGCGAAAAATTTATCCTATATACATCTACATATTTATCTAATTCTTTTATCTTATCTATACTACTTGGACCTATTGTAGCAACAATTTTTGTTTTCTTCATAAAAGATATATAAAAATTAAGATTTTGAAACTTTTAATTATAAAAAATGAAAAATATTTATTTAACTTTAATATATTATCATAAATTCATATGTTTGATAAGATATTTAAATATCAAAGATTTAAAGTTAATCATGAGTGGAGTATTTAAATTATATGATATCAGAGGTGTTTATGGACAAGAACTAACAGATGAACTATTATATAAAATAGGATATGCATTGGGAAGATATTTTAATAACTATGAATCAATAGGAATTGTAAGAGATATAAGATTGTCTTCTCCAAGAATAAGAGATATTTTAGTAGAAACATTAGTTTATACACATGATGTATTAGATTTTGGAATTGGATCTACACCAGAAGCACATTATTTAGCAAAAGCATATAATATTCCAGTATTAATGATAACAGCATCCCATAATTCTTTGCAATATAATGGGATAAAACCAATTAATAGTAATGGAAATGATCTACCAAAAGAAGAAATTGATAAAATTGAAAAATTAACATATGAAGATGTAAGACCAACACAAAAAGAAGGAATGCTAGAAGTTATTGAAGAAGCAAGAGGTATTTATAAAAAACATTTAAAAGATAAATTTAAAGGAGTAAACGGATTTAAAGTTGGTTATGATCCTTCAAATTCTGTATTAACTTTAATGAAAGATGTATTAACAGATTTAGGAAATGAAGTTGTAGCAATTAATGATAATATAGATGGAACTTTTCCAGGTCATAATCCTGATCCTTCAAAAGATGAAAATATTAAATCTTTACAAGAATTAATGAGAAATAGAAAGGATTTAGATATTGGATTTATGTTTGATGGTGATGGAGATAGATTGGGTGTAGTAGATAAATATGGAAATAGAATTAGAATGGATAAATATTTAATACCATTTATTAAAAAGGATAGAACATATGTATTAGAAATATCTTTACCAATTTATTTAAGAAAATTAGTTGAAGAAAAAGGAGGAAAAGTAATTATAAAAAGACCTGGCCATACATTTATTAAATTTGCAGGTCAACAAAATAGAGCATATTTATGTATTGAATATACTGGTCATATTTATTTTGCTGAAAATGATTATATTGATGATGCATTATTCGGTGCATTAATGTTATTAAAATATATGAAAAAAGGTATAGATATAAATAATTTAAATATCCCAGAATTTACATGGTTAGAAAAAGATATACCAAGAAATAATCCAAATTTAATTGATAAAGTAAAAGAATATGGAAAAAATAATGGATTTACATTAAATGATCTAAATGGAGATTTAGATGGTATAGAATTATTAAAGGATAATTTAAGAATATTAGTAAGATACTCAGAAACAGAACCATTATATAGAGTTGTAATGGATTCTTATGACAAAAATATAGATGTTAATAAAATATTTGAAGAAATAGTAAAATTAAATACATAATAATTTTTATTTAAGATTCTTAACATTTAGACATTATTTTTTATATTATATTGAACTTTAAAACTAAATATCTTTAAATCTTATATTGATTTGATTTATTATTAATTTCTATTTTAGCTAATTTTTCATCTAATTTTTTAGCAAAAGAATCCCAAGATACATCAATATTCTTTATATAATTTCTGTTTTCTTTTCCTTTTTCTATTAATTCATCTTTATTTTTTATAAAATATTCTAGTGAATTGTATATTTCATTAATCATATGCTCTTCATAAAATTTTTCTTTTATCCAATAAATTCCGGGTGCGTTTTTTAATAGTTCATAACTTCCAGAAGGATAAGCATTAATTAAATATTTTCCAGCGGCTAATGATTCTAAAGGAACTATTCCAAAATCCTCCATATATGGAACATAAATACATGCTAATGATTTTGCATATAATTCTCTTAATTTTTCATCAGGTAAGTTTTGATATAATTTTACGTTATTTTGTAAATTATATTGTTTAATTAATTTCAATATTTTTAAATAATATTTTTTATTTTCAATATTTCCAACCAAATATAATTTATATTCGGGATATTTTTTAACAAATTTTGCAAATGCTTTAATTAATATATGTTGTCTTTTAGGTAATGCAAATCTAGCAACATACAAAAAATAGTCCTCTGGATTATCGTTATATATATTTTGAATATCTACACCCGGATATATAACATCTGTTTTATTTATATCTATGAGGTTTTTATCTAAAGCTCTTTTCCTAGATAGTTCTGAATTAAATATTGCAAAATCTATTTTTTTCCACATTCTTTTTTCTAGAAAATTATAAACATTTAATGCTACTTTATAGGGAAAAACTTCTATATTTGGTATTCTATATTTAAGATTCCAGTATATATCATATTTGTATGCAGCTCTTAAAATAGAATGCGAATATAAAACTTTTGGCATATTGAAATTCTGATTAAATAATAGCAATTCTGCAATACCAGCTGTAGATATTAATAATAAATCAAAATCATCAATATCAAATCTTCTTATTAATCTATCTAAAAATAATAATCCTCCTCTAACTAAATATTGTCTAAAAATTCTCTCAAATTTTCTATCATATAAACTAATAACATTTTTTTCTCCAAAATCATAGGTTTTTTCTCTAATATAAATCCAAGTCATTATCTTTATTTTATGCTTAGATCTCTTAAAATATTCATAAACTAATCTTTCCCCTCCTCCCTTTGATTTTAACCAAGGATGAAATAATAAAATTTTCATAATAAAAAATTATTATGATGATTCATAAACTTTCTTAAACATCTCTTCTATTTTCGGTAATATTATATTTGAATCAAATCTACTTGCAATTTCTCTAGCTTTTTTGGATAATTCTTCATATTTATCCTTATTATCTTTCCATATTTGATAATATTTTAATATTCCATTAATATAATCTTCTATATTATTAAGTTTTGCATAATAAATTGATTCAGATTCCCCAAATGCACTAATTACATCAGGTAAATTTGATACAACTACAGGATTTCCAACTGCCAAATTTTCTAATACAGAAAAAGAAAATGTTTCAATCCTTGTAGGTAAAAACATTAAATTAGTCGTACCTATAAAATTAATGAAATCTTCTTCATTTAACATTCCCAAATATTTAACATTAGCTGGTAAATTATCGTATATTGGTTTATTACCAGTAATATAAAATTCTATATCATTGTATTTCTTTAAAATTTCAGCAACCTTCATCAGAGTATCTATTCCCTTTTGTATACTAACAGCACCTGGGCAAACTATCTTAAATTTATCATAGCTTTTTTCTTTTGGTTTATATTTATCCAATTCAATAAAATTTGGAATTACAAATATATTCTTAAAGCCCCTTTTTCTATATATATTTGCTCTATATTCGGTTAAAAAATGATGATAAGAATATTTTATTTTTCTAGCAATTACATTTTCTAATAAAGAATAATAAACTCTTTGAATAGGTCTGTCTAATAGTATGTGATGCCCAAAAATAACTTTTTTAGAATATTTTAATATATCAATTTGTGTTCCAAACCCTAGATAAAATGCATATGTTATGTCTATATCTTTTAAATAATCTTTTATTTCACTTATATCATGCAATAAACCAAATCTTTTCTTATAATTAATTACTATATAATCAAAATTTAAATTATTTAAATCATACTTTTTATTAGCATTAGTAGTTATAACTCTGACATCATATTTTTTAGATAAATAAGATGCAACCTTTATTATCCATTTTTCAGAACCTCTATTAGCAGATAAATGTGATATACTAAATAAAGCAATTTTCATTAACTATTAAAATAAAAAAATTTTATAAATTTTTAGACATTTTGATATTTAAATCTATGTATATATTTCTAAAATAATTTTTGAATAATTTCTAAATAATTTATGTAAAAATTATCTTTAATAATCTTTTAACAAATATAACATTTTATTAAATAAGTTGTCACTATATACAAAAGCTCTAATAAATACTTAAGAGTTATTATAAGCTATTACTTATTTATGGTAAAAGCAATAATACTTGCAGGTGGATATGGTAAAAGATTAATTCCGTTAACTTTAGAAAATCCAAAACCATTGATAGAAATAAAAGGTAAACCAATTTTACAATGGCAAATAGAATGGTTAATTAAACAGAATATAAAAGAAATTGTTTTAGCTGTAGGATATCTAAAATCTAAAATATTTGAAACTATAGGTGATGGTTCTAAATTTGGAGTAAAAATATATTATAGTGTTGAAGAAGAACCTTTAGGAACTGGAGGAGCTATTAAAAAAGCAATGAGATATATTGATGAAGATATATTTATTGTATTAAATGGAGATATAATTACAAATCTTTCCATAAAACCTTTAATAGAAAATATAAATAAAGATATTATTGCATCAATTGCTTTAGTACAAATGAGAAGTCCATATGGGATAATTCAAATTGATAAAGAAAATTATATAACTGAATTTAAAGAAAAACCATTATTAGATTATTTAATTAATGCTGGAATTTATGTTTTTAATAAAGAAATATATAATTATTTACCAGATAAAGGTGATATTGAAGTATATACATTTCCGATACTTGCTAAAGAAAGAAAAATAAAGGGTGTTATTTATAAAGATATTTATTGGAAATCAATAGATAGTATAAAAGATCTAGAAGAAGTTAGCAAAGTAATTGATCAAATATATTCTTCATCATAAAATAAGCTAGGTTAATCTATATAATTTTCTATTATTTTTCAAAATAATATTGGTTTATATGTCGTATAACGTTAGTTATCCGACACAATCCTATACCGCCTAAAGACATGAAAGTATATTATTAGCAACAAATCGGAAAACTGAAAGAAATAGGCAATATAAATAGACCAATAATAGACCATAATACACTAACTATAATTGACATAAGAATAACTCTTCTCCAACTTATATTAAGTATATATTTATAGGAAATTGAAACTACTATGAAAATTATAACTGCTCCTATAAAGAATCCTACATTGTTTTCTGCCAATATATATAGCAAGACAGAAATTATAATTATTATAAAAGATACTATTCCTGGAAATAAATTAACTATTGAAGTCCTAAAAAGGATATATTTATATTAAGACGTTTAGCAACCAAATAAATAAATATTGTAGATAAAAGCAATCCTAACATAAAAGATATCATTATTCCATTAATATATATATTTAATTGTCCTACTGGCGTATTTACTGTGGATATTCCCCCAGCTACTGCATATACTATTAATATTAAGATAATCTCTAATATGATAGCTACAATAGATATAACAAGAGCTACTCTCCAACTTACATTAAATGCAGTTTTATAGATATATAAAACTGCTACAAATTCCAAAATTAATCCAATTAATCCAATTATCCAAAAAAATACACTAGTAAAAATTAATATGTAATAATTTAATATATAATTTTTATATGTCATTATTATTGGAGCTATTATTGAAATTAAGATAAAGAGAAAGTATAATATAAAGTATAATATTCCTATTATTACAGGAAGTACTACTTCTGAAAGTATAGTAGAACCTAAAGCCTTCTCAAATGATACATTTTTATTAAAATGTTTAGCAACAAAATAAATAGGTATCGAACCTATAATCCATCCTAGTACAAGAATCATCACTACCTGTGAGATTCTAAGCCCAAGAATTACTGATAATAATTCTAGACTATTCATTTTATAAAATATAAAGTTCCGAATTTTATATTATTTTTAGTAAAGAATATCTACTTTTATAAAATTTATTTATACTCTTAGTATGTAGATACTATAAACATAATATTTAAAAATCTTTCGAAAAATATATTCTATATGGGCCTAGAAGATATATTCGGAAAAGAACTAAGAAAATATTATGAGAAGCTTGATGACAAATATGTGAGCCTAGGAGATACATTCAGAAAAGAACTAAGAAAAGATTATGAGAATCTTGCTAATAACTATGGTCTTGATTATTGGGAGGGAAGCGGTTATTTTTTTGTTTCGGCAAACAAACGTTTGTCAGAAGATGCCGATCATCGAAAGATAAATACACCTCCATGGCCTGGAATAAAAATACATTCTCCGCTTTCAGTAGAAATGTATAATGTTTTAAAGAGCGATGATTTTAAAGAAATGTTAGAAAACAGAGAGATAGATGGAATTAAAGTTTATCTATATCGTGATGATGAGACAAAACACAAAGACGTAACTATTTATGTATCTCCTGATTCTATGCCAAATTTAAGAAACCTTCTAGATAGAGAAGGTATTTTAAAAAAGAATGGAATAGATATACAACCAGCATTATCTTACTACTATGATCAAGGTTCTGAAATAGTATTTCTAAATAGAATGCCCATAGCTCCAGATGCTGGGATATTTGCTAGATACTCCACGGATTTCACTGGAAAGATGAACATAGATGATGATATAATAGATAAGTATAGAAACAAAATTGATGACGATGTGTGGAGAGTTGCTGCAGATAAATTATATCCTTATATTGTAGCAGTATCTAGAAGTTGGTTATCAAAAAACGAGGGAATTTTAGATTATTTATTACGTAATCCATCAGTCATTTATACCTTTATTACATTAAAAAGAATTAATAGAGAAACCATAGCACCCGATCCAAATATAATTCTATCTTATGATTGGAATAATAAAAAACTAAAAGCTTATAGTGTACTTAATGCTAATACAGATGAATATAATTTATCTAGCGAAGATCTTAGAATTAGTGATCATCCTAAAGAGAGATTGGAGAATTTTTTACAATATGGAACGGCAGACCCACAACATTAAAGTAATATTGGACCAAAATGCCTAGCATTAAAATAATATTTTTTAATTAAAAAATATTTATTATAAAAACAGAAATTTTAGCTGATATTTTTTGTATTATATTTATTTATTTTAATTGGTTATAAACCATATAGATATTAAATTTCTCTAATTTCTTCGTATTTCCATTATCTAAAGTAAACTTAGCATCTCTCTTATCAAAATTCCTTAAGTCATGAACATCAGTATCTTTTTAGAGAATTAGTCTAACCTATTATTCTTCTATCAATAAATAGGTATACTTTATCCATAGGATATTCCTCTTAATTATTATTGAAAGCACATTAGATTGAATAGCAATATAATTGCATAATTAAAAAATACAAAACAATTATCTAATATATAAGTAGCTTTTAATAAATTATATATTATCTGCCATATTGGGTGGTTTCTCTAATAAACAATTCGCTATCCAACTTAACATGGCATATTTTGCATTAAGTGTTTTAGCTATGGTTATATAATCGATAAGTATCATATTGAATGTTTTGATTATTTCTACATAATAATCTTTAGAGAAATGTTTAAGTTTTTCTATTATATCTTTTATATTTAATCTTGGTAATTCATTATTTCTATTTAATGCATTTTCATAAACATATATAATATCATTTGCAAAACATGATCCTAAAGAATAAGGTGCCAGAGGTGATCCTAAAGAATAAGGTGATGACGGATCTTTTTTCTTTATATATTCATCACATATTTCTATATTCTTTTTCATAATTTCATAAACTTCTGGATACCTATGAAACTCATTTTGGTAAAAATATACTAAAGATTCAAAAACTGAAGCTTTCCATTCGCCATGACCAACTATATGATGCCCAATTTCGTGAATTACTATTGGTTTAACAGAAGCTTTCGCTATAATTTTTTCTATATTATCATTATTTTTATATACTGGATATAGTATTCCATTCTGAGTTATAGTAAATAAATTACCAATAAAAATTCTATTCGGATTATTAATATTGCTATTTATAACTTTTTTTAGTCCATTTTTTATAATATATATTTCCCTTTTTTCTGAATCATATGTTGCAAACTTAAATTTCTTATTTATTTTATATATTCTTTGAAATTCTTCCAATGATTCAAAAGTTATCAATGATAAGCCTCCAATTCGTATATTGTTCTTTTTAAGATAGTCTATGGTCTCTTCAAAGCTATTTTTTATAATATCGTCTAAGTCATATCTATCTTCTGACATTACCATATGATAGTAGCAAAAGTTTATAAATTTTTATTATTTCAAAAATTTAGTACATTCAAAAAATATATTTCATTATCTTCTAAGCTAATAAAATATAATTTTATTTATAACATTTAATGGAGATAGATTTTTAACTTCTTCTACAATATCTTTTATATTTAAATTTTTATTTCTATCTATAATAATATTTGCATAGCATTCTCCCAACTCATAAGGAGCTCTTTTAAGTACATTAACAACATATTTTAGCAAGTCTTCTTGAAAATCCCCAATAGCTGTATGATATCCCAACATTGCTAACATCCCAACATATTCTTTACATTCTTGTATATTTTCTTTTATGATTTTATATGTTTCAGGATATTTTAATAAATCATGCATATCAATATACATTATATATTGCAAAGCAGAAGCTAAGAATTCTCCGTCATCCTGTTTCTTTCTATCAACAATATGATGTCCTGCTTCATGAATTATAATATTACCAGCATAAGCTTTTGCTATATCTTCTTTTATATTTTTTCCTTCTGTATATAAGGGAATATATATAACATCGGATAATGGTAATTTCAATCTAATAATAGATGATCCATTTATATTTATAGAACCCAATCTATTTAATGTTTCATCTATACGTTCTTTTAATCGGTCTTTTATAATGTAAATTTCTTTTGTTTCTGGTACACCTATTCCATCAACAAGTTCGTTATTTTCAGTATGATATACAATACGATTTACAATATATTTAAGTATCTTATTATTTAATTCATTTATATTATCTGTATTAAATATTTGTCCTAATAAATATATCTCATGTATATAAAATTCTCTAAGATTTTCTTTATTTATTATATATATATCATCATTGGATATTTTCTCCAATAAACTTTTATCAATTGTATTAAGCTCTTGCTTTAATTTATATATATCGTATGTTTTTATCATATGGTATAATTCCTTTAATAAATTTGGAGATTCTAATACCCTCAGTCTTACGCCTTCAATTTCTATACCAGCCTTTTTAAGATACTCTTTAAATTCTTTATGAAATTCTCTTATAATATCATCCAAACTATAGTTATCTGCTGTCATTAATATACAGTAATAAAAAAATTTATAATTCTTAAATTCTTATCATTTAAAACTTCTTTTTATCAAATTTTTAATAAATTTATATAACAGCTAAAAATAGCGGTAAATTACTTTCATCCAAAATTATTATATCTCTTGGATAATTTTTATGTGCTCTTTTAGATTTAATTTCTATTTTTAAATTACCTGAAATAACATCTATCTCATAACTATTTCTATAATAATATACTTCTCCAAATCTCCTTTTTAAATGCGATTGTACAATCCATTCATATAATGCACTTTCTAAATATTCTGTATTAGTCCATAAACTTAAAGATTTTGCCAAATATGAATCTAATATAAAAAATTTTCTTTCTTTTCTCCAAATTATTTGTTTTTCTTTAAATAGAGCATAATCTAATATAAATAACCTTCTAAAAATTTCTATATAATCTTCAACAGTTTTATAAGAAACTCCAACTTCCTTTCCTATTGATAAAAAAGATAAAGGAGACGGGGCTTTAGATAAAATTGTAGATATAATTGCCTTAGATAATTCAATATTTCTTCCAAATCTTAAAATTTCATTTTCTATAGAACTTATAATTTGAAGACTTGCATCTTTATAACCATTTATTGATAAAGGATATCCACCAGTTTCTATATAATTTTCAAATTCTTTAAATATTTTTGGTTCTAATCCAGATAGATTATTCATTCCTTCTAAAATATTTTCATATCTATTTATTTTTATTCCTTTTATATTTAAATATTCTCTAAAACTTAATGGATAAACATATACATCCTTCCCATTTCCTCTTCTACCAGGGAATAATTCTACTTCTCCTTTTAATTTTATAGATGAAGAACCTGTAATAGTTATAACATCATCTTTAAATTTTCCTATATCTATATATAACTTAATTGTTCTCCACCAATCATTTACATGCGTAATTTCATCTAAGAAGATATATGATGTTTTTATATTTCTTTTTTCTTTTATTTTTAAATAATAGTCAATTACCTTTCTTAGCTCTTCAAAATTTGTTAAATTTGAACAATCATAATAAAATATAGACCAAGGATCATTATTTTCCAATAATTTATTTATTAATAATTTTATTCCAGTTGTTTTACCAACCTGTCTAGGTCCTATAATAAAATTCAATGAAAAGGGTTCTAAAGAAATATCTTTTAACCATTCGGGTATCCATCTTATTTTCATATTTTCCCATCTTTCTATTACTATATCTTTTTGATTAATATACCATGGGTTAAAGTAATATAATAGTTCATCGTTCATATTAGAATTAATACTTCTAATATATTTATAAATCATTAGAAGTTATACTTCTAATACTAAGGACCTATATAAAAAGTTTTATCTAACCTTCACTACTTAATTTTTTATCAATAAACTGACAAAACTACAATGCAAAATTATTATTAATAAAATTATTAGAAGTGTATATTCAACATTTATTAACTATTTTTAATTAGAACTTATTTTTAAATTTCTAAAGATTTAAATAGAATATGGTTTCAATACCAACCTGGTTTATATATGCATTATTAGGAGCAATATTTGCAGCTTTTTCTACTATATTTGCTAAAATTGGATTACAAGAAATAAATTCTATTACAGTAACAACCCTAAGATCAATTATTATGACAATTATTATATTTATTATATTTATTTTAGAAATTAAAAATATAAATAACCTATTTAATTTATCTAACAAAGATTATATATTTGTAATATTGAGTGCTATATTTGGTGCTCTTTCTTGGATAGCTTTCTTTTATGCATTAAAAATTGGAGAAGCTAGTAATGTTAGTATAATAGATAGATCTAGCTTTTTATTTGTTATTTTATTGAGTATTATAATATTAAATGAAGATTTAACAATTCAAAAAGCTATTGCCAGTATATTAATGTTTATTGCTTTAATATTATTAGTTATATAATTTTTAAAAAGAACTTATTATATATTTTCTAATATTTTTTTAATTTCCAATAATTTATTTTGCAGTGATTTGTATTTATTAATTATTTCTTCTTTTTCTTTATTAATTTTATCTAAGTCGGATTTTATTTTACCAATTTCTATTTGTAAATTTTTAATTGTTTCATCTTTATTATTTATAATATTTTTTAATTCATCTCTTTCAGCTTTTAATTTTTCTATTTCTTCCTTAAGATTTTTTACCTGATTTTTTAGATCATCTAATTCTTTATTAGAACTTCCAAATGATAGAATTAAATTTAATTGACCAGATTTTATTTTTTCATATGTTTCTATTACAAGAGAACCTGCCTTTGTTTTTCCAATAATATGATTTCTTATAGTTTCTTCAGATCTACCCAATTCATCTGCAATTAAGCTTATTGGCATTCCTGCTTTATATCTTGCATAAGCTGCTGCTGCAATTGCCAAACTATCAATCCATGTAGATCTTTCATTTGGATCTTTTATTAATTCCAATATTTCTGGTCTATATAGAGTACCTATAATTAGAAATGTTTCTAATTTTTTTATATCATTCTTTCCTAATGGATTTAATGGTATACTTTTAAAGTCTATATCTATTTTTTCATCCTGTTGTGTAGAAACATTATCTACCATAACAATATAGTTGTAAATTAACTTTTATAAATCAAATAAAAGGGATATGAAAAATAAATATAAACTCTGGAATAAAAGGTATTAAAAAATCATTCCTTATCAATTTTCCAAATAGTAAACGCCAATAATATTTCTATTATATCTATTACCAATGCTATCTCAGCCAATACATTTGTAAATAAAGCATTTATATTACCTCCCCTAATATATTGAACATATCCTACGAATAATGTTAATAGCATTATTAACCAAAATATAATGTTTGGCAAATAATATTTCTTCCAATTTAATAAGAATACTAGTCCAGATATTATAGATAATGCTACAAACATTCCTACAAATGCTCCAAATATTACAGATACATTTACTGCTACTGCTCCTGCTACTAACATATGTACTCCGGCCCAAAAAGTTGCTAATAACATTCCAATCCAACCAATTATTTCTTTTAATTCCATCTTATAACTTTGTTATAAAGTTTTATAAAATCTATAAAATTTATATTTAAATAGGTATTATAAATAAAAATGAGGGGAAGTATTTTTGATGATATTATGATGTTTATAGGATATTATCTTCCAATATTTATTATAACTCTTGCAGGAGTTATATTTATTTTAACTTCAATATTTAAATTCTATCATATTAATAATCCGTCTCAATATTATGTTTCAATAATGAATCAAAACAGTCAAAATAATCAAAATATTAGTCAGAATATAATAAATTCAACAATTATGGTAAATATATATTATCAGAATGGATTTGATATATATTATGTTCCATCATTTATTGAAAATCTAAGTAATTGGAGTATATTTTATAATATTACAAATAATTATCCTACTAAAAATAGTAGTTTATTACAAATAAATCCTCCAAATATAAC
>WYEB01000342.1_pt1 | contig 16992 bp, 15 predicted proteins | sample 6343061 | NCBI WGS metagenome assembly WYEB01 (sample SAMN13812332, study PRJNA600296) | hot springs metagenome | biome: ENVO:00000051; feature: ENVO:00002007; isolation source: sediment sample from Evening Primrose shelf | place: USA: Yellowstone National Park, Evening Primrose Hot Spring ... | reverse complement strand
GGGCAGGACTTGCTGAAAGACGCCTTCTCGGGCAACGTCAGAGGCATGGGGCCCCAGGTGGCCGAAATGGAGTTCGAGGAGCGCCCCAGCGAGCCGCTGATTGTCTTCGCTGCTGATAAGACGGAGCCCGGCGCCTTCAACCTCCCGATCTACAAGATGTTCGCCGACCCCTTCACAACAGCAGGCCTCGTCATAGACCCCTCGATGCACGAAGGCTTCATCTTTGAGGTCCTAGACGTCATCGAGCACAAGGTATACCTCCTGAAGACGCCCGAGGAGTCTTACTCCCTCCTCGGCCTAATAGGCACCACCGGCAGGTACATAATCAGGAAGGTTTTCCGCAAGGCAGACGGCGCCCCAGCCGCCGCAAACAGCGTAGAGAGGCTATCCCTAATCGCAGGTCGCTACGTGGGCAAAGACGACCCAGTCATGATGGTGAGGGCGCAGTCCGGCCTTCCAGCGGTCGGCGAGATACTAGAGGCTTTCGCCCACCCGCACCTCGTACACGGCTGGATGCGCGGCAGCCACGCCGGGCCCCTCATGCCCGCGCGCTTTATCTCGGTGGACCCAGAGAGGAGGATCGCGGTGGGCGCCAAGATGACCCGCTTCGACGGCCCGCCTAAGGTGGGCGCCTTGGGCTTCCAGCTACACGACGGCTACCTCGAGGGCGGCGTCGACCTCTTTGACGACCCGGCCTTCGACTACGTGAGGCAGACGGCGGCACAGATAGCGGATTACATACGCCGCATGGGCCCGTTCCAGCCACACAGACTGCCGCCTGAAGAGATGGAATACACGGCCCTGCCGAAGATCCTCTCAAAGGTAAAATCCTTCCCAGCCGACCAATACGAAAAAGAGAGGCGGAAATACATAGAGACTCTCGTAAAGGGCGGGAAGGTGGAGGCGTCTCAACACGATTAAACCTTAAATTTTTCCTTTCCCTTTTTACCGGCGTGACGAGGCGTGTGAGGACCGATTTATGACGAGCTATCCGCTGCTGAAAAAATCTATAAACCCCCCGCGGCGTTGCGGCGTGTCTGACTTGGGCGTCGTGGGGTTTCTGGGTCTCATAGGCCAGCTCTACGCCATAATGAACCCAATTGGGAAGCTGGCCATTGTGGGCCCTCTCGCCGTGGAGCGCCCGGCGTATGTGAGGAAAATCACCGTGACCGTGGTGGTAGTGGTCTACGTCTTGGCCTCCCTCTTCGCCGTGGCCGGCGGGTTTATCCTGTCTGCTTTCGGCGTCTCAATTGACAGCTTCAGGATCGCAGGCGGCATCGTGCTGATGGCCATATCCATCATAACGCTGGTCTCCGGCTCCTATGTCGGCAGGTTAGAGATAACGGAGGAGCAGGCGGTGGTGCCTCTGGCGACGCCGCTTATCGTAGGCCCCGGCACCATCACGGCCTTGATAGTGATCTCGTCTGTCTACGGCCCGGTCACCGCGCTTCTGGTCGCCTTGGCGGCGTCGACGGCCGTTGCCGCGACGTTGCTGGTGGGGATAAGAGTAGTGAAGTACGTAGGCGCCACTCCTCTTAGGTTGCTTGGCAGGTTCATGTCTCTCATAATCGCGTCTGTGGCCACCGAGATGATCCTGACGGGTGTCCGGAACCACGTGAAGGAATGGATGTCGTAAGCCGCGCGGAGGCCCGGCGGGTTCTCGCAGGGTTGCAAGGCTGGGTGCTGTATCTCTACGGCGACTGCGGGATGTATAGGCTGGTCGCGGCGCGTGTCGTCGCCGTCAAGCGGCTACACCCCGGCGTGGAGGATCTCGTGGAGGCTTTGAAGTACGGGCTTCGGCACGCGCCGGAGCTCCGGGGCTTCGACTTCACGGTGGTGGAAGGCCGCGGTGAAGAGGAGAAGGAGCTGTTGGTGGGGCTGGAGTTAAGCCAACTGGGGAAGATTATCTACGTCGAGTGCTGAAAACTTTATATATAAATATTCCACATTAACAAGTACAGGCGCCAAGGTGGCGGCGCTCTTAACAAAAAATATAAATATATCACTTGTTTTATAACTTAATGAGAATTAGTTTCTTAATAGGGGGTCCACAAGGTAGAGGTGTAGAGACTGCGTCTTTCATGTTTATCTACGGCGTGGGTTCGGCCGGGTACTATGTATATGCGCGACGCGAGTTCTGGAGCAACATAGCGGGCGGCCGCCACAGCTATGTAGTGGGCACCATCTCCGATAGGTGGCCGGCGCCCGCCCCCGGCAACAGCGTAGAGCTGGCGCTTACCTTCGACGGACATGCAGTTCTTGAGCACGTGTTCCACCTCAGGAGGGGCGGCTACCTCGTCTACAACACCGAGGAGGATTCCAAAACCCCAGACAGCTACCCAATGATGGCAAAGCCGCTGGCGGAGCGGCTTAAACACTTCGCGAAGGGGCAAGGGTTCGAGCCGACTGTCCGCAACTTCGTGGAGTACTTGAGGCAAAGCGGCGTGGAGGTCGTGGGGCTCCCCTACAACAAGCACATCAGCGAGATAGGACGAAAGATCGGCGTCACCTCCCCCGTGATGCTCGCCAGATTTGTGAACACCTTCGTGGTGGCCCTAGGCGCCGCCCTTCTGGGCCTCGACGAGGAGTACGTGGCAAGGGGCGTCGGCTTTGCCCTGGGGAAAAAAGCCGACGTGATTGAACAGAATAAGAAAGTGGCCGCCGAGGCGATTAAATTTGTCGGAAAGAAGATGACAACTATACAGCCGCGGAGCCCTGGCGTCAAGCGCATATTCTGGAACGGCAACGAGGCATCTGCATACGGCAAAGTAGTTGGGGGCGTGCGGTTGGTGGCGTATTACCCCATCACTCCGGCCACCGACGACGCCATGGTCTTTGAAAGACTAATACCGTTCCCCGTAAGCAAAGACGCCGGCGAGCTTGCGAAGCTTGAGAGGATAGGCGCCATGGCGTTCCAGGCCGAGGACGAGCTGGCGGCCGTCGCCATCACCACAGGCGGCGCCATAGCGGGCGCGAGGTCGGCCACTGTCACCTCGGGACCAGGCTTCAGCCTCATGTCGGAGGCCCTATCTATGGCTGGCATGATGGAGGTCGGCATCGTTGTCACTCTGTGGATGCGCGCCGGCCCCAGCACAGGCCAGGCCACCAGGCAGGGCCAGCAGGACCTCTTCTTCTCTCTCTTCATAGGACACGGCGAGTACCCGAAGATTGTATACGCCAGCGGGGACCTGGAGGAGGTGTTTCTAGACAACATAAGAGTCGCCAACTGGGCCGAGCGGTACCGGGTGCCGGTGATACATCTGGTGGATAAAAACCTCTCCAACACCTTCGCTGTGATGCCGCTTCCAGACCCCTCGAATGTGAAAGTACAGACAACACCGCCGGTTGTCTACCCGCAGACCAAGGAGGCTGAGGCCTATCCGCTGGAGGAGGTGGTGCCGCCGAAGTTGCTCCCCGGCGTCTCCAACGCCATCTTCCACCTAAACAGCCTGGAGCACGACCCAGAGGGGGACCCCGAGGAGGACCCGGTCGTAGTGACTAGAATGTTCGAGAAGAGGATGCAGAAGCTTAAGCTGATAGAGAGCGAGATACCCCCAGAGGAGAAGGTCCTCTACTTCGGGCCGGCAGACGCGAGACGCATCATAGTCGGCTGGGGCTCCACGAAGCCCGCCATACTCACCGCGTTGGAGGAGCTCAAAGACGTGGGGTTCCTCTACGTGAAGATGCTGTATCCATACCCCGTAGATCTGGTGAGGAGGTACTTGGAGGGCAGGGAGTCTCTCTTCGTCGAGAACAACTACTTCGGCCAGCTTGCCATGATCACGCGGATGTTCGCCGGCGTCGGGCCGACGGCCGTCGCCGTGAAGTTCAACGGGAGGCCCATCACGACAGACGACGTGGTCGAGGCATATAGAAAGTTCGAGGCTGGACAAAAGACTATTAAACTAGAGTCGGACCTATGACCATGCAAGTGGTTAAAAGAGCCGCGGCCGACTACAGGTGGGTGAGGCCGCCTGAGTGGTGCCCCGGCTGCGGCCACTTCGGCATTTTGCAGTCGTTATATAACGCCTTCGCCGAGCTCAACCTAGACCCAGCCAACGTGGTCCTGGTCTCCGGCATCGGCTGCTCCTCCCGCCTCCCCCACTACGTGCGCACCACAAGCGTCCACGCCATCCACGGCAGGGCTATACCCTACGCCCTCGGCATAAAGCTGGCCAACCCCTCCCTAGAGGTGGTGGTGGTGGGCGGCGACGGCGACTTGATGGCAATAGGCGGAAACCACCTCCTCCACCTCGGCAGACGCAACGTGGACATGACCGTCATCCTCATGGACAACTCGGTGTATGGACTCACCAGGGGACAGGCGGGCCCCACGTTGCCAGCAGGGATAAAGGTCAAGGCTGTGCCGAAGGCCAACCCACAAGGCGAAATCAACCCACTCCTCCTCGCCTTGACTGCAGGCTTTACCTTTATTGCGAGGGGCTATTCTTACGACATAAAATACACGACGCGTCTCATAGTAGAGGCCATTAGACACAAGGGCTCGGCCTTCGTCCAGATCTACAGCCCCTGCGTCACCTACAACAACGTGATGACGCGGGAGTGGTACGAGAAGAAGATATACAAGCTGGAGGAGGCGGACCCCGCCTGGGACCCCGTGGTCCACGACGAGAAGGAGGTGGACTTAAAGATCAGAAAAGCCCTCGACAAAATCGTCGAAAGAGACAGGTTGCCCATCGGCATTTTCTACAAAAATGAGCTGGTGCCCACATTTGACGAGAGGTACGAAAGCCTGTACGACCCCAACTACCGCAAACTGCCGCCCGCCCTCCAGCCGGTGGAGGCAGACGGCAAATCCGTGGTAGATTTCGAGAAGCTAGTTGCCGACAGACTGCTCTAAGCCCCAGCAACGACCAGTCGATAGGGCAGCCGCTCCGTTTCTCGGCCGCTCCACGGCGTGAGAGTATATAAAGCATATGCGGGATGCGGCTCTCGTGTCTTTCAGCTGCGAGCCTGGCTGTGCCCTTTGTTGCAGGGCAAGTCCAGTCACGGTCCTGCCTCACGAGGTGTATATACTGCAGAGGCTGGCGGAGAGGCTCGGCGTGCCCGTCGTCTTCACTCCGGCGTATAAGGTGGCCGACGTCAAGTCTGGGTTGAGGGTTGCGATAAGCTACTTGATGCACCTAGACGAGGAGGGTAAATGCCCGTTTCTTGAAGGCACCAGCTGCATGGTGCACGGCCTCTACAAGCCTCTGACGTGTCGCTCCTTCCCATATCTACCGAAGGTCATAAGATACGAGCTGGACCCCGCCAGCCGCGAGATACGCATTGACGTAAAGTTCGTCATGTCCACCCTGTGTCCGGTGGTCCGCCGGGATCTAGCCCCCGCAGACGTCGCTAAGATGTCTAGCATACATATAGCGGTGAAATACGCGCCGCGGGAGACCGAGGTCGCCCTTAAGACCCTCGAGAAGAGGTACCTATACGCCAAGGTGCTTTCGGAGCTGTGGAAAAGAGGGGCGGTGGAGCTCAACGACGAGGGCAAATACCCCTTCTACCCGGTGGTCAACGGCTTCGCCTTTATCCGCAGGTTTTATCCCGAGTTGACGCTGGAAAAGTTGCGAGATTAAAAGCCACCCCTCCTACGCGCCGAATCCCTTTCCAGCTCCCTCAGAAGCTCCGCACGAGGTTTACGCAGAACCTGCTAAAGCCGCGAGGCGCAACCCCCAGGACGTGCATCATGGAAAGGATTATATTTGGGGTAGAAGTAGGCTGTCATGGAGCAGCTGGTGGCGTTTGTGGGGCCCTTCGTTGTGGGTCTGTTGGTGGGGGTGCTGGCTAAGAGGATCCTCTCCGTGGCGTTGATCCTCATCGCGTTGTTTATAGCGCTCGCCGCCTTAGGCTACATGTCGCCTGAACAAGTCACCAGGTTGCTTCAACAGCTGGGCTACGCCGCCAAAGACGCGCTGGACAGCGCCATGAAGATAAAAGACGCCGTGCCGTACTCAAGCGTCGCCTTTTTAATAGGCCTCGCCATCGGGCTGTGGAAAGGCTAATCCAGGTGCTGGAAAACATTTAAGCACGAGAGCCATGTCCACCGGGGCGCCGAGGGGACGGGGAGAGCCCGGAGACGGGCCTCCCCTGGAACCTCCCGCACCGCCCGCGGAGGGCGCCGGCGGGCCGCCGAAAGGCGGGGGTAAAAACCAACCGGCGCCGCGGCCCCCAAGCAGGGCCGGTGAGGCCGCGGCGAGGCCCAGGTAGGGGGTTAGACGGATACCTCTACAGAAGCGGGGGTACGCGGCGCCCCAACTTTATAACGTGGAAGTTTTTACCGTTGTGATCCTCATGGGGTCTCTCGACGGCGTGCCGCGGAGGGTGATAAGCCTCAACCCCTCTGTTAACGAGTTCCTGGCCCTGCTGGACGTGGGGCTTGCTGGGCGAGACGTCTTCTCGTACAGGCCCGCGGAGTTGATGAAGGTGCCCACTGTGGGCACCTTCATAGAGGTGGATTTAGAAGTGGTGAGGAGGATACGCCCCGATCTGGCTGTCTTGTACTACCCGGTACAGCGCCACCTCGTGGAGAGGCTAGCCGGGGCCGCGGGGGCTGTGGTGGCCGTCCCAACGCCGGTGAACATAGACCAGGCAGTCGCCGTGTTTAGGTTCTTCGCCAGGATCTTCGACCGAGATGAGGAGGGGGACCGGCTCGTGGGGATCTACCGCGATCTCTTCAGGGGGCACCCGCTTTATGAAGACGTGGTTGCTGTGATAAATCTGGGCGTGTACGACCTGGCCTGCGGCAACTCCTACGTGGCCGACGCGCTGACCCGGGTGGGGCTGAGGTACATGAGGGGGTTGCCCTGCGTGTTTACACACAGCGAAGCCCCGCCGACGAGGCTTATGGAGAGGGCGGGCTTCGTGGTGTACGAGGCCAGGGGCAGGCGGCCGTATGGACACGAACTGGAGATGCTCCGCGGGAGGCCCCACGTGGTTACCCCCAACGATACCTTGGCGCATTACGGCCCTTCGCTCCCGCTGGACCTCCGCCTGGTGGCCGACGCGGCCGCAAGAGGCGTGGAGTTCGTGGAGGCGACCTCCAGCATCGTTAGGCCGTCTCTCAGGGATGGGTGGTACCGGCCGTATAGATGAGGGTTGTAGTCGGCATCGACGACACCGACAGCCACGGGGGCGGTTGCACCACCTACGTCGGCTACGTCCTCGCAAAGGAAATCATAAGGAGGTGGGGTCCCCAAGCGTTTAGGGACTTCCCCCGCCTCGTCAGGCTTAACCCCAACGTGCCGTTTAAGACAAGGGGAAACGCCGCGGTTGCGCTTGACCTAGACGTGCCGGGGGGCGACGTGGAGGAGGTGTGGCGACTTGTCCTAGACGTGGTGGGGCAACACGCCAGGTGGGAGGGCAAGACATATCCGGGCGTGGCGATGGCCGTGGGGGATGTGCCGGAGCGTGCGCAGATTCTGTACCGCATGGCCCTCACGCAGCTGGTGAGCGTAAACGCGGCGGATAGAGCCGGCGTGAGGACTTGGGGCGGCAGGGGGAGGGTCGGAGCCGTGGCGGCGGTCGGCGCAGTCTTCCCCAAATCCACCTTCGAGCTACTTGCATATAGAGGCGGGGAGAGGTTGCCCATCCCGCCCAGGCTTGTGAAGGCGATGGAGGCGTTGACGTTCCCCTTCACCTTCCACAACCTTGACCGCGGCCGCGTGTTGATCGAGCCCAGGGGCCCCGACCCCGTCTACTACGGCATACGCGGGCTGACGCCGCACCACCTCATATACGCCCTCCGGCTGATGGAGATGTGGGGCTTCAGGCCGTCGGGGTGGGTCATCTACCGCACCAACCAAGCCACGGACGCCCACGTGGAGCTGGGCGTGTTTTTCGAGGAGCCGCACCCCTACTCCTTCTACCACACGCGGGGCATAGTGACGGAGGCCCGCCGCATCAAGGCCAGGCATTTAATGGGCAGGCTCGACAACGGAGTTACGTTTATAGTCTACAGGCACCTGGGCAAGCTGGTGTCTGAGCTCGAGAGGTGCGTCGGTTGCGACGTGGTCCTCTACGGCGGCTTGAAGCCCAGGCGGGGCGGCCTCTACCTCTACGTGGAGAGGGCGTACCTACTCGGCAGATACGTAAAGGCCAAGGCCAGATGTCCCTACTGCGGCGGGGCGCTTGAAAGCTTGGGGAGAGGCAAGGGGTGGGCCTGCAGGCGGTGCGGCACGATGCTACACACGGCAGAGACCAGGTGGCTCTACGACGTCTCCATTAGGAGGGCGTTGCTTCCGCGGCCAGGCGAGCGGCGCCACCTCCTCAAGCCGCCTGAGGTAGACCCAGCCCTGCCCAACTTCTTCACGCCGAGAGACGTGGAGTGGATCGGCTAGGACAACACCGGCTTTAAAACGGCCTCCAAGACTTTTCGAGACGGCTCAGACAGAGATGCTAGGTACTGGTCCACCAGACTCATCACCAGTAGCTTGGGCAGATCCTCCCTCCTCACGCCGCGCGACCTCAGTAAGAACTCCTTCTCTTCGTCTAGCGCAGCGTCTGCAGCTGAGTGCCTCGCGCCTTCGACCTCCCCCGTCTCAACCAAGATAATCGGCTGGGTGTTCGCCACGGCGCCCTCGCCGGCGATGTAGACGACGCCCTCCACCGCGCTGTCGCTCCCAACCCCGCGGGGGGTGATCCTCCCCACTGCGCGTTGAGTCACGAAGGAGCGGTCAGCAGCCACGGCGTACAGCCTGGCATAGCCGCGGCCCCTCGGCGCGTCGTTTATCATAGACACCACGTGGTCTATGCGGCTGTCGCCGAAGCCGAGCTCCAAGCCCACGGCCTCGGCCGACGCCCCCTCCCCAATTATGTACTCCTCCCTCACCGCGTTCATCACGCCCCCCACCACAAGCGGCCGCGCGGACACAGACGACAAAACCAACAAAGCCGAGTGCACATACTGAGGCCCACCTCCCCGCGAGACAAGGACGTACTCCACAGACCCCCTAACCTCGCCCTCCACCACAGCCGTGTGCATAGCCCCGGCCCCGTTCTCCACCTGCACCACTATGGACCCCTCCGCGGACTCCTCAACGTCGAGCACCACGTGGCTCGCCACGTGCCTCCCAACCGCAGACCCCACAGCCCTGACCACCAGAGGCTCCACCCGGCCCCTCACCTTGACATAGACAGCCTCCTCGAGGGCGGCGGCGTGGAGAGCCAAGATCTTGCTCCTCACCTCCAGATGCCGGAAGACCTCCGACGCCCTCCCCACCTCAACGCCGCTACAAGCCCCGGCGCCGGCCAACACGCCGTCTACGACGACGACCTCACAGGGATCTGGGGAGACAGACGAGACGGGCCTTTCCGTCAGCGGCTGGTAGCCCTCAAACTTTGCCCAATCTGTGTAGTACCTAATGGTGGGCGAATCCGCCGTCTCCTGCCACGGGAGCTTGACAGCCAGCTCCACAGCCCGCTGCTTCAACACCTTCAAATCCATAGGGAGGAACCCGATGAGAATTAATAACTACTCACACAGCCGACCCAGCAACAGGCTTAGAGCCGCAGGGCCGTCTTCAGCGTCCTCACGAGCTGAAGATTCATCTCCCTAGTCCCCACCGTAATCCGCACAAAGCCGGCGCCCAGCCGCCCCTCTTCATCCCTCACCCACACGCCGTGCTTCCTAAGAGCCCCCGCCAAGCCCGGCGGCCCCCTCGCCAGGACGAAGTTCGCATAGCTGGGCCAAGCCCTCACGCCGAGACGCGGAAGCTCCTCAGAGAGATACGCCACGCCCTCTTTAACCATCTTGACCACCTCTTCCACGTAGTCCCTCTTATAAAGCGCCGCCCGCGCCGCGGCCAGCGACGGAAGCGACACCCTGAACCTAACCGTGTTGTAATGGATGTTGAACCCGTCCCCTAACAAGACTGGGGAAACCCTCATGCCGGCCAGCAGAAACGCCTTAGACATGGTCCGCACCACCGCGAGGTTGGGCCAGCTCTCCACCAGCTGAGCAACGGTGACGCCTGAGAACTCGAAATAGGCCTCGTCTACGATAGTGGGCTTCCCCAGGGCGAGGACCTCCTCCACCTGCCGCGGGGAGAGGAGCAACTGGCCGGTGGGGTTATTCGGGTTGTCTATGTATACGGCGTCGGCCCCCTTGACGGCCGCCAGAAGCTCCGCCAAGTCAAGCCTAAACTCATCCCCCCTCAGCGGCGTCTTCGCCAGCGAGACGCCTAAAAACTGCGCCTGGTCCTCCATCAAGAAGTATGTGGGGCTCACAACGGCGAGGCTCCTCACCCCCCGCAGAACCCCCTCGAAGAAGTCGTCAGCGCCGGGGAACAGCCAGACGCGGCGTGGGGACACCCCGGCGTACTCCGCGTATAGGCCCCTAACCTCCTCGTACAGCTCCGCCGGCTGGTACCAATTAGCAACCGCCAAGGCCTGCCTAGCCGCCTCCAACACGTGCTGAGGAGGCGGCAGAGGAACCTCGTTCTGGTCAAGCTTAAGCACCCCCGCAGGCGGAGGAAGCATGCCGCCACAAAAACCCAGCTATAAAAACCCAACCCCCAGCCGCACCAACACCTTGCAGAGACCGTACCTGTTACAAGTAGCCTTCTGAAACGCGGCCCAGCGTCGCCCCCAATGCGGAGAGCTCCCCCCTCCATGAGGACCCTCCCGAGGCTGGCCGGTTGAAAACAACGGAAAACGGAACATCGTTGTTGTCAAGGGGTGTGTTCGCTTTATCGACCATGCGTCTCGGCGATAAAAAACCGTGTAGAAGGACTACTGAGTCCCTGTTACCACAAACCTTAGATACCTAGTGGTCTGGGGGCTGGGCATCGTCCATACCGTGTAGCACCCACTTTGCGTGAGATCCACCCAGCCATCCACGATGCAGTCTCCCCCTTCTCCGGCCTGTGCGTATATCTTCACCACGCCCATCTTCACCACGCCCTCCGGCTTCCTTAAGTCCTCCGGCTTCCTTAAGTCAGCCACGTTGTATACCGCCCTAGAAAGTGAGGCGGAAGCCGAGGCGGAGCCTCTATACGCCGTCATATCCACCTGGACGTATAACACCCCGCCCACGTTGCGGAGCGTGACCTTGTAGTAAAAAGAGTCGAAGGGCGGGGCGTAGCTGGGAAGCGACACCTGCTGTTCAAAGCCGTACACCCCCGGCAGAAGGGCGGTGGAGGCGCCAACCCTGACCTGGTTGACCACAGAGTCCAGAAGGGCCTGGGCAGCGGCCCTCACCTCAGACTCAAACACCTGTTGCGCCTGCATGTCGACGGTCCACGCAATTACCACAGACAAAAGCCCGGCGAAGACCATCGCTACGGCGGTCTGCAGGGCGTTCATCGCAACTCCAGCCCAACCGGGATCACAACCACGGTCTCCACGCCCGTCAAGTCAAGGCCAGGGAACGTACACTGAGACACGTCATACGTCACGGGCGCCCGCACCTCGTAGTATATGCCGACCCCAGTCGCGCCAGGGGCCGCCCTGTATGTCACGCTGAGCACAACTACGACACTGCCGTATTTCACAAGCCTAGGCACAAGCGAGGCGGAGGTACCCCAGCCATATATGGCGAGAAGCGGCTCCGGGGCCTCCACAAGGGGCGCCCACCGCGTCCCCCTAAACTGCCCAAAGAGCGAGAGATACTGCGACTTGTAGATCAACGTTGTGTTGTATACAGGGTCGTCGCCGCACCTGCCGACTACCTGCGTGGAGAAGTCCAGCCCCCCGAGACGGAAGGTGGGCAGGTTCAAGACCTTCTGGGCATAGGCGGCCCCCATGTCGCTCTCCACGCTATCGGCCAGCGCGTTCAGAAAGGCAAGCCCCGCCCGCGCCTCCGCCAAGGCTTGGTATTGATAAATCTGCTGAAGCACCACCGGAACCACGGCAAAGATGGCAACAAGGGCGAAGCTCGTTATTACGAGGAGCTCCAGGGAGGCCGCGCCCCGCAGGCGTCTTGTCATGGGTAAACCCACCAGAGGCCGTTGTTCCTCAGCGCCGCCTTGATGTCCAGCGCGTTGCAGAAGTTTTGGGTAAAGTTGAGGTAGCCGTTTCTGTGAACTACGTAGTACGTTGCCAGCCTGTTGCCGACTTGGTACGTGGCCTTAGTCACGTTTCTGTACGCAGATGGCGCGTAGAGTATGTTCACAGCTGTAGTGTTCGCCAGCACTATAGGCGTGTTTCCTATGTTCACAACGGCGGAGCGGGTGCCCGACTGCTGGCAGGCCCACCCCGCGGGGCCCCCGCGGAGGTATATAGGCACGTTGGCCACGTAGAGCTTCACGACGGGCTCGACGAGGCGGCCGTCGGGCGTTATCCTATACACAGCGCTGTACGCCGTGTAGTTCACCAGCGAGACCTCCTTCAGACTGGCCAGAGCGTATGTGACGTTGAGAGGATAGCTTGAGACGGTCCTGTTCAGCACAAGCGCCTCAGCCGTCCATATATAAGGCCTGCTGGTCGTTATGTTGACGCATATCGAACCTGCGGGACAGTTCCCGTCCACTGCCTGAAGCATTTGTGCAGATATCCAAAATTCTTTTGTGACATTTAGCCCCATGAGCGCTAGGAGCGATACGTCCATGACCATGGAGATCCTGTAGCGCGTGTAGGCGGAGGCCCCGGGGAGCACCAGATCCAGCTCGGCGACTGGATTGGCGAGACCTGCGTTGAAGTTCGTTATGCCAACTGGCCGCGCTCTAAGCGTCCCGTTGGGCGCTGGGCCGAGCGTAAAGGCCGCAAGCGACAGCCCGCTGGCGCTGGCGAACTGCAATGTACGGCATTGGACCGCGGGGCTGAGTTGGGGAAACTCGACGGAGAGGCCCAGCGGCGCTCTGTTGGCCACAAAGAAGAGCATAGAGGCGTTGAACATCGAAACGGTGCCGTTTACGTGGCGCCAACGGCAGTAGACATCCCCGTAGCCGTACATGAGGCCGTATACAGACGCCGGAAGAGCGTAGGAGACAGAGCCCTCCGTGAAGTTGATCAACGTGACCGCGCCCACGTAGTCTAGATACGACGTTATAGCCTCCACAGCCTTCGACACGTCGCGGGAGAACACCCCATACGCGGCGCGGACCCCGCCGAAGCCTGGCGCAGACGTCGCCACAGACTGCAGAATCAACACGGCAGACACCGACACGGCGATAATCAAAGCCGTCAGGAGGATCACCTGCCCCCTCATGCCCGCACCACCACACACACAGTAGTGCCGTTGGGAAGCACCGTGGCCAGCGAGATGGAGAAGCGGGGGGCCGGCGGCGACGGACACGCGCCCCCGACCGGAGGCGTCACCTCCACAGACGCGAGAGGCTCTATTGACTTGGCTTCGGCGTTGGCCTGCCGCACCGCGCCGTCCCAGTGCTGCCAGAGGCGGAAGAGGAACTCCGGACTTGAGGCGAGCCTCACGGCAAAGAGGGAAAGCTCGGCAAAGCGCCCCCTCTCCCCTGCCTGCACCGCGAGGGAGCCAGGCGCCGTGTAGTTATACAACGCAAGCACAAGCACCAAGATGAAGGAGGACACCGCCAGCTCCACCGCCCACCTCATGGATACCTAAACACCCAGAGGTCCACCACATACGTTATCTCGCCCGCATCCGCCACCGCAGATGCGTGGGAAACCGCCAGCGCCTCCGGCCTGCTACCCACCCACCTCCTCCAGGTGGCAAAATGGACCTCATAGAGGGGCGGGAGGCCGCCGGCCAGCGGCATCACAATTATGTCGTTCTGCGGTATCCCGCCGCACTTCGGCGGCTGGCCTTGGCTGTTCCTAGACACCGCCGCTATGAGGAACTTGGCGCGTCCGATCTTGTCCCACGGAATAAGGCAACCACCGACGTCTTTACCGCCACCACACACGTTGTTGAGGTCGAGACTGACACCCGGGTTGATGGTGAGGTCGTTGTACAGCGGTGCGGATTGGCCGCCTAGAAACACGCCCAAGTACCTCAAGCCCAGCGCAGAGACGCCAGGGTCGTCGCACCCACACAGGGAGGCGCCATGTCCAGCGTTTTGTATAAGCTTAGAGTGGATCACGTAGACCCCTGCGTCGGGCTTCGCAACGAGCCCGATCAGCGAGACCGTCCCACTGCCCGCGTAGGTGTAGTTGACGCCCTTCAGCATCACGCCCCTCACGTATGCATACGCAAATAAGCTCAAGCCGCCGACCGACACGCTACCTCTGCCGTCCTCCCCCGTCTGGCCAGACGCACAGGCGCTTATCGGCGTGGTCACGTCAGGCGTGTAGCAACCCGACTTGAAAGTGCTGATGGGCTTCCCAAACGTAACTGGTGCCTGCACGGTGTACGTCCCCGTGGCGTTTCTGAAGGTCACCTGCGCGTAGCAGGGCGATGAGGTGCAGGGGTTCGTCTTACTAGAGCCCTTCGTCGGCCACTGAAACGACTCAGTACAGTAGGTGCCCAGTTGCTGGGAGCCAGAGAATATCTCAACGCCCCCCACCACAACTCTAGTTACCGTAGCGGGGGCACCCGTGTTCTCCACGTCTACTCTGGCGTAGTAGTTCTGGCCCTGCGTCCAGACGTAGGCGCCGCGTATGTATACGCCTGGCGGCTCCGGGTTAGCTGGCGTGTTGCCTGGCCACGCCACGTAGCAGACGTCCACGTCGTAGACGCCAGACGGATAGACCTCCACACGCACTTGCGGGCCAGCAAGCGTTACGTTTATCTTAAGTGCAGGCCTTATCCTCAGCTCTACGTCGTACTTGCGCCAGTCATCGCCGAAGAGGCTACGCAGGATGCGCTCGTATACGGCGGGGTTCACATCAACTGGCGTCAAGGCGCCCCACATATATATGCCATAGCCGATTTTCGTCACAGGGTAGTCCTGTCCTGCGGTGTTTATCCTGCAGGCCGATTCCGCATTCACGCCGCTTGCAACCGCCAGCGCCATGAGTTTTTTCGGGTCGAGCATGCCCGGTAGCTCTGGATCCGCCAACCCAAGCGAGTTTACCTGGTTCATGTCGCTCCAACCCGAGGGATCTCCTGGCGACTGGAGGATCTTCTTGAGGATCTCCTGGGCGTCTAGCTTAGAGGCCGCCGCGGCTTCTGTCTGCTTGGACACGTCGGCAAAGTAGTAGGACAGAACGTATACCCCCAGCATGAAGAGAGCCACCAGGCTCAACGCGATCAACATGTCTATCGATTCCATGCCTCTCACAGAGAGGTTGGGACCTGAAAATAAATATTTTATGGTGCTTGCTCCAAGAGACAACGCGTCCTCACTCGGCGACTTCAGCCATGAGGCGCTGGAGGCGCCTCCTCCTCAAGAACCATATCAAAAAGACGGCGCCGGCCGCGGCGCCTCCAATCGCCACAAGCGGCAGAGGATCCAGGCTCCACACCGCCTCGTAGGTGGCGGGGCCCGTCACCACGGGCATTGCGGGGTAGCTGTACACCACGCCAGTCGCCACGTCGCGCCAGCCCGCGAAAACCCAGTGCAACGGAGGTGGAGACCACACGTCTGTAGGCGTCGGCACCGCGGCGGCTGTGCCGCCTTCGTCAACCCACATTGATGGCGGCGCCGTGCCGTATCTCGACGTAAACGCCACTAGATACTGCCGCTTTGTGGTATACGTGATGTTGAGAGGCTTAGTTACTCTGACGGTAGCTGTGGGACCTGTAAGAGAGGCGTTCACAACCCCGTTTATCGCCCATTTATCCACCACGACGCGCGTGTTGCCGGCCGACTCAATAACCGGCGGGGCGGCCACCCGAATGACAGAGCCCCTCTCGGCCCAGGTGGCGTTAGGAGGCTCGGCCACGTAGGCAGGCGGCTTGACCCAGACTCTGTACTCCACCGCGTATATGGGGGTGAGGGAGGTGGGCCGGTCGGCCGTCAGAACCACCACCCGCGTCCTCTCGTTAAGCTCCTTCCACAGCCTAAAGGCGAGGCGGGTCCCGTTGGGGAAGACGTAGTCGGAGGCGTTGAACACCACCTTGCTCCCCTCGTCGGCCCAGAGGACTTGAGACCCGTTAACAGCCGCAGGCCACGCCGTGGAGACCTTGACCTGCCTCACGTAGCTACCAAGCAGAGTCGCCGGGTAGACAGACACCACGGGCGCAAGCCCGGAAGCCGCCGGGTTCCCAAAGGCGTCAAACACGACGACGTTGTCAAGCCTCAGCCTGTTGCCGTCGTCGATCGGCACGGTGGGCGGCAGTTCAGCTCTGTAGAGCGCGGACACCTCCACAGGCCCAGACACGTTGACAGTGATCGTGGGCACCGGCAGATTTACCACGCGTCCGTCCACCCGCCACCCCACCAACACAAGCTTACCCATCGACACGGGCCCCACGGCGGGGACCTCCACAGAGGGCTCCGCGTAGAAGGCGGCCGGCCCAGCCGCCCACTGCGGGCCCCTCGTCACGTTGGGAGGCGACAGGCGGACCCGGTACTCAAGCACGTACCGCACCGCCACGGGCTCCTCCAAGTCGCCTCTGACGTCTAAGGTGACGTTCTGAAGCGGGCGGCACCTGACGTCGCCCATGTATCTATACGCGGGCTCAAGCGACACCTTCCCCACCGGCAACAAAACCACGCCGGAGCCCGCCAGCTGGTAGCGGTAAAGCGACGCGCCCACCCGCACCCCCACCTCCACGGGAAGACACCCCTGGGGGGCGGCCACCGCCACGCGGCCAAAGGCGAGTCTGAGGCCGGAGGCGGAGTCCCACCTCTCCACTGCAACAGTCTTTCCGTCCACAGACACCGCCACGGAGGTCACGATCTTGTCCCCGAGGAACCTCGCCACCTCCTTCCCGTTCCAGAGGATGAGGACGTCGCCGCCAAGGGTGCCCACCGCCACTATGGAGCCGTTGCCCGACGCGGCGATGGCCGTCGGCGTGGAGGGGGCCTTAACCCGCCACAAGACGCGGCCCCCAGAGAGGGCCACCACCTCGCCGAAAGTCGCCACCACAAAGACGCGGCCGTCTTGGCTAAGGGCAGCGGGGACCCGCGGCGTGTCTATGCCGTAGGTCACGAGGACGGCGGGCTCCAGCCTCACCCC
>WYEB01000340.1_pt1 | contig 17013 bp, 16 predicted proteins | sample 6343061 | NCBI WGS metagenome assembly WYEB01 (sample SAMN13812332, study PRJNA600296) | hot springs metagenome | biome: ENVO:00000051; feature: ENVO:00002007; isolation source: sediment sample from Evening Primrose shelf | place: USA: Yellowstone National Park, Evening Primrose Hot Spring ... | reverse complement strand
ATTTCGGCTCCACCTTGACCAGCACTATGACGTCGTTGCTCTGGCCCTTGAGGAACTTAACGGCCTTCTCGGTCACGTCGACGAACTCCCTGCCCGTCCTGACCAGCCCCAGCTCCTTCAGTCGCTTGAGGTGTATCGCAAGCGCCTGTCTTGTCATCCCCAGCTCGCGGGCTATCTCGTCCTGGTCGCCGTAGACGGTGTAGACCCTCATGGGCTGGGCGTGTTGCAACAGATGCTGTAGTATCTGGACCTGTCTGTCGGTTAGCCTTAATTCCTCTGCGGTTGCCATGTGCCTAGAGAAATGGTGAATATAAAAACTTAACTACAAAAAATAGGCGTTTTTCTGCGAGGACTCCATTATTGATAGGGGGCTCGCCCTATAGAAATTAATTGCCAAAGGAGGAGCCGCCGGACGCCGAGAGGTGCTTTGTGATGTCTATTTAAAAACTTTACGCGTTAGTAGTACGTCCTCTACCTATTCCGAGCCTCCCCAATACGTCTCGTAGAGCTTAAGCCAAGCCCCGCTGACCAGCTTGTTCTTCCCCACCACATCGGTTATGGGTATATAGCCTATCTCGCCGTCTCTATAGGTCGTCATGACCCCGAATCTGCCCTCCTCGACGGCCTCATAGGCGGCTGTAGCGTATCTAACCGCCAGCACTCTGTCGAAGGCGGTCGGCGGAGCTCCCCTAATTATATGGCCGGGTATCGCGGCTCTCGTCTCGAGGCCCGTCCTCTTCTCCAGATATGCGGCGAGCTCGTTGCCGACTCCGCCCAGCCTCACGTGGCCGAACTCGTCCACAGGACCTCCGTACGACTTGACGCCTTCCGACACTACGACCAGCGCCCATCTCTTGGCCTCATAGGCCCTCCTTATGCGCTCGGCGACGAGATCCCAGGCGACCTCCCTCTCTGGTATCAACACGAAGTCGGCCATGGTGGCCAGGCCCGTGTGTAGCGCTATCCATCCGGCCTCTCTGCCCATGACCTCTATCACGCCCACCCTCTCGTGCGATATCAACGTCGTCTTGAAGCTCTCGGCGGCCTTGACCGCCTCGTTTACAGCCGTGTCGAAGCCTATGGTGTACTCGGTGCCCCATACGTCGTTGTCGATGGTCTTCGGTATACCTACCGCGTTCAAGATCCCGCGCCTCTGCGCCTCGCCCGCGGCCCCCAACGTGTCGTCCCCGCCTATGGCCACGACCACGTCCAGGCCCAGCTCATCCACGTTTTTCGCAAGGACCTTGGCCCTCTCCTCGTCCTTAAACGGATTGGTCCTCGACGTCTTTATGTAGGTGCCTCCGGCGAATGCGAAGTCCAATAGCTCGGACGACGACGTCTTCTTGACCTCCTTGTTCAACAAACCTTTCCAGCCGTGGAATATCGCGTACACCTCGTGTTTCCTCTCAGCCAGCTTGGCGAATGTATATACAGCTATGTTGAGGCCAGGCGCGTCGCCCCCTCCAGTCAGTACGCCGATCTTCATGGGCTCGAGTTGACCGCCGGCTCGAGGATCTCGGCCACCTTCTTCCCCTCGTAGACCATTTGGCCCAACAGCTTGCCGAACTCCACGGCGTTCTTCCTCTGCCAGACGTTTCTGCCCACGGCTACGCCCAAAGCGCCGACGCTTATCACCTCCTCCACCTGTCTCAAGAACTCCTCGTCGGTCTTCGTCTTAGGCCCGCCCGACATCAACACAGGCACCTTGCCGGCGACTCTGACGGCCCAAGCAAAGGTCTTGGGGTCTCCCGTATATTTTATCTTCATGGCGTCGGCGCCTAGCTCCAACGCTATTCTGGCGGCGTATGCCACCACCTCGGGGTGGTGCTCGTTGCCATTATACTTAGCGTCGACCTTGCCCCCTCTCGGATAGGACCACACCACCAGCGGCATGTCGAACTTCACGGCGTCGCGCTTTATCTGAGCCAAGTACTCCACCTGCTTCCACTCGTAGTCGCTCCCGGCGTATATGGTGAAGCCCACGGCGCTTGCGCCCAGGCTCACCGCCTCCTCCACCGTGCAGTTGGGGGCAGAGACAGGCGCGCCGTTGTAGAGCGAGGTCTTTCCGTTTAGCTTGAGTATCAACGGCACGCTTCCGTCGTAGTACTTCTCGGCAACGCCTCTCTGGAACACGACCCCGTCGAATCCCGCATCGCGCGCGATCTTCAATATATACTCGGGCTCGGCCGAGTCTGGGTTGTCCAGGAAATCGGTGGGGCCGTGCTCTATGCCGTGGTCGTAGGCCAGCACTATCGAGCGGCCTCTTCTGGCAAATATCGACTTGAACTTGTCCGTCAGTGTGTATGCCCGCATAGTGTACCTACCCATGTGAGTATTTAACCTTTATAGCGTTGCAATACTGTTAGCCACATTGTAATAACTAGAGTATACTCTCTGAGGCATCCGAGGGGGACGGTGCGCATAAACGCGACGGAGGCCGGCGGAGGACGCGGCTGGGCGCGGCGGACGGGCTCGACCTAGAGCGGGGACGGCCTCTAGCTGAATCCCGTGGACCCCCAATAACGCCTGCCCAGAAGCGGCTTGTGGATTCCATAGGTGGGGCGGTATGGGTATATGGACCTGGAGGGCCTCGGCGAATAGCCGCGATTTGAGCTATATTTGCCGTTCGGCCATATGGGTTATGTTTCTACTCGGCGTCAATTACTGGCCTCGGAGGCACAACATAAAGATGTGGAAGGAGTGGAATCCCGACGATATAAGGGAGGACCTAGATACGCTTAGGGGGCTCGGCGTGAGGGCGCTGCGCTTTTTTATACTGGCTGAGGACTTCTTCGATCCCCACGGCCGAGCGTCGGAAGAGTCTATGGCCAAGTTGAGACACTTCATGGATCTGCTTGCCGAGCGCGGGCTTCTGGGCTATCCGACCTTGATCGTGGGCCATATGTCAGGCCGGAACTGGGCCATACCTTACGTCTTCGAGTCGCGCATGAGGAGACTCGTGGAGCTCTACGAGGAGTTCTCGGGCGGCACTCATGGCTTCATCGATTTCCCCTTACCTTGGCGATCGGTTCAACTTGCATCAGTCGCCGTCCGGATGCTCGATACGTCGGTTCAACTTGCCTTTGCCGCCGACCCCTCTCTCGGCGTGTTGGTTCCACTTGTACATCCCTCCTCAGCCGCTTCGGTTCCACTTGCGCCTCCCGCCGGCATCGCGGCTCTTTCGCCCCCTCTCCGGCCCGGCGGAACGAAGCCGCCGATCGTCTTACGACCCGCGGAGGTTGGGGGGAAGAGGGGGTTATTCGTCCCCGGCCGGCTCCATATCAATAGGTTCCATGTCGATGTCGGCGGGCCTGCACTCGGCGGGGCGGAGCCCAACGCGCTCCGTGGCCCCGGGGCGCCAGGGCATATCGCGGGGTCCCTGCGGCGGTCGTCCGCGCAGCGGTTCGTACATGCGACGTAGCACCGCCCGAACTCCAACTCCTCCATCTGCGCCTCCGCGGCGCGTTGGTAAGTTGAGCCGCCTTCCGGCGGATCCGCCGACGCCGACAGGGCGTGCATAAGAAAGCCTTGACAGGTGGCTAGCCCCCTGTTGGGGCTCTCTTTGATACTCCCTGAAAGCGGCCGAGGGCGGACAGGGGGCCTAGCGGCCGACGCGCCGTGAAGGGGCCGGACGGCGGATTCGAAACCTGCCGGATGTCCCGCATGCGCTACGGCTCTAGGCGACGGCGCATCGAATCAATTTAACAGCTATCTTCAGTAGAGGCATGGAGAGGAAGTTCTCTGTAGACGAACCTAGGCGCCGCCTTGAGCTGGCCTTGAGGCCGGCCGAGCCGCCGACCGTGGAGGAGGTACTTGAGCAGGTTTCTAGGCACGGCGTCTTGCGGGGGCCTGTGGACTGGGCCTTCCCGGCGTGGATAACATACATAGAATACGCGACGCAGAGGATCGCCGAGGCGTTCCAGCTCACAGAGGAGGAGAGAAGACAGCTCTTCCACTTCAGAGACACGCTAAAACGGTTGTTGCTGGAGGCGCAGAGGCAGGCGAAGGCCAAGCTAACATCAATATACAACGCCATTATGGAGGGCACCTACAGGATGGGGGGCAACAGGCTGTACGCGCCGGACGGGACGTGGATGTATGTAAGAGAGTGGTTCGCTCCAAATATTCCAATCCACGGCGTAACAGCAAAGGCATATTTTCCCGACCTGCTAAAGCTTCCGCGTGAAAGATTGGAGTTGCTCCAGCTGGGCTGGAGGGCGAGCGACGAGGGCAATAATAACGGCCGGCCCCTCATGAGAACCACACAACCCTGGCAAGTGTTCGCCTGGACTGCGACGAGATACGGAGAGCTCTATGTATGTGTCGATTCGGTTAACTTGACGCGCGAGGGGGCGAGCGTACATATACTAATCATTGCGAGGGGCTGGAGGCAGAGGTGGAGTAAGGCGGAGGCCATAGATCTGGTGGCTAGCCACCTCAGGCGCGGGGAGTGGACGCCCCTGCTAACAATGTGGCTGGGGGACGGTAGGGCTATGCGGAGGGATGTATTGCGCGGCGATTACAAGCTTGTTATTGTGGCTAAGGAGCCTTGGAGGTTGGGCAACAGCATTAACGCGAAGGAGGCCCTCGTCGCCAGAGGCAAGGAGGCGTTCGAGAGGCTTGGGGAGGCGGCGGGCGTATACGGCGTGTTGCTCGATCTATCGAAAAGCCACAAATGGATCTACATAAAGCTGGCCACAGACGACGCCTTCAGAGCGGCCTACAAGCTGAAGGCGAGGAAGAGGGGCATAGATGTCCTTAGGGAGGCGTATGGGCATAGCAACGGCGAAATACCTACGGAGCAGTTCTCACATGCTGAGGCGGACAGACCGAGGAGAGGCGCCGTGGTCGTGACGGGCATCGTGATGTCCTTGTATCTCGTTAATGGTAGGAGCGGCACGCTCCTGGCTGGGCGCTACGCCCGCGATGTGGGAAGGGCGCTCGCCATGGCCGACAGGCTTGAATCGGCGGGGCTTAGGCCGAACGTGATCCGTGTAGGTTCCTACTATATGGTGTATATCGCCACAGAGGATCTCCTAAAGCTGGCGGAGAGGGACGGCGAAATCAGGAGGGCCATAGCGCTGTACCTCACCGAAAAGGCCAAGAACGGCACGCCGAGGCAGAGGGAACTCGCCGAAAAGATCCTAAAAAGACATCCCCTTTTTTTCCCTTCCAACTCTTACCGTTTCCTTGAAATCGGCATCGCCGTGAGCTAGCCGATATTGAATCGATTGACGAGGTTAGCCGATACGTGGTGTGGAACCAACGACAGCTGGTATGTGGAATTGACCAACGTCCGGTTGGACAGTGTCACTAGGCGCCCGACTGGGATCTATACGCGCCCGGGACGGTCGAGCTGGGCGTGAAGGCGGTCCTCGAGGTCGTCAAGGCGCTTAAGGACCACAGAGGTCTCGGCGGCTGGATCCTGAGCAACGAGCTCAGCCTGGTGAAGGCCGCCAGGAGCAGGGACGAGGCTCTGGGCTTCCTTAAGTCTTTCTCATCCGCCATCAAGTCCGTCGACCCGGCGCATCCCCTCTCGTCGGGAGACGTCGCGAGCTCCTATCTCCAGGAGGCGCCTAACGTGAAGGGGCTGGTGGACTGGGTAGGCCTGCACCTGTATCAATACGATACAAATCTAGTGCGACACGGATATCTCTACCCGGCGTTCATCGAGCTTTTCTCAAACGACGGAGATGTGCCAGTTATCCTGGAGGAGTTCGACTTCAGCACATATCAATTATCCGAGGAGCAACACGCCGGCTTCGTGAACGACGTCTTATGGTCGGCGTTGGCCCACGGCGCTATCGGCGCCTTTATCTGGTGCTTCTCGGACTTCTCCCAGGAGGGCGATCCGCCGTATGAATGGCGACTCCTCGAGCTGGGGTTCGGGCTAGTGAGGGCAGACGGCACGCCGAAGCCGGCGGCGGCCGTAGTCAGAAAATTCTCGCAGGACCTGAAGAGGCTTGAGGAAATGGGGCTGGGCGACCGCTTCAGAAGGCCGGAGGCCCAGGCGGCGGTCGTCGTCCCGTTCTACATGTATAGAGACTACGAGTTCGTGCCCCAGGGCTGGCGCAGCGAGCCGGGCCTCAAGCCTGCCCTGATGGGTCTGACGCTCGGCTTCATGTCCGGCCTCCGCATATCCTCGGTCTACGAGCTGTCCAGGGAAAAGCTGAGGCGTAAGAGGCTCATCGCGCTTCCCTCGGCGCCCACGGCCCTGGCGACGACCTGGCGCCTCGCCTACGAGGCGATCGCCTCGGGCGGCTTGGTCTACGCCTCGTTCTTCAGGGCCTTCGGCGACGCCGTCGCGCTGCACGACGCCGCCACCCATCTATGGCGGGAGCTGTTCGGCGTCGAGAACGCCCTATTGCCGGGGAGCGTGGGGATACGCTACGGCGGCATCTTCAGGGTCAAGTTCGTGGCCGACTTCGGCCCCATCGAGCCAGGCGAGGAGTTGGAATTCGCCGTGGATGCGCCCGTCTACACGTATGCGGTAAAGCCCGTAGATGCGGAGGTGATTGCCGTGGACCACAGGAATAGGCCGGTGGTCGTGGCCAAGAAGGGCGCCGTGTTGTCGGTGATACCGTTCGAGTTGATACTAGCCAAGGCGGAGCACGTGGATTGGTTGAGAGGGTATCACAGGATCTACGCGGCGCTGGCCCAGCTGGCAGGGCTAGATATCCCCTATTACTCAATAGACCCGAGGGTGGAGGTCTCCAGATTAGAGGGGAAGGAGGGCGATCTAGTCATAGCGGTGAACCACTCCTACGAGGCGGTGACCGCTGCGGTGGCCGCGCACGGCGTCAAGTCGGTGGAGGCCGTGGCGGGCTCGGGCTCCGTAGAGGGGACGGAGCCCATAACGCTAAGGCTCGGCCCCAAGCAGGCACTGGCCTTTCTGGCCAGACGCTAGCGCTTGCCGGGCCAGGGACAGAGGTCGCGGACCGGGCACTCCCCGCAACGCGGCGACCTGGCCCTGCAGTAGTCTCTGCCGAACTGTATGAGCTTCAGGTGGACCTCCAGATACCTCCCTGGGGGCAACCGCTCCATGAACCACCTGCTTATCTCGCCGTACTTGGCCCCGATGCCCCAGCGGTTGGCGATCCTGGCGATGTGGGTATCCACGGGGAAGGCCGGCTTGCCCAGATTGACCAGCACCACGTCGGCCGTCTTCTCGCCGACGCCCGGCAGAGACGTGAGGAACCGCCTAGCCTCCTCCACGTCCATCTGCGCCAATCTGGACAAATCGACGCCGGAGAGCGCCCTCGAGAGCTCCACCAACTTCCTGGCCCTGACCCTATGCATGCCAGCCGGCCTTATGAGCTCCGCAAGTCTATCCTCGCCGAGCGAGAGCAGGGCCTGCGGAGTTATCCCCCCCACGGCCCTCTTGAGGTTGTAGTACGCGCGGAACGCGTTCCTGTCCGAGGTGTTTTGGGTCAACATGACCGCCACCAGCAGCTCGAAGACGTCGACGCCCGCCCGCCGCAACACAGGCGCGACGAACTCGTCCTCTCTCAGCTCAACGAACTCGGCGACCCTCTCCACGATGTCTAGACCGGGCACTTGGGCAGAGCGCCAATCTGGTAATAACCTTTGCTTTGGCTTATGGCGTTTTTAACCAGGCACCCCGGCCACGCGTGGAGCTGGCTGTGGGCTTGACCGAGCAAGGCAGGGTCTACGTCAGGCGGAGCGACCTCGAGCGCGTCGCGAGGAAGATGGGCCTCACGGCCGACGAGCTGGCCGCCAGGCTGGGCGCCAAGCCCGAACAGGCCGGCAGAGGCGTTAGGTACATCATCGAGGACGGGTGGAGCCTCGTCCTAGGCAAGATATTGGAGCTGGAGGAGAGGGTGTCGCGGCTGGAGGGGCGCCGGGCTGAAGGCGTCGACTTCGACCAGGCGCTGGACGCGGCGATAAGGCATTCGGCCGGCCCGACGGGCTACGCGCCCCTGAGGGCCGTGAAGGACTACGTCGTGAGCAAGCTCGGCCTCTCCGAGGCCGAATTCGTCGAGCGGCTGGCCAAGCTGGTGGCCGAAAGGCGCGGAAAATATATACTGCTCGAGGGAGGGGACGAGAAGATCTACATAAACGGCAAAGGATACGGCTACATAAAGAAAACGGGATAGGAAGACCGACCCCCTTGGGCGTGAGGCGTCCTCGCACGCCTCCATAGGCCCCTCGCGCCGGATTGGGGCCGGTCGGGCCAGTACGGCGGGCCTTGGTCCGGCCAGCAAAATCCACGCTGAGCATCCGCCGCGGGACGGTTTTTCCTATCGAGCTCCTTCGACACGAGGCCTCCATCCTCAACCTCTTCCTCGCCTGCCTTCGATGACGAGTCATTGCGCTTGTCCACGCCGACAAATGTGGTTGATATGGCGAGTCGTTCGGCGTTTTATTTCGAAATGGCGCCGAGATGTCCTCATGGCCATGAGGTGGATAGAGATGCGGCGGTCCTCAGCACTATCTGGAAGTTGACGCCGGAGGGCTGGACGGGGCAGTGCAGGGGACCGGGGGAGAATCTTGTCTTATCATGGAGAGGCGCCCCAGCCGAACTGAGGCCGGCCCGGCGCAGTCCGTCGCCTGGGCCGGGGAGCCCGACCCCAAGGGGCGGAGCCCTCGGCGCTATGTAATACCTATGTGTGATGCCTACCTCCTTTAATTACGGCCGGCCAGTCACTACGTGTCGTGCGCGATACCGTCGTGGCCGGTCGCCAGGCCCCGCGCGAAACTGGCGGGCAGGCGGTGGACCCAGGCCCTCGACGATCTCGCCGAGCTCGCCTCCAGATACCCGCTATCGGCGCTCATAGGCAGAGCGGGGATGGGCAAGACGCAGGTTCTGTACGCCCTCTGCGAGAGGATGGACTGCATATATATAGACGCCACGGAGTTCCCCGAGAGGAGCTTGGCCTACATGGCCGCGGTAATCGCCTGGAGGCTTGCGGCGAGGTCGTCGGCTCGATCCAAGATCGTCGACGTATACAGGCGATACGGCTTCCAGGGGCTCCTCTCGCTCGCCCAAGGAGACCCCTCGTGGACGCTCTCGGCCGCGCTGGACCTGGCCTCCGGCAGGCTGGTCGTGGCTCTGGATGAATGGATGCCGAGCTCGGAGGACCCCCAGTTCTTCCAGGCCGCCTCGGCCCTGCATAGGATCAGAAACATGGGGCTCGATAGGGCCGGGTTCGTGGCGTCGTTCCTGCCCGAGGTCTACGAAAAACTCGCGTCGAAGATCCCGCCGCTGGGCAACATCCTGACCTCCGTATCTATCCAACTGCCGGACGTCTTGACCGAGGAAGACGTGGAGGAGATAGCCTCTGCCTACTGCCCCGAGAGGGCCAAGGCTGCCCTATCCCTGCTTAGGGCCAGGCCGGACATCACCGTGAGGGAGCTCCTCATGGCCATATCGGCGACCAAGGAGGTCGAGGTCCCCGTCGAGTGAGCCCCGATCCGCCGCGCAGCCGCCCTAGCTAACGGAATGGATATATAGCCATTGGGGCATACGGTCCAATGGCGGTCAAATCCCCTGCGGTCAAGGAGATCTTGGAGCGCTACCGGACCATCTGGGCGCTTAACCACGCGCAGTCCTTGATGGGCTGGGACCGAGAGGTCTACATGCCGGAGGAAGGCATAGGCGGGAGGTCGCTGGCGGCTTCGGAGATAGCCAAGTTGACCCAGAAGCTGATGCTCGACGAGTCGTTCGTGAAGCTGATAGACAAGGCGAAGGAGGAGGATCTCACCGACGTCGAGAAGGGCATGATCCGCATGCTCGAGAGGGATCTCAAGTTCTACAGAAGGGTGCCTCCGGAGATAGTGGCCGAGTTCGCCAAGACTACCAGCGAGGCCTTCGTCGCCTGGCGCGCCGCCAAGGAGAAGGCGGAGTTCAAGAAGTTCGCGCCGTACTTGGAGCGGATAGTGGAGCTCGTCAGGGTCATAGCCGACAAGCTAGGATACGACGAGCATCCCTACGACGCCCTGCTCGATCTACACGAGGAGGGCCTCACGTCGCGGGACGTCGACTCTATATTCTCAGTGTTGGAGCCCGGGATAAGGCGCCTCTTGAACAAGCTGGAGGCCAGAGGGTGGCCTAAGTCGCACCCGCTGGAGGAGGAGGCCTACGACAGACAGGCCATGGAGGCCGCCATAAGGGACGTCTTGGGCCTGATAGGCTACCCCCAGGGGCGGTTCAGGATAGACGTGTCGCCCCACCCCTTCACGATAGGCCCGGCCTCGCCGTTCGACGTGAGGATAACCGTCCGCTATCCGCCTAAGGACTTCAGAGAGCCCCTGTTCTCCGCCATACACGAGTTCGGCCACGCGCTCTACGAGCTGCAGATCGACGAGAGCTATGCCTTCACCCCGATAGGCACCGGCGTCTCGCTCGGGGTGCACGAGTCCCAGTCGAGGTTCTGGGAGAACGTAGTCGGCAGATCGAGGGGCTTCGTGGCCCACGCGGCGCCCATACTGAGGAGGCATCTGCCGTTCCTCTCCAAATACAGCGACGAGGATCTCTACCATTACTTCAACGTGGTGCGGCCCAGCTTGATAAGGACCGAGGCGGACGAAGTGACCTACAACCTCCACATACTGCTCCGCTACAGGCTGGAGAAGCCCATGGTGGCCGGGGAGATCAAGGTGGCCGATCTGCCGGCCCTTTGGAACGAGGAGATGGAGAGACTTCTGGGCATACGGCCCAAAAACGACTCGGAGGGCGTCCTCCAGGACATACATTGGTCCCACGGAAGCATAGGCTACTTCCCCACGTACACGCTGGGCAACGTGATAGCGGCCCAGCTCCGTCACGCCTTCGGGCCTCTGGACGAGGCCGTGGCCGCCGGAAGGTTCTCGGAGATAAAGGAGTGGCTCCGCGATAGAATACACAGATGGGGCGCGGTGTATCCGCCGAAGGAGCTGGTCGCGCGGGCTACCGGCGAGGTCTACAACCCCTCATATCTTCTGAATTACCTAGAGAATAAATACAAGTAATTTTTATATTTATTCACGATAGCTATTGATGAAATAGTTATAATATAATCAATAACTAGAATAATTGACGGGTCAAGCGGCCAGACGCCCGTCCCGGCATATATGACTGGGGCGATCACATACTGCAGCGGCGACAGCAGCAGGGCTTGGGCTATCCCGCGCGGCAGGACTGTCGGCGGCAAGATCCCGCCGAGCGCAGGCACGACCAGCTGGAAGGCCAGGCCGGCTATCCAGGTATTCTCTATTCTCGACATGACGTACAGCGCCGCTAGGCCCGTCAGGATCGAGAACGCGAGCAGGGGTGGGACCGCCGCGACCAACAACAACGGCTGCTCCAGCTCGGGCAATCTGCCGAAGATGGCGGCGAACACGAGGAGGAGGATCGCGGAGTCGAGCGCCGACCATATGGAGGAGTCGACGAAGAGCCAGGCCAGCATAACTCCGGCCAGATCTCCGCGCGCGGCCAATATCTGCTCCGCCACGCCCCCCTTTAGGCTAGATCGCGCCTCCGCGGCGGCCCAGATCGGCTCAGAATATAGGGTATATGTAAAGAAGACCCAGTACATATATCTATCGACTCTGATTCTCGCTATGCCGTACCACGACATGGCCACTATGGCGGCGAGCAGCCAAAGCGCCATGGATATGGAGCCGGAGATCGCCCTCAGCCAGGAGCGCGAGTTGAGGCTGGTAAATCTCAGCCACTCCCTGGCCAGCTCGTGCCTCAACGCCCTATATAAGGCCGCGGCGCCTCGCATAGGCGTTCACCGCTCTGAACACCAAGAGGCCCGTCAAGGCGTAGAGCATATAGACCCCGAGGGCGCCTATGCTCTCCACCTGTAGCTTGAGGGCCAGCGCGAGTCCCCTCACGACGTCGGCTAGCGCCGCTACGGGGAGTGCAGAGGCGGCCAGCTCTAGGTAGGGCGGCAGTATCGATACTGGATATATGACGCCGCCCAGCAAGGTCATGACGGCGCCCACCGGCATCACGAGGACGTTCGGATCTCTGACTATAGGCGTTAGGGACGCGAGGATAATGCCGATGCCCAAGGTCGGCAGTATGCCTATAAAGGAGAGCATGAAGGCCAGCGCGGTGGCTACTCCATAGACGGGGCCCTTCATTACGCCGACTATCAACGCCGTGAACGCCAGCGAGAGGCCGCTCAACACGAGGGCCTCGGCGAGGAAGACCCCGTAGAAGGTCTCCAGAGCTCCGGCAGGCGACGCCAGTATGTAGTCGTAGAGGCCGTCTCTGATGTAGTCCCTAACCACCCAGACGGTCTCGCCCACCGCGATCTGGACCATGACGAGAAGCGAGGAACCGACGAGCTGATATAGGTATTTGTCCAGATCGACGGCGCCTGAGAACAGCCAGCCGCCGGCCAGCAACAGAGAGGAGAGCAGAGGGGGCAACAGAGCCACGAAGACCGCCGAGCCGTAGGATCTCGACAGAGACCTAAGCGCTGCATAAAAGCTCGCCTGTAGGCCCTTCAGCATAGTCCGTATCTCGTCAGAAATGCGCATAGATCCACGTCGTTCCACTTGTTCTCCTTAGCGAGCAACGAGCCCCATCCCAACGAGAGGTCCGCCCCCGAGAGCCCCTTCAGTATTTCGCCGATAGGCGGCGTTGTGTTCGATATGAGCCCCCTCTCTCTTGCCAGAGATATCGCGTAGTTGTTCAAGCCGACGCGCGCTCTGTAGGCCACGTAGCGCGCCGCGTCGCGGTCGTCGTAGAGCCTCACGATCCTCGCGTCGAAATAGAGCGGACGGCCGAGCAGGACGGACGCCTTGGCGGAGAGGGCGGACGGCAACACGCTTATGAGCTTCTGAACTCTGCCTCTATAGGGCGCGGCCTCCCTGTATATCAAGTTGATCTCGTCGCTGACTATATAGGCCAATACGGCGCCGCTGGCCTCGGCGAGCTCGAGGGCCGCCCTCCTCAGGGCCCGGTGGACGCCTATATTGCGCGGGCCCGGCAGATCGGCGAGCGCCTTGCCGAAGCCGACGCCGTCCATCCTCACCGCAAAGGGCAGCTCGGCGTAGCCCCTCGGCGATTCCCTAGAGCGGTAATCCACCTCGAGCTCGGGCGGCTTCACGGCCAGAAGCGCGCGTATCAGCCGCTCAGCTGAAGTCATGGCGGCCGAGCCCCTCCCGCCGGGAAAGCCCTCTGGAGGGGGCGCCTCACGCAGCTCCTCGCGGCTTGCGTCCCGCACGGCGGCGCGGGCCGCCTCCTCGGCGGCAGGCCCCTCCGGCGGCGAGAGCTCGACGGAGACGGACCTCCAGCGCACATACCGCCTCTATTACCCCCATTTAAAAACGCAGTCCGGGAGATCGGCCGTTATCCGGCCGGAGCTCGGCCGGGGGCTTAAAGCATCTCGATGGCCAGGGCGGTGCCGCCGCCGGTGCCGTGGCACAACGCCGCTATGCCGCGCCTGCCGCCCCTCACCTTCAAGACAGATATGAGCGTCGTTATTATTCGGGCGCCCGACGCCCCCAGCGGGTGCCCGAGCGCCACGGCGCCTCCGAACGCGTTAAGCCTCTCGTAGGGGACCTGGAGAACCCTGTGGAACAGCACGTTGTTGACGGCAAACGCCTCGTTGTTCTCGAAGTAGTCAAACTGGTCGAGGCCTATGCCGACTCTCTTGACGAGCTTCTGTACGGCATATATCGGCGCCTCGACGAAACGCCACGGCTCAACCATATGCCAAGAATAGCCGAGGATCTTCGCGACGGGCTTGAGGCCGAGCTCCCTTGCCCTATCCGGCGAGGCCAAGACGAGGGCGGCCGCCCCGTCGGACAGCTGGCTGGAGTTGCCGGCCGTAAGGACCCCGTCGGGCCTGAAGGCGGGCTTGAGCTTGGCGAGCTTCTCCAGGTCCGTGTCCGGCCTGATGCCCTCGTCCCTCTCCAGCTTGACCTTCGCCCCGCCCAGCTCGCCCTCTATGGGCTCCATGTCCAGAAACCACTTGCTTTCGGTGGCTCTCCATGCCCTCATGTGGCTCTCGTAGGCCACCTGGTCTAGCTCCTGCCTAGCGATGCCCCACTCCTTGGCCACCATCTCGGTCTCCTCGCCCATCAGCAGGCCGTTGGTTGGATCCATCAGGCCGTCGTAGACCATCAGGTCGAGCAACCGATGCTCTCTGCCTATGAGGTGCTTGACGCCCCAGCGCGTATCGGGGGAAAAGGCCAGGGGGGCCGTCGACATGGACTCGGCGCCTCCCGCCACCACTATATCGGCGTCGCCCAACGCTATCTCCCTATATGCGTCTATCACGGCCTGCATGCCCGACGAACACACCCTGTTGACCGTGTAGGCGCTCGTCGTCACCGGAAGTCCGGCGTATAGCGCCGCTTGCCTCGCAAGGCTCTGGCCCTGTCCCCCCTGCAGAGTGGAGCCGATTATTACCTCCTCGACCAGCTTGCCGTCGAGGCCTATCCTCTCGAGCGCCTTGCGTATGGCGAAGGCGGCTAGATGGGCCGCTTTGACGTCCTTAAGCGCGCCGCCGAACTTACCTATGGGAGTCCTGGCGTAGCCCACGATCCAGACATCGCGCATATGTGCGCGTCCCCCCGCTATTTAAAACGTTGTCTTGAAGCTTCTGTTAAAACCTCAGTTAATTCTTGACGATATGAATAAATATATTTATTTATTATTATCTTTTATTAAATAGGTATCTATTTAATAAAAATAGTCCGCGGGCTAATAGTCAATACGCACCTCGATGCCTCTCGACGCCAGGTAGTCCTTGAGCTTCCTTATGTCGACTATATTGAAGTGGAATAGGCTGGCCGCCAACAGGCCATCGGCCCCGGCCAGGGCTGCCTCGTAGAAGTGAGCGTAGTCGCCGGCGCCGCCCGAAGCTATCAGGGGAACCTTGGCGGCGGAATACACAGCCGCCAGGAGGTCCAGATCGTAGCCGGACCTAGTGCCGTCCCTATCTATCGACGTCACCAGCAGCTCGCCGGCGCCTAGCTCCACGGCCCTGGCGGCCCACTTGACGGCGTCGAGGTCCGTGGGCGCGTTGCCGCCCCTGATGTAGACGGCGTAGGACCCGCCGACCTTCTTGGCGTCTATCGCCACGACCGTGGACTGCGAGCCGTACTGCCGCGCCAGCTCGGCCACCAGCTCAGGCCTTTTGACCGCCGCCGTGTTGACCGACACCTTGTCGGCCCCCGCCTTGAACAACTTGTCCGCATCCTCCAGGGACCTCACGCCGCCGCCTATGGTCACCGGGATGGAGATTGAGGTAGCCACCTCCCTCACGACCTTCAAGAACGTGGGGCGGTCCTCCACGGTGGCGGTTATATCCAGCACGACGAGCTCGTCGGCGCCCTCCTCGTCGTAGCGCATGGCCAGCTCGACGGGGTCGCCCACCTCTCTGAGGCCCTTGAAGTTAACCCCCTTGACCACAACGCCCCTCCTTCCGTCCACATCGAGACAGGGTATTATCCTCACCGCGGTCACGGAACATGTCGCGCCTATAAAAATATAAAATATTATCCCCGATCAACGCCATGATCAGAGAGACCAAGGAGACCAGGGTCTTGGTGGAGCTCACGCGGGGAGGGGCTTTGTCCGTGTCGACGCCCGTGCCGTTCCTGGCCCATATGGTCGAGACGTTGCTCCACTACGCAGGTCTGGGGGGCCGCGTGGAGGCTAGAACGCTCAGAGAGCTGGACGAGGGGCACCACGTGATAGAGGACGTCGGCTTGGCCCTGGGCATGGCGCTGTCGGAGCTCGCCGGCGATAGGCGCTCCATAGCGCGCTACGGCTGGGCCATAGTGCCCATGGACGAGGCCGAGGCCACGGCCGCCGTCGATCTCGGCGGCAGGCCCTACTGGGCGGTCAAGGTCAGACTGCCCCAGGCGACTATAGGCGGATACCCCACGTACATGTTCCCCCACTTCGTGAGGTCTTTGGCCTCGGAGCTCAAGGCGACTATACATCTGAGGGCCTTCGGCGAGGATCCCCACCACGTGATCGAGGCGTCGCATAAGGCGTTGGGGCTGGCGTTGAGGCAGGCGCTCACGCCCGCCGAGAGGCCTATGACCACCAAGTAGGTTCAGCCGGATAACCGCGCGTATCACCGTTCCGACTCCCCGAGACGTCATCATCCAACGATTTAAGCACAGAGAAATTTAAGCCGATGCTGGTGATCCCCTCGATAGATCTGGAGGGCGGCAGGGCGGTGAAAAGGGTTAGAGGGCGGCGGGGCGAGTACGTGTTCGTCGGCGATCCGCTGGAGCTCGCCAGGAGGTTCTCCCAAGCCCCCCTCATCCATGTAGTGGATCTAGATGGGGCAGAGCGCGGGGCGCCGGCAAATCTAGACGTCGTGGCGGCTATCTCGGACGCCGTAGGGGGGAGATGCCAAGTGGGTGGCGGCCTGAGAGATCCCGCCTCGGTTAGCAGGGCCCTGGATCTCTGCGACTACGCGGTGTTGGGGACTCTGCCCTTCACGGAGCCGCGTCTTTTCGACGAGATGGCCAAGTCCTTCCCCGGGAGGCTCGTGGTCTCGTTGGACGTGTCGGAGGGTTGGGTGATGGGAGGCGGGTGGACCGCCAGGCTTTTGAGGCTCGAGGACGCCCTGAGGCTACTCGAGGGGCGCGACCTAGCCGCGGCCATATATACGTCTATAGACGTCGAGGGCACGGGCGTCGGGCCGCTGGTCGCGGACGTGGAGGCCCTTAGGCGCGTCGCCAAGAGGATCTACTACGCGGGAGGCGTCTCCAGCTGCGCCCACCTGGAGCTACTCAAGAGGGCCGGCTTCGACGGCGTGATAGTGGGCTACGCGCTCTACAGGGGCGATCTGTCCTGCGTCGGCGAGGGCTTCACCTATTAACACGGCTCTATCGTGGCCGGAGGCTTCTGGGCGATCGCGTAGGCCACCATGACAACCCCGGGCACCTCCGACGTCAGCCTGGAGGATATCCTCGACAAGATCTCCTTGTCCAACTGTGGCCAGTCCGCGGTCATGGCGTCTTCGCTCTGGACTACTCTGATTATAACCACGTGGCCCACGGCCCTCGCATCGCCCTTGACGCCGA
>WYEB01000336.1_pt1 | contig 17063 bp, 19 predicted proteins | sample 6343061 | NCBI WGS metagenome assembly WYEB01 (sample SAMN13812332, study PRJNA600296) | hot springs metagenome | biome: ENVO:00000051; feature: ENVO:00002007; isolation source: sediment sample from Evening Primrose shelf | place: USA: Yellowstone National Park, Evening Primrose Hot Spring ... | reverse complement strand
GAGCTATATTATTTACGTCAATTGATTTTAATATTTCTTCTATTTTATTTCCTATTCCGTTATATTCTACAAATCTCCAATAGCCATCTATTGTTATTGCAAATCCTGGGGGAACTGGAATACCTATTTTTGTCATTTCTCCCAAATTTGCAGCTTTTCCACCAACAATATTCCTATCATCTTTAGATAATTCATTAAGCCACTTTATATATACCATAAAAATTAGAGAAATGTTGATCTTTATAAAAATTAAATGACCACCAAAAAATAAAAACTATGCCACCTCTGCAGTAATTTCTTCACTTTGAGCTTCTAAATTATTATTATATTTTGATTCTGATTCATTATGTATTATCTTTTCATATTCCTTTGCAAGATATATTATTTCTGCATATTTCTCTGCAAGCTCTTCTGGATCAACTTCCTTTTCTAGCATTTCTATTGCCTCTCTATTTACATATTCATTATACTTTCCATTCTTAATTTCTTCAATAATTTTCTTAGTTAGATTAACGAGATCCTCATATGTTCTAAATGCTGTTTGATCATTTAGATATTCTTCTTCTTTTAATTCTTTTAATCCATCAACATCTCTATATATTGTTAAGAGTTTTCCAAATATAAGAGCCTCTAAAGTAGAAAAACCATATGATTCTGTATATGCTGGATTAATAAATATAGTTGAATTCAATTCTCCGAGCGCTTTTAATAATCCCATATAATATAAAGGATATTCATGCAAAGAATTACCTAAGGCATTGCTATATATATCAACTTCCCCTATTCCATATTTATTTACAATTTCTTCTAATTTTTTATATTCTTCGGTATTTTTTCCAAATTCTGGAGCAACTATTATTAATCTTACATCTTTACCTTCTTTAACTAAATCTTCAAACAATCTTATTATATCGTCAATTCCTTTCTCTTTTGATCTTCTTCCTACATAAAGCAAATTTATCTTATTATCTTTGTAAATTTTTAGATAAGCATTCTTATAACCTTCTATCTCTTCTTTATAATATTTATTTAGTGATATCATAAACATAGGCTCATGTAAAATTTCTTTTTTCTTAATATTTGATCCGGTAACATTTTTTATAAATCTACTATTTGAATCGCTAACAATATATGTAGGAAACAAATTAATTACATTTTTTAATTCAGTAAGTTTTCTAAATGTATATATAAATAATCCTCTTACTTCATCTAACCACCAACCATATTTATTTCTAAATTCTATAGCTTCTTCAGTATTAGAATTTGATAAATATTCTATTATATCTATTAAATTTTTTTGATCTTCATCAGTCATGTAACCCTGTTTTATTTTTTTACTAAGTAATGAATATATTTTATTTTTAGTTGTTTCACTTATATTTTTTAATTTACCAGAATTGATAAATTCTACAAGATTATATAAGAAATTACTAGCATAATCTGTATGAAACATTAACATATAAGTACCTTTTCTGTTATTAGATAATATTTTGTCCAAATCTTCTTTCTTTAAACTTTTATTATAAACAGCAAAACCAACATTGGTAATAAATACAAAATCTGAATTCAATAATCCTTCCAGTATATCATCTAATCTAATTTGTTTAGATATACTAACATAATTTTCTTTATTAGCAAGCTCTATAATTTTCTTTATATCTTTATTTTTATATAGTTCATACAATTCATTAAAATCAACCTTAAAATATTCTACATTGTCATTAGGATCAAAAGTCATTACATAAAAATCTATTTTAATATCTCCTAAAGATAATTTAGGTAATTCTTTTAGTTTTAAAAAAGAAAGAAGAGCACCAATAGAAAAAGTTTTAACACCCGACTCCCACCTATGATCTAATAATACTGCTATTCTCATTTCTAATTTCTAATTTTTTAACTATCTATGGTGTTTGCTTACCTTGCTGATTATTTTGTTGATTTTGCTGTTGATTTTGAGGCATTATTCTCTGTGGTAAGGGAACCTGTACTACCGGATTTTGTGGTTGTGGATTTTGTTGCGGTGATTGGGGATTAGGTTGATTACCTGGCTGTCCTTGTTGTTGGCCAACTGGTTGATTTAGCTGTAGATATTGAGCTATTTGTGGTTGTAATTGATTTATATAATTTCCAATTTCATTGTACATTTCATTAAATACATTCTTAAAGAAGCCTTTACCACTAAGGTATCTTAGCACTGGTATTATATGTTCTGGAGCTGAACGTTTATTATATGCCGCTATTATCGATCCTTGTATAAATGATAGGTAGCTATTCTCTAATTCCATTAATAGCATTTCAACTGCATTTTGTACTTCTACATTTGGTGTTAACCTTTCTACTTCTTTCTCTATTTTACCTTTTACTCCTTCCCAAGCTCCATAGAATGGACGTGCATATTGTGCTAAATTAGCCATAACTTCTCCCTTTGTTATTTTCTTACCCATTGATAACCAATGTCTATATAGAGCTTCTCCCAATAATTCTTCAACTATACCTTTAATCTTTGCTGCATTTTCTCTAGCTTCTCTACTTACATTATAGTACTTTTGTCCTGTTATTGGATCTGGATTACCTAAGATTTTAAGAGCTTCCCAATATATTTTAGATAGTAAAATTATAAGAGAATCCGGATCATTAAATATTTCTTGATGATATTTATCTGAAATAATTCTATATAATTGAGATGGATTATCATTATCTTTTAATGCTTTACTTACAAAATTTTCAAGTTTATATCCCAAATCATTATTAACTTTAGGATCTAATTGCCCTTCAAATTGATGAGAAACTTCTTTCATACCCCCTATAATTTCAGAATATGTCTTTATATCTCCATCAAGTGATTCTTTTGCAAGATCATCTGTAGTAAGTCCTTTTAATCTATTAATTTCACTTACATATCCATTTAAAAGTTTATCTAATGATTGATTAACATAGTCAGCTAACGCCATATTATATATATCTACATAAAATTTTATAAATCTTTCTCTATCTATATTAACTTACATATAACATTAAAAAAATTATAAAGATTATTTCTTTAACAATGTACTAAGTGCCTTTACTATTTCATCCATAATCTGTTTCCCTTCACCAGGTTCTATTATAGTAGCAGCAGATGCTTGTGTATTTATACCACAAGATTGTCCCAATTTTTGTTTTGAAGAAACATATACATATGTTACTCCCTTTTCTTCACATAATGCTGGTATATGCATTACTATTTCTGGAGGATCCACATCCAATGCAATTGCTACCAATTTTGCTTGTCCTCTATCTATTGCCTTTGTGGTTTCATTTACTCCTTTTCTAATTTTCCCACTCTGTTTTGCTCTTTCAAACAATTCATATACCTTTGCTTCATAATTTTGTATAAATGTATTCAATACATCTTCAGGCCATTTTACATATGGAGCTGTCATCATGATATCATCATTCGGATAAAAAATATTTTAAAAAATGATTTATAAATCTTTAAAAATCACTCTGGTCTGAATCTTTAGATTCTCCAGCTACAGCAGGTTCAGCAACTACGTAAGTAGGACCAACTTTAATAACTTTTACATTACCTTTCCAACCAACACTTACATTCTTTACAAAAGTCGCAACTCCCTTTATCCTAGCAAATCCATCTCCTCTTTGTGTCAAACTTTTTATCTCTACTTCATATACATCTCCAACTTTTATTCCCCTAACAGCCATTAATTAATATTAAAATAACTTATATATAAGTTTATTCTTTTTGTATATTTTTTCCTTTTTCAATTATCATATTTGTCTCATCATATATACTTTCAAGTACTTTTCTATAATCTTCTTTATTTTCAGAAATTTTATCCATAATTTCTTCTAAATCCCTTGTTCTTTTCTCAGAAACAAAATCTCCAAAATTTTTTTCTAAAAAGTTATATACATCTATTCCCAATTTTGTTGGAATTAGATTATTACTTTTATTTATTACATAACCTCTCCCCATCACTTTCTTTACTATTATAGCATATGTTGATGGTCTTCCTATCTCCTTTTCTTTCATTAAATTAATAATATCTGCCTGGGAATATAATCTAACCTTTGGTACTTTTTTACCTATAGCCTCAATAATTTTTATTCCATTTTGTATTGGTTGTATTTTCATAATATTAATCCTAAATGGAAATATTAAATCCCATCCATGATCTATTACATCTTTTACCCCACTTAGTTCAATTTCTTTATTTATTTCTGGTATTTTTATCTTTTCTATATATTTAATTACGGAAACAGATTTCATTTGTGATTGAATAAACCTAGTAAATATTAAATCATAAATTATATAATGATATTTTGTCATATTAATATATACATCAATTTCTCCATTTTCTATAGAATTTCTTAACATATCTACATCTAAGGGTCTTGTAGGTCTAATTGCTTCATGTGCTCCACCTTCCCCCCAAGATCTTGCTATAAAATAATTTTCTCCGAATTTTTGACTTATATAATCTTTTGCAATCGATATACCTAATGGAGATATCCTTGTAGAATCTGTTCTATGATAAGTTATTAATGCAGATTCAAATAATTCTTGTAATATTTGCATTATTCTATCTACACCAATTTTTAATATATTATTTGCATCCTGTAAAATTGTACTAGTAATATATGAAGGCAAAGGTTGAATTTCTTCTTTTTCCTCTTTATAATCAACTATATTTATTTCTCTATCCTTTATATTCTTTATAATTTTATTTATCTCTCTTCTATTCTTTACTTCGGTATCAACATATAATTTTCTATCATTCTCTAATTTTAATTCTAAAATATATGATTTGGATTTATTCCTTTCATCAAATCTATTAATTATCCAACCAAGAACCGGAGTTTGTACTCTTCCAGCAGATAACCAATTTTTATTAAAATATTTTTGAACAATTTGAGATAAACTAAATCCCAACCACCTATCTTCAATCCTTCTAACTACCTGAGATTTTACTAAATTTAGATCAATATCTCTTAAATTTTCCAAAGCATTTAATATTGCTGTTTTTGTAACCTCATGAAATTCTGCTCTCTTAATATTTCTATTAAATGGATATAATACTAAATATAAAGAATATGCAATCATTTCACCTTCTGTATCCGGATCTGTTCCTATTATAATTTGATCAACCTCCATAGCCAATTCTTGTAGAGCTCTTATTCTATTTATTGAATCATCAACATTTGTAGAACCACAATATGGACATTTTCCATCTTTATATTCTGTAAATTGGTTTCCACAAGATAAACATTTTTTAATTGTATTATAATAGGGATAAAATACCCCATCCTTTCTTTCTATACCAAATAGACCAATATTATCTGTTGTTAATTCTAAAATATGACCTTTTGATGCTGTAATTAGTAAATACATATTTCCTAAAGAAACTTCATAAACTTTTAATCCTCCAATATTTCTAATTGATGGTCTTCCAAAAAATGAAGAAATTGTTTTTACTTTATTTGGCGATTCTACAATAAATAGAATAACCTTTATTAATTCTTTTTGTTCCTTATATATTTTTCCAGCTTTTATATCCTTAATTAATTGTCTTTCCTTTTCTATTTCATTTTTTAATTCTTTTATATTTAATTCTGAAAATTCCTTAAAAATATGCATTATAATTGAGCCAGAGATACTGAAATAACTTCAGAACTACTCACGCCTTCTATACTATTTATTTTATTTAATAATTCTTCTTCTTTAAATTCCTGATCTGGATATAAAAATTTAACATTTAATGAATTTAATCCAAATGCTATTGGTTGTATTTCATGGGATAAATATTGACCTCCAAAATTTTTTATTATATCCTTTACCTTTTCATTTACTTTTTCTAAATCTACATCAACATCATTTGGAGATATTTTTAATGTTATAACTACATATCTTCCCATTTTATGGTCCAGCGTAACCGCAAACTGGGCATTTCCATTCCAAACCAGCTTTCTTTTCTTTATTGCTTCTTATTATTATCCCTTGACCACAGTTTGGACATATAAATTTTACTACTGTATCGCTTACTATTAAGTTTTTCAATACATTTGTTTTTTCTAATTCAGTTATATCCATAATAAAATTCATAAGTAAATCATTTTTAAATTTTTTCTAATATAATTAAAAGTAATTTTTTATTATAATTATATATATAGAATGAATTAACATATGTTAGAGAATATTTTTTAATATAATTTATTATATTATCTAAGATTTTTTTATAATCATAACTATATAATAAAAGATATAATTTTCCATTATCCTTTAACAATTTGTTTGAATGATAGAATATATATTTATCTTTTATATTTAATTCTGGATTTTTCTTTATTCTAAAAGTAAATATTTTATCAATAGACTCTTCTTTAAATTTTAAATCAATCCATTCTATATTCAACCTTCTAAAAAATATTATATCATTTACTAAAGCATTTTCAGAATTTCTTTCCATTAATAATAATTTATTTTTATCTTTATTAACACAATATATCTTAATATTAACTTTTTTCTTTATATTAATGTATTTTTCAAAATAATCCATATATTTAGAAATTTCCTTTCTTCTCCAGAATATTGGTAATATATTCTTTATATATATACCCTGTTCTATAGAAAAAGAACCATCATCCATTATATTCAATATTTCTTCATTTTCCTTTATATCTGAATAATATATAATTTTATTTACCAATGTTGACTTTAATTTTTCAATTTTTTTTAGTTGATAGCCCCTTTCATACAAGTTTTTTAATAGGAAATATTTGTATTTATCTTTTTTCATATATAATATATTATCTATTGTTCTAGAATTAAATAATAATTTTAATCTTTCTTCAAAATCTAAATTTGCATAAATTAAAATTTTATTTTTCTTTTCAATAATATTATAATCAATATTTCTATTTAATATTTTTTCTATTTCTTTAATTGTAATATTTTCCAAACCTTTCTCATTTATAAGCAAAGTATTATAATTATTATTCATAGAATATAATATAAATGGAAAATTACATAATTCCATCAACAAGTCAAATATTAATATTTTTAATATTATCATTCGCCTTAATAATATCTATATATACAAGAAGATATATAGAAGACGATATTGAGAAATATTATAAGAAAATGCAAATTATTTCATTGATATTATTAATTTCTCTTATTTATTTCAATTATTATATAATAATATTTGTTTTTATTTATCTATTAATCTATAGAAAATATTATAGATATATCATTATTGCATTTCAGATCTCAATAATATTATTTCTATCATTATTAAATATTATAAATAGTTATTATGGGTTTTCAATACTTTTACTCTTTATAATATTTTCTTCATTTTCATATAAAAAATAAAATCTTTTATAAAACAAAAAATAAAGAAATATTATGGAATTAAAAGATGCTATAAGAAATAGGAGAAGTATTAGGAAATATTTAGATGAAGATATTTCGTATGAAGATATATTAGAAATATTATCTTTAGGAATATTGGCACCAATAGCTGGAAATATATCACATTATTATTTTATTATTGTAAAGGATCCTGAAAAAATAGGAAAAATTTCTGAATTTGCAGGTCAGGATTTTATAAAAGATGCAAATACATTAATAATAATTATATCTGATGATAATAAATTAAAATCATTATATGGAGAAAAGGGACAGATATTTGCAATACAAGATACTGCAGCAATAGCAGAAAATATATTATTAGCCGCTACTGATAAAAATATAGGAACATGCTGGATTGGTTCTTTTGATGAAGAAAGTATAAAAAATCTATTAGAAATACCAAAAGATAAAAATATACATATTATAATTGCAATGGGATATCCAAATGAAAAACCAAAAGAATCTATTAGACCAAATTTATATGATATAATATTCTTTGAAAAATGGGGAAACAAATTATATAAACCGCAATTTTATCCTTTGTTTAAAAATATAAAAAATATAACAGATTATTTTAAGAAGGTATTTGAAAAAATATAATCTATATTATTAATTTCTTTTCAACTAAACTTTGTTGCGCTGGTTTTAATTTTGGTAATAATACATCAATCATTTCATCTATGAATTTTGCTAAGGCTGGTGCATATAACCAAACAGCAACATCCATTGAAGATGGAACCTCCTTTTCATCAAATAACATCATCAATATTTCTTCAGAATCGATTGTAACAATTCTTCCTCTATAATCTCCAGCATCATATATTTCAACTACACTCATCAACTCTTGTACATGTTTCGCATTTCCCTCATCTATTGGTGTTATAATCCTAACTGGTATTTGTCTCTCTCTTAATTCATAAAATATCGGCTTTAATGCAATTGCATCTCTAACAAATGTCAATTGGGTTGTAACAATATTTACATGCTTTTGAGCTTCTTTTAACATTGATTCTAAATGACTTATTATATTTTGCTGTCCTCTTATTGCTCCAGATTTTTCAGAAACATTTATTGATCCAGCACCAGATTTATGCAATGCATCTAATTCTTTAATTAAATCAGAAGTTTTTACCTTTTCCAATTCATTAATTCTTCTTGACATTGATTCTTCATATCTTCTTTTTACTCTTTCAACAACTTCTGTAGGCGGAACAGCAAGATATTTTATTGGTTTACCAAGTTTCATGATTACAAATCCCTTCTTTTCTAATGATTCTAAAACATCATATGCTCTTGACCTTGGTATATCCGCAATATCTGCCAATTCTCCTGCAGTCGCAACACCCTTCATTAATAGGGCCAACCATATTCTGGCTTCATAAGTATTCAAATTAAAAGATGACTTTATCTTCTCTACCAACTCTTCACTTATAACCATAATTTATCTATATAATAAAAAGCTTAAAAATAGAATTATTTTTTTTGGCTTTTATATAGTTCTACCAACCTATCAATGGTGTCAGCATCCTCAACAGATTTATCAGGTCTAAGTCTTATAAACCTAGGAAACCTTAGTGCATAACCTGAAGAATATTTAGGACTTTTTTCTATTTCATCATACAATACTTCTATTACAATTTTTGGTTTAATCTTTACATATTTTCCGCTTTGTTCTTCTATAGAATCCTTTAACATTTCTGTCATTTCTTCAAATGTTACATCATCTGGACTTTCTTTTTTCTCTTTAAATCCACTTCCAACTTCCCCAACTTCTAATAATTTTCCTGTTTTTTCATCTCTAACAGCAACTACAAAAGATGTTAACCATCCACTTCTCTTTCCCTCCCCCCATTCAGCACCAACTATTACAACATCTAAAGATTCTTTTACAGGTTTTAATTTAACCATATAACCAACCCTTCTTCCAGGATGATATGGTGCATCTAATTTTTTAAACATAACACCTTCTAAACCATTACTAATTGCCTCTTCAAAAAATCTCTGAGCTTCTTCATCTGAAGATGTTATTATACTTTCTGATAATGATATTTTGTTCATATCTTGTTTTACTGTTGATTCCAATATCTTTCTTCTTTCTCTAAATGGTGTATTTATTAAAGATTTTCCATCATAATAAATTATATCAAAAATTCTAACAACAACAGGTATTTCTTTAACCATTTTTTCTATATCATATTTTCTTCTAATTCTCCTTGAAATCCTCTGAAATGGTAAATATTTTTTATTTTCTCTATCATATCCTACAATTTCTCCTTCTACTAAAAAATCTTTATCATTTGGAAAACAATCTTTTATATATTCTATTACATCCGGAAATTGCTTTGTTACATTTTCTAATCTTCTAGTCCATAAAGATATTTGATCACCTTTTTTATGTATTTGAACCCTAAATCCATCATATTTATATTCAACCTGCGCAGGCCTTCCAACAACATCTAAAGCCTCTTTAGCACTTTCTGCCTTTATTGCTAGCATTACTCTAATTGGATTTCCCAATATTGGTTCTAATTTAAATACAATATCTTTTCCCTTTTCTAAAATTTGTTTTACTAGTTCACCAAAATCATTCAAAATTGAATAAGCAATTTCTACATCTTCTGATGGTAAACCAAAAGCCATAGCTATAGAATCTATTATAATTCCTTCCCCAACCCCTATTTTCAAATCTTCTAATGTTAATCTTGCAATATATTTTGCTTCTATTGGAGATGATGAAATAAATAAATTAGCCAGATATTTAATCTTTTTATCTTGTGTCCCTTCTCCTTCCAATTCCCCTATAGTTCTAAAAGTATTATATACATCTTTTACAGTTAATTTCTTTGTAAATATTGATTTTTGTTTTCTTTCCGTTACTAATTTCTCTGCAACCGCTCCAAGATCTCCTGTTTTTACAAATAAACTTTCAATATAATCTTTATCATAACCCGTAGCCAAAGATAAAGCTCTAATAGTAAATTTTTCAGCTATTCCAATATCTTTATCTTCCCATGGATAAAAAATCATCCCTTGTAATAACATAAATGTCTCTTTTAAAGAATCTTTATCTATTTCTTTAATAAATCTTGCTAATATTTCTGTTTTTTGATTTTTCTCAGAAACAGATTCCAATTTCCTAAATACTTCAGCAAGCTTTGCAAACTCCATAAAAAATATATATAAAATTAAACTAAAAAAGTCTATTGTAGTACATCAATACCTAAATTTACATCCTTCCTTACTTTTGTTAATTCTCCAGATTCCCATTCCTCTTTCCATTTTCCTAATATATATGGACTCTTGACTCCAGATATAATTACTGTAACCTTTATCTTTCCTTTCATTTCTTCAGATTGCCTTGCACCCATTATTGTTAATGCATCTTCTCCAAGATGTTGTTTTACATATTCCATTGCTTCATTTATTTCATTTAATGTCATATCTTGTCCGCCTTCAACATGTACTAATGCACCAGCTGCACCATTATAATCAACATCTAATAATGGTAATTCTAATGCCCTCTTTGCTGCAGTTACTGCTCTCTTTTCATCATCTGCAATTCCAATACCTACTATTGAAGCTCCACCTACACCCAATACTGTTTTTACATCTGCGAAATCTAAGTTAATATATGAAGCTTTATCAAATGTTTCTACCAAACCTTTTATCATTTGTCCTATTAAGTTATTTGCATATCCAAATGCTTGTGTAAATGGTAAATTACCAGCATATTGTAATATTTTGTTGTTATCAATTAATATAACATTGTCTGCATATTTTCTTAATTGAGCCAAACCTTCTTCTGCTTTTTCTCTTCTCACTACACCTTCATTATAGAATGGTAATGTTGCAACTGCTACTACAAGTGGTACTCCAACTTCTTTTGCTATTTGTGCAATAACTGGTGCTCCTCCTGTACCAGTTCCTCCACCCAGACCTAATAATATCCAAACCATATCTGCACCTTCTAATAATTTCCTTATATCCGATTGTGAAGATCTTGCAGCATCCATTCCTTTTGATGGTAATCCTCCAGCACCCAATCCTCTTGTAACTTCCTTACCCAATAGAATCTTTTTATGAGCTTTAACTATCTTTAAATGAGCATAATCTGTATTTGCTGCAATTACTTCTGCACCTTTTATATTCATCTTATATAACCAATCTGCCATGTTGCTTCCAGCCCCACCCACACCTATTATTTTTATTGTTGGCAACAATTTAAACTCCTCCCCTGGCGATACTCCTATTATTTCATCTTCCATTTTATTATTAACTTCCGCCATTTATAGTTATGGCATTTCGCATATTAAAAATATTTCTATAAAAAAATAGTATTTTTTAAAGATTCCAGTAAATTTTCATAAATTTAAGATAGCTTTTAACATAAAATAATAAATTAAATAAATTATATAAACATTAAACAAATTTTTCTGAATAGTAAAAAAATCGTGTTAAGATAATCATTAATAGATAGATTTTTAAATATTATATAGATCATTGCTATTAAATAAATTATAAGATAAGCAGAAAATATAAGATTTATAAAAATTATTATAACTATTATTATTATGAAGTTAGAATCTACCCTACCAATGTTTATATTACCAGCACTGATTGTAGCAGCGTCAATAGTAGCTACCACTCAATATTTATCAACAGATATAATTCATATGGATTCAAATATTATAGCATATGCAGACTGTGCACAAAATATGATGAATTATGCATTTATTGGACAGGTTTATAATTTCTCTCAATGTTATTTGAATAGTATAAATCAAACATATGTAAATTGCTACTATAATTCAACAAACATTATATGCAATATAAACGGTACAAATTATACATATCCGTTAGGATAATTTTTGTTAAATATTTTTTATAATAAAAGTTAAAATATTTTTTTACATAAAATCTTTTATGAAATATGCAAGAATAAAAACAAAAGATAATAAAGTATTTGAGGGTTATTTAGTAAACGAAACATCAGAATTTATAATAATAAAATTAAAAAATGGTTATAACATTGGGATAAAGAATGACGATATTCTAGAATTAAATAAGGAAGAAATAGAATCAAAATATGAAAATAGAGAATATAAAAAGTTAGAAAGCAGGAATAATAAAATATCAATATTAGCCACAGGTGGTACAATATTATCAAAAATAGATTATAGAACTGGAGGAGTCCATATGTTAACTAAACCTGAAGAATTAATAGATCTTGCACCAGACCTATTAGATTATATTGAAATTAAAAATATAGAAATCCCATTTTCAATCGCTTCAGAAGATATGCTACCAGATAATTGGATAGAAATTGGAAAAATATTAGTAAGATTATTAAATGATGAAGTAAATGGGGTAACAATATTACATGGAACTGATACAATGCACTATACATCGGCAGCATTATCTTTTATTGTAAAAAATCTAAACAAACCAGTTTCAATTACAGGATCACAGAGATCTTCAGATAGACCATCATCGGATGCATTTTTTAATTTATTATCTTCTGCAGTATATGATAATTCTGATATAGCAGAAATAGCGGTTATAATGCATGGAAGTAGTTCTGATATTTTTTCATATGCACATAGAGGAACAAAGGTTAGAAAAATGCATACAGAAAGAAGGGATGCATTTCAATCAATAAATTCTTTACCATTGGCAAGGATATTTCCATATAATAAAAAGATAGAGATAATTGATAATAATTATAGAAAAAGAAATAATAATAATCCTTATTTGGATGATAAAATATGTAAAAAAGTTGCATTAATAAAAACATATCCAGGTTCAGATCCTGATATAATAAAATATTATGTAGATAAAAATTACAAGGGAATTGTAATAGAAGGAACGGGTTTTGGACATGTACCAACAAATCCAACAGATAAAAAATATTCATGGATTGAAAATATAAAATATGGAATAGAAAGAGGTATAATATTTGTTATAACATCTCAAACAATATTTGGAAGGACAAATCCTTTTGTATATAGTAATGCAAGATTATTATACAATTTAGGAGTTATATATGCAGAAGATATGCATCCAGAAACAGCATATGTAAAATTAATGTATGTTTTGGGACATACAGAAAATTATGATGAAGTTAAAAAAATGTTCCTAACAAACATTGCTGGAGAAATAAGCGAAAAAAGCTCTTATGAATTCTTCAATAAAGAATAAATTTTTTAATGTACAAGAGATCCTTCTTTTATATCTCTATCAACAGTTAATAATGATAAATTACCATTCCCATCCTCTGCAGCTAATAACATCCCTTGAGATTCTACTCCTCTAAAACTTTTTGGTTGTAAATTATAAACAATTATTATTTTTTTATTTAATAATTCTTCCTTTTTATACCATTGCTTTATTCCAGACACAATTTGTCTTACTTCATTTCCCAAATCAACTTTTAGTATATATAATCTATCTGCGTTTGGATGATCTTGTACATCTATAACCTTTCCAACAACCAATTTTACTTTTAAGAATTCATCTATTGTTATATAATCCATTTTAAAATCTTTTATATAAATTTTATAAATGGATCCTGTAAGAGATTTAAAAATAAATAAAGATATGAAAATAAGAGATTTAATAGAGCAATTTAAATATATAGGAGGATTCCAAGCACAAGAATTGTATAGAGGATATGAAATATTAAAAGAAATGTTAAATGATAAAAATACAATTAAAGTATTAAGTTTTCCTGCAGATATTATTTCAACTGGAATAAGAGGTGTAATTAAAGATATTATTAAAAATAAGTTATTTGATATAGTTATTACAACTGCCGGAACATTGGATCATGATATTGCAAGATTAACAAAAGATTATTATTTGGGATATTTTGATTCTGACGATATAAAATTAAGGGAAGAAGGAATATTAAGATTAGGAAATATTTATATACCAGAAGAAAATTATGGCATAGCAATTGAAAACACATTAAGACCTATTTTAGATGATATATTTAAGGAATTAAAAAATAAAAATAAAAATTTAATATCTACTTATGAATTAATATTTGAAATTGGAAAAAGATTAGAAAAATTTGATAAAAAGGAGGAAAGCATAATATATTGGTCATATAAAAATAATATACCAATAATTGTACCTGGAATTACTGATGGTGCAGTTGGAACACAAATATTAATGAAAGAATATGATTATCCAGATATACAAGTATCTGTATGGGAAGATGAAAAATTTCTAGCATCAAAATTCTTTGGAGAAAAAAAGGTAGGAGCATTAATTTTGGGAGGAGGAATATCAAAACACCATACAATATGGTGGGCTCAATTTTCTGGAGGATTAGAATATGCAGTATATATTAGTTCTGCAAATGAGTTAGATGGAAGTTTATCTGGAGCAAAAACAAAAGAAGCAATAACTTGGAAAAAAATTAGAAAAAATGCAAAACATGTAAATATATGGGGGGATATAACAATTATATTGCCAATAATTATATCAGAATTTTTATAATCTGAATACCCTCTTTTCATCATCTTTCAGTCGACATCGATTTCTTCATATATAATTTTATAATTTAAAAAATTATATAATAATTATCGCACCTCCTGATCAATGAGGGATTCCGAGTATGAAGCTGGTGATACCGCGGCTAAAGGAAAAAAGCTTTTATTTTTCCTTTTTGCCAATCATATAATATAATCTTTGAAACCCTTTTTATCCAATCAGAATCTTTCTTTATATTGTACTTCTCCCTTAATTTAATAAATAAATCTTTTATATTTTCTATATTTATATTATAATATTCTTCAAATGGCTTTTTACCTATCTTTTTATATAAATATAAGACTGCCTTTTCTGGATATTCTAATTTATCTACATCATATGCTCCTAAAATTGATAATAAATATTTATTTTTTGTTTCAACAATACCTGGAGAATCTATTAAATAATATTTTCTAGATAATTTAATTATTTGTAAATGCTTTGTAAATCCTGGTTTTGGAGAAGTACCAGCACTTCTTCTTCCAACCAATATATTTATTATTGAAGACTTTCCAGTATTTGGATATCCAAATACCCCAATATATGCTTTTTCATATTTTTTTCCAACTTTTTTTATTGCCTCTCTTAATTTTCTACTTCCTTTTCTATATATTGCTGACATATATACTGTTATATATTCTTTACTAAATTCTTCTACCACTTTTTTTAGAAAATCTTCACTTACTAAATCAGATTTATTTAAAACCAATATTAGATCCTTATTTTTATTTTTTATATATTTTTCTATATATTTTATTCTACATAATTTCGGAAACCTTGCATCCAATATTTCAAGTAATATATTAGATTTATTTATTAATTCTTTTATTTTATTATCCATAATATAAAATATTTTAGAAACATAAAATAAAATATTTTTTAAAAATTATTGATATAAATTTATAAATTAATTTTAACAATATTAATATATGGCAGCTAGAAGAAGAAAAACACTAAAAGAACTTTTATTAGAATTATTAAAAACTCCAAAAACCGTTGATGAATTAGTAAAAGCAGTAAAATCTAAAAGACCAAGAACAAGAGTTAGAGTTATAAAAGCATTAGTATCAAGATTATTAAGAGAAGGATCAGTAAGGAAGGTAGGAGACAAATTACAAGCATAAAAATTTAAAGTTTTTATTTATTTTAAATTTTTAAAAATTAAGGTAATAAATGCTTTTCTTCTAAAATATCTGCTAACCATTTTAAATCCAATTCTTCTAACTTTTCTCTTGTAGGTCTTCCATTTATCCAACCTCTTACTTTATAATATTCAGGTAACATTTCATTAATTTTTACTACATAACCTGCAGAAGGTCCTTCTTTAAATGGTTCTTCTAAGAATCTTTTTGGTAAATTATCATATTCTGAACTATCTCCAAATACTAAAATATTATATACCCTTTCTGCATTCCATATCCTTTCCCCAATTTTTAATAATTCTTGAGGATTAATATCCCATCCAGTAACTGAAGATAATTGTTCAGCATATATTTCTTCATTTAATGCATACCTTGAAAATCTACATACAATCATACTATCAATTGCTGCAGCTAAATCTTGTTCCTTTTTTATTAATTCTCCTTTTCCTTTTGTTTCAAATCTATTAATATTATTATTTCCTAAATAAGTTGGTTCTGTAATTTCTTTAAATAATCCCAATTGATCATAATCACCTGTATTACTTGTTGCATACCATAATCCAAAACCTTGTGCTCCTCTTGGATCAAAACCAAACAAAGGCATTCCCCTTTTATTTATCATTGCATATTCTTCTGCATTATATTTCTTTGCAAATTCCTTTGTACCTTCTGATAAATCATCCCCAATTCCAATTCTATTTGCAATTCTATATATTAATTCAATAATCAATTCTGGATCCCCCCAATTAACCTTTAATCCTTCCAATTTTTCATTTGGTATTTTTCCCTTTTCAACCAATTCAATAAATGTTCCAATAACATGACCTGTTCCAACAATATCTAAACCTAATTCGTTACATAAATGATAAGCCCTTAAAACAGAAGGTAAATTATCATTATTTAGATTATATCCAAATCCCCATACACCCATATATTCTGGACCATCTCCTTCTGTACTAAATAATGGTTTA
>WYEB01000333.1_pt1 | contig 17096 bp, 9 predicted proteins | sample 6343061 | NCBI WGS metagenome assembly WYEB01 (sample SAMN13812332, study PRJNA600296) | hot springs metagenome | biome: ENVO:00000051; feature: ENVO:00002007; isolation source: sediment sample from Evening Primrose shelf | place: USA: Yellowstone National Park, Evening Primrose Hot Spring ... | reverse complement strand
TACCGCTCTCCCCGACCACCGCCAGCATCTCCCCCCTCCCCAGCTTGAACGAGACCCCTGAGACAGCGTTGACTACGCCTGTGAGAGTGAAGTACTTGACCCAGAGGTCCTCGACCTCGAGGACTATGGTCAAAGCCCTCACCTCAGCCTAGCACCCGTGATCTTCGAGACACCCTCGCTCACCAGGGCGAAGCCCAGGGCTAGGAGGGTGATGCAGAGGCCTGGGAAGGCCATGAGCCACCATGAGCCGGCTAGTATAAACCCCCTCCCCTTGTAGAGGTCGAAGCCCCAGTCGGGTGTCGGGGGCTGGACTGTGAGGCCTATGAAGCTTAAGGCGGCCTCGGTCAGTATCGCGTCAGCGCTGTTCATGCTGAAGACGACCATCAGGGTACCCGAGACGAGGGGCGTGATGTGCCTGAAGAGGATCCTCGAGGCGGGCAAACCCAGGACCCTCGCCTGCTCAATGAACCCCTCGTTCTTGACGCTGAGGACCTGCCCTCTAATCATCCTGAAGTATGTTGGGATGTAGACTACTGCGATCGCGACCGCGGCGTTCACCGGGCTCGGCCCCAGGGCGACTGAGAGGGCTATCGCCAGGACTAGGGATGGGAAGGCGTAGAGGGAGTCCATGACGAAGGACAACACCTTGTCCACGAGGCCCCCCACGTACCCGCTCGTCAAGCCTAGGAGGGAGCCCACCACCCCGCTGAAGGCTATGGACATTGCCACTATAGCCAGCACTATCCTGGATCCGTAGACTATCCTTGAGAAGACGTCGCGCCCGAGGTTGTCCGTGCCCATGGGGTGCTCGGGGGATGGGGGTTGGAGGGGCGGGGCCACGGAGTCTACTGGCGAGTAAGGTGCTATGTACTCTGCTAGCGCCGCGAAGGCGAGGAAGACGGCTATTATAGCGAGGCCGGCCGCAATATAGGGGTTCCTCAAGTAGACGGAGAGCTCCAATAGCCTGCACCTCAGTACCTGACCCTCGGGTCTATTAGAGCGTATACTACGTCCACCACGAGGCTTGTCACTCCGACTATGACCGCGAATATCAGTATGACAGCCTGTATAGCCGTGTAGTCCCTGTACATCACTTTGTCCACGAGGTAAGTCCCTATCCCAGGCCAGTTGAACGTCGTCTCAGTGAGCACTGCACCGCCCATGAGGAGGGCGAACTGGAGGCCAGTGTATGTTACAACGGGTATCAGCACGTGCTTGAAGGCGTGCCTGACAACCCTGGACTCCCTCACACCCCTAGCCCTGTAGGCTTCAACCATCTTAGAGCCCATCACTGCCTCAAGGTTGCTTAGGGTGAGCCTTATGTAGGGGCCGGATATGACTAGGCCTAGCGTGAGGGAGGGGAGTATGAGGTGTTGGAGGGCGTCCAAGAGGGCTTTCGGGTTGAGCTCTAGTATGGCGTCTAGCGTGTATATGCCTGTTATAGGCTTGAAGCCCTCTACACTAGACATCCTCCCCCCGCTTGGGAGCAGGTGGAGGTAGCTTGAGAAAACCAGCTGGAGGCCTAGGCCTAGGGCGGGTATGAAGACCACGAAGAGCGTTGAGCCGAGGAGCCTTGTGAAAGCGTTGAAGTACCTGCTACCCCACCTCGCGGCGATGTAGCCTAGGCCCAGGCCTACCGCCAGGCTGACGGCTATAGACCATATGGTAAGCTCGAGCGTCGCCGGCAGCTTGTCGGCTATATCGCTCGCTATAGGCCTCCCCCTGACAACCATGGATAAGCCCATGTCGCCTCTCAGGAAGTTGGCTAGGTACTCGAAGTACTGGACGTAAAGCGGCTTATCCAGCCCGAGCTCGCTCATTATAGCCTTCAGCTGCTCCTCCGGTATGTTCTTCGTGCCCAGGGCCGCGAGCACGGGGTTTCCTGGGAGGATCCTCAGTATTATGAATACGAGGGTGTAGAGTATAAGGACTGATGGTATTATGAGCAGACCCCTGACCGCGATGTACCTCAGCAATCCCACCCGAGTACACCCAGCTCACTTACGTTCACGTACGTGTAGGTGTATGGAAGTTAATCTTTTAAACTTCAGCTCGATTATACCTGTCGGTGGGAGTGTGAGCCGTAGAACCCTGTATTTGATAGCCGCCATCATATTGATCGCGGCTGTGGCGGCTGCATCCTACGTGTACCTTGTTAAGCCCTCTCCAACCCCGACGCAGTCACCCACGGCGACAACCCCACTCTACGCTGAGAGGGTTGTGATAGGTGTTACAGACAAGGTTACAGACCTCGACCCCTCTAACGCCTACGACTTCTTCACATGGGAGGTCTTATCCAACGTCATGGAGGGGCTTGTCAAGTATAAGCCTGGGACAGACCAGATCGTGCCGGGCCTGGCCGTCAACTGGAGTGTCTCGAGCGACGGCTCCACATGGGTTTTCAAGCTAAGGGACAACGCTTACTTCTGCGACGGGAGGAAGGTGACGGCGGGTGATGTAGTGAGGAGTATTAAGAGGGTTATGACCATCCAGGGAGACCCTTCATGGCTTGTCACCGAGTTCGTTGAAGACGCTGTGGCCTTGGACAACTTCACAGTCGAGTTCAAGCTTAAGACCCCCGCAAGCTACTTCCTATCCCTCGTGGCCACACCACCCTACTTCCCCGTCCACCCGAGCTACCCTCCGGATAAGATTGTGAGCGACGCGACCTGGGGTGGCGCGGGCCCATACTGCATAAGCGACTTCAAGAGGGATGAGTACATTGTCCTCAAGGCTAACCCATACTACTACGGGGACAAGCCTTTGACGAGGGAGATCGTGATAAAGTTCTACAGGGACGCGACATCCCTCAGGCTCGCATTGGAGAACGGTGAGGTGGATATTGCGTGGAGGACTCTGAGGCCGCAGGACTACACGGCCCTTGCGAGCAACCCCAACTTCGTGGTGGAGAGTATACCGGGCTCCTTCATAAGGTATATTATAGTCAACGTGAACATGTCCCCAGTCGACAACGTGCTCGTGAGGAGGGCTATCGCGGCTGCCTTGAACAGGAGTGAGATAGCTGAGAGGGTCTTCTTCAACACTATGACACCCCTCTACAGCCTCATCCCCATGGGTATGTGGAGCCACATAGACGCCTTCAAGGAGGCCTACGGTGAAGGCCCCAACCTCACCCTGGCCGTCAACCTCCTCAGGCAGGCGGGGTACAGCGAGGGCAATAAGCTGAGGCTAGAGCTCTGGTACACGCCTACACACTACGGTGACACTGAGGCGGATGTCGCCGCGTTGATCAAGCAGCAACTCGAGGCGACCGGTTTGATACAGGTTGATTTGAAGAGCGCTGAGTGGGCTACTTACGTCGACAACGCTAGGAACGGCAGGATGATGCTCAGCCTCTTCGGCTGGTACCCGGACTACATTGACCCAGACGACTATACCACGCCCTTCCTCATGAGCACTGCTAACAAGTGGACTGGCTCCCACTACGCGAACCAGACAGTCGACGAGCTACTGAAGCAAGCCGAGGTCAAGGTGAGCCAGAGCGACAGGGAGGCGATATACATACAGGTACAGAGGATACTAGCCGAGGACGCCCCCTTCATACCACTGCTACAAGGCAACCTAATGGTAGTACACTCGAAGAGCGTCCACGGGATAGAGATAGGGCCGCCGATGCTCATGCCCTACTACACGATCTACAAGACCACAGGCTGAAACCCCAACCACAAGCTTTTTCCCCGCGGGATCAAACCAAACCTCTTTCAACGTAAACCAGGGAGCACGCGTTTTTAGCGCGGGGACACCCTATAAGACTCGGGGGTAAGGGGCATGTCCAAGAAAGAGGAGAAGAAGGAGAAACCCAAGATGTCGTCCAAGTGCAAAAGCTGAGGAGGCAGAGACCAGTAAAGCCCATGGAAAAATGATTTTTGTTATTGTGGGGCCCTGGCTTATCTATGTGACTCTTTGGCCTCTCTCACCTTCCTAAAAAGGCTTATCATAATGTTGGGCTCTTCGGTGTGTATTGGTATTAGGTCTCTTGGCTTCACTCTTTCAATTATGTAGGGGAATTGGTATGGAAGGTAGTGGCCTGAAAACCTCACTCTATAAGCCTGAATTCCAAAGATTCTCAGCCACTCTCTCAGTGCCTCCTCTTCAACCTCCTTTATGGATTCTCTTGGCTCCGGATCTGTCAAGACTAATACCGAGCCGGCTAGATCGGGTGCTTCACCCCATACTCTAAGTCCTCTAAGTATTTTGAGAAGGCCGCTGGGTTCTATAACAACCGTGTATTCCTGAGGCCTCTTAAGAACATCCCTTGTTAAGCTTGCCTCCTCTAATCCCACTATTGGTGGTGCTTCGAGCTCCTCAACAATGTACATGTTCTCTAGTGGCTTAGTTCCTATATTCTCGAGTTCTTCGACCATCCACAACAATCTCTCAGAACCTATTACAAGACCTCTTCCCATCAATATTGATGAACCAAGTATTGCCATAAACGCTTCTAGATCTAGTGGATCTATCGAGATAGAGACGAAGCCATACTCCTTGAGTAATAGAGAAACGTGTTCTCTAAAGATCGACGATGTCATTAGCATGTGGTCAGTGCTAAAGTTCGTTCCCTCAATTAAAGCTACATCAACGCTGTCTAGACCTAAGCTATCAATGCTTTGGAGCAGATCCAAGTGACCACGTATATTTGTCAAGGGCTCTACTCTTAAGTCACCACTATAGAACACTACAGCGTCGCTTCCTCTGTATAGGAATGAATAGGCTGGATAACAACTATGACTTACGGGTAGAGCGATTACTCCATTTTCGTCTTCTACCCCCGGCCGTAATTCTTCAACTTTGGCAGGGTAATCGGGCGGGATATATGCTAGCCAGCTACCCGAACGCTTGTACCAAGAACTCAGCGTTTTTTCCAATATTTCAGTACTTGGAACCTTTATGTTAACCCCTGGTGGAATAGCGCTGAGTAAACCGATGTGATCGAGATGAAAGTGTGAAATATACACGGCTGTAGCTTCATAGAAGACTTCTGCTGGTGGTATGGCCCCGATGCTACGTAGCTCTTGGGGTCCCGAGGGCTCTATTCTCCCCCCATAGTATTTTCTGAGGATTGAGAACCTGATTCCATTATCAAATACTATTCTTTTGTCTCTATCTTGAATTACAATGCAATTTCCTCCAATTTCATTGATTCCACCGTAAATTTTGATTTTAACTCTACCATAGTCTTTTTCGATTATTCTGTGCAAGGACAAGTATTTTTCACACTCCTGTTAGTCGGTAGCGTCTAACTTCAATAGGACTCCATTTTAGTTTGTTCACGGGATCATTTATTGCTAGGAGTCTTGGATTAGAGGTTGAAAATCCATAGACTATGTAGAGCCAGTACTTATCGCCAAGCCTCTTTGCAAGCTCAAACTCGGTCTCAGTAAGGTCTACTGTTATATCGAGCCCCCATCGACCCTTGACCTCAATGAACCTTTCTTCGTGAGTCCTAGGATCTACACTCCTTATGTCATAGTGCTCAGATTTACTTACATCCTCGGGGATTCTATGGTTTTTCTTTTCATATTCCATAGCATATTCCATAGCCTTCCTTTCCACTTCTTCTACGGCTATTGGTGGCGGAGGTGCCGTTTCTTTAGTGCTTTTACCTGGTACAACTATTACTCCCAGTAATTCTGTTGATGCTGTTATGAAGTGCGAGGCGTCTTTTCCGCCTGCCTTTCTTGGAATCCACTCCTTATGAGCAAAACCAAATCTTTCTTCTATTTTGGTTAAGTATCTTTCAAAGTCGTCTACGATTATCCTGCGGTACGTAGGGAGGATATTTGACTTAACCTCGTCGCTATATGATTCATTTAATGAAAATTGATCCACCACCCCCGTAATGTTGTGTAGGGTTCCAATTAGGAGTTTTAATAGTTGCAGGCCTCTCCGGACTCTAGTTGAGCCATCAGTATAAACTTCTACACCGGCAACCTCTGAGTAAGTTGGTCTTCCGTCAAGGTAAATAACGACTTTGTATAAGTAGAGTTCTTTCAAATTAGTGGGCGCGTCAGTAGGGGCATCCTTGGCAATAAGTACTATTGGTGGTTTTTCGCTTGCATCTTTGAGTAAAAATGTTAGAGCCCTGTACATGTCGAGAGATGTTTTCAACCCTGTAAGGTCCGTTCCCTTTATGAACAACCCCGATTCTTTCTCTTCAACCTCTGTATTGTTGAGCCGAGCAACCAGTATTAGGAGGTCTTTAAGAGTAGACTCCCCCTCTTTACCATAAAGGTTTCCTAGGCCGTTATTGAGTAAATTTTCTACCTTAATTTTAATCGGCTCTATTCTGGTAAGGCCTAGGCGCTCTGCGTGCTTTTTTAGCTCCACTAATGTTCTAATAATGCTTTCAACATAACTCTTTAACCTTTTTTCCCCACCCACTATAAACTCTATCCACGCTTTGTACTCGCTATATTGCGGTCTCCCTTTCTCAGAAATTATTGGTAATTGCATTAACTCTGAAGCGGTTTTATCTTTTGGCATCATATCTATCTCTAACTCCTCACCTATGGGCACTGATCTCTCGATCCCTGAGATCATCCATGAGAGGAGTTTTCCATATAATACTTCGAGAGTCGCCATATCGCTTTCCACCGTCAGGAGGAGACTATAGCTGTGTACGTCTTTTTCTTGGCCTATTCTCCAAAGACGCCCTATTCTTTGCACTATTTTAATAGGACTCCACGTAGGTTCGTAGTGTACAACCACATTCGCTACTTGCAAGTTAAGTCCTTCTGACGCTACATCGGTTGATACGAGGACTAGTATGTCTCCCTTCCTAAGCCACTTCTTTACGTCTTCTATGCTGTATTTTCTAGTCTGCTCCTCGTATCTCTGAGGTGGTATAATCTCCCTTGACGTTACCAACGCTATTTTATCAGAGATCTCAGGGAGCCTCCTCCTAATCTCTTCAAAGGTATATTTTGCTGTATCTCTGAACTCTGTGAAGATGACTATTTTATCACCGATCTCTACGTGCTGGCTAATAATTTTAATAAGGGAGTTCAGTCTAGAGTCTCTTTCACCTCTTATCTTTATACCAAGCTCGTAGAGGTGCTTCAACTCCTCTATATCTTGTTCGTCTAAAAGAACACTACACTCGTCTGCAAATTCTTCTATCATCTCATCTACATCTACTAGTCTTTCTGATTCATCTTGGTATAAACCAGAGTCTTCAAAGGAATATCCTAGAATAGTGTCAGCTATTAGTTCCGCCTTTTCGTCTAACTCATGTTCGTCGACTTCCTTACTTAGAGAGAGGTTTATTTTTTCGGCTCTCCGCCTAATTATTCTCTCAAGAGTTATCATCGCTGATCTTGGACTAGAAGAAGCCCTCTTAGCTATTAATGCCATGAGCAATGGCAATGCCTTTGGTTCTTCGCCGACGATGCTATAATAGTGGAGAAGTTTTCTACGTAGAAAGCCCATGAGCTCTCTATGAAAGGCTTTCTCTTCATCGGACGCTTCCACTAATCTAGCCTTAAACTTGCAGTTAGTGAAGATATTTGTCTTTTCATAGTATTCGTTTACATCTTGTTTTACCCGTCTAAAGACTATCGAGCCGAGGCATAACCGATAGAAATCTTCATTGTCGAGCTCCTGTGTGCCTGCCTTTAAATACGGGTCTACGAGTTTCAATCTCTCAACATAGTCTTCGGGCTTCCCCCTATGAGGTGTTGCAGATAATAACAGAAGGTTTACACTTGGGTTTTCGACGAGAGACTTTACCAAAAGATATCTTTGTGTTTCACGTCCTCCAATTTTACCGACTCTGTGTGCCTCGTCAACTATTATTAAATCCCATGTTGTACTCGTGATCTTTTTCCTATATTCTTCCTTCTTCACTAAGTCTATTGATGCGATATAAATTTTTTCAGGAAAACCCTGCTCATATTTTCTCGTAATATTGTTTCTTTCCAGTAGAACTGCCTCCAGGTTGAATCTCCTAAGCTCCGTTAACCATTGCTGTACTAGAACTCTCGGTACTAGGATCAGAACTTTCTTTATTCCTTCAGCCCTTATAAGGTATTTTGCGGCCATTATTGCGCTAATAGTCTTTCCTAAGCCTATTTCATCCCCTATGAGTGCTCTTACAGGCTTTCTAGAAAATAGCTTCGCCAGGAGTTCTAGTTGATGAGCGAACGGGAATACTTGATCCTCCGAGGTCACACTTTCCCTTAGCATAAAGAAGTATGGATGGTATTGAAAACTCTCAACTACGGACTTTACTAGTGCTTTAATTTTTTCACTTTGACTCGATTCTATATAGGATCTTGAATGACTTTGCAACTCTGTAGACATCCCAGTAACCACCATTTTGATAAGAATTAATAAACCTTGAAAACCAGAAAAGCACCTCTACCTCGTTCATCGAAGCTACAAGTTCTAAAAGCGGCTTTCCAAGACCTTCATCGATGGCCTGTCTTACACCGCTAAACACTATTAGCCGCCGTATCTTTTCATCAGCATCACCGCCAGTGACTGTTAGGAATTCGCCTTTATCTTCATATTTTGCCTCAAACCAGTCGAGGGCTAATTTAGTAGTCTCCTTCCCTATTCTCGCCATGAAATAGGGTTTTACTTTTCTAACTGGTTGACTAAGGTAGATTCTCATTACATCAACAAAGCGCTTATGTGTTTTTCCAATTTTCTTTTTACCAAAAATTATAAATCGTTGTACCTCACTCATCGGCTTCACCGAGCCGGCTACGTGCTTTGATACCTGACTCTACACTTGGAAAGCTCCTTCATCTCGTCCTCGGAGATCGTTGGCATAACGAAGTACTCGCCTTTTCTAGGGATTATCTGTATTTGTAGAGTGAAAGTTTTTAAGAATAGCTGGAATCTATTTAAGATCGAGAGTATAAGGGTGATCAGATCCCCAAACTTCACCCCACGCACACTTAGTGTAACCATTGATTTTCTTTCTTCCTCAGCTTCTATTGTTATACTAAATTCACCATTTGAAATTACACACACGTCCTCTAGTTTCTTTTGTAGAACTTCCAATGGCTTAAGCGATAGTTTATCCTGGATTGTAACTTCTAGTTGTCTCACACGAGTCCCAGAAGGGGGTAGACCCTCCTCCCAGCCCTTCTTACCAAGAACAATAACAACTACTTCGGCTATATTCAGTAATGTTCCTTCTAGGTCTCTTACTTCAATGGTGTATCTATATGATCCTGGCTCTAAGGGAGCAGCTATCCACCACGTGGTTTTTTCCCTGGTAAAGGATTCGTCGATGTTGAATCGATCTTTTTCTACTCTCCCCGTTGATGGCTTTAAGACGGCTTCTCCTCTATATGGCCCTACGGACTCGATATATACGTCTATGGAGACCTGTTCACCTGGGTTGACCTCATGCGTCCTAACCGGAATTTCTATTTTTACAGATACTATTTTAATTATCCTCGATATGGGTGCGACTCTAAGTTGCTCATAGTCGAATTTATCAAGGTTGTTTATAACGTCCTCCACTGAGACGTCTTTTCCACTTATTTTGATCACGTATTCTTCGACTTTGCGAACTCCGTTCTCTGTGAACTCCCGTCTCTTGAGAGTCTTCAATTGTTCCACAAGGGCTATTTTCCATGGTAGTACCTCATATTTTTCCATGAGGGAAGGGGGCGGAAAGCCTTCAAGAGATGTTTGAGGGACTTCTTTCTCATATATTTTCTTAAAGTAGATTTTTCCATTTGCCCTAATTCCTATCATGAGTTTTTCCACGCCTTCCTTCAAAGCCTCTTTGACAGCATCCATGGGTGTTGCTGGCAGTCTTGGATTAGAGTAAAAGAGATCAATAATGGACTCGACGCTTCTAGACTCATTACCCTCAGATATGTCTATGCCTATATTTTTCAAGTAGTATTCTAAGGTGTCGTAATCTAGCTCGGTCTTTATTTTGTATTCAGTCCCTATGGACAGGCATTTCTCAATGGCCGCCGTAATACTGTCTTCGCTTATAGAGCACTCTACTTCTTTAACAGTATTCGTGAAGTTCTTTGCGTCGTAATAGGGACATGCTACTTTATTAAACATTGCTAACGTGTTTGTCAAAAATTTCTCAAAAACATCATTTTCATACTCCATGAGTTTTCTCTCCAGGATTTCCCTAACGATATCGGCTTCCTTTTCCCCGAATCCGCTAACCATTTTTTCAATTATACCTTCTTTTTTTACTTCATCGCAGGCAATTAGTAGTTTAGCGTAGTCACGGGCTCCTTCAACAGATTCATGTTTACTCGGGAATGCGATAAATATCGTGTTTGCATACCGTCTAGTTCCACCACTTTTAACCCTGTATAGGATTTCCTCGAATAGACTCTTCCGCTGATCCTCCCCCTCTGGGACATCAATACAAGCTAATAAGATATATCTCCTGGTATCTGTATCGATAGGTTCGCATCTCCTCAGAGCTTTTGACATCTCTAGATCGAATAGCTTGGCAGGTATCTTTGACCTGCTCTTCTTCTCGGTTAGCTGTGTTTTTGATCTCGACAAGAGCTTCTCGGCGTAGTCACGAACCTTTTCGAGCGCAGCGAGATCATCAACTCTTTTCGCTCTTTCTTCAACATACTTTATTGGAGTCACATATTTCGTGAACCAGAGTCTACCGGTTTTTTCATCTTTTACAACGTAAAGTAAATTCCTACTCATCCACTTTATAGCGTCTATAATATCCTTTGGAAGCAAGTTTTCTTTGCTAAAAGTGGCCGGCTCATATATCATGCGTGCCAGATCTTGCTCAGAGGGAAGAGCCTCGATCCTTGGCGGCAGAACCAACCCCCCGCCATAAACAAAGGTTCTTACCAAGAGAGCCGTTGCTGATAGTTTCGCTAGGAGAGGCTTATCGTAGTACCTCGTTCTTCTCTTGATGTCCTCTTCTACAATAAGTTTAAATCCTTCGTAATCGCCTACTAATAACATGTTTCTTATAGAGTCGTTTTCCAAGTCTATGTGCCAGGGCATTATCAGCTCATAAATTCTCTCATCCCGTAGAGCTGCTCTCAATACTTTTCGACTGACTCTCAGCAAATCCCTTGTCTTCTGTAACCCGCTGTGTTTATCCAATATATCTACTAGGGTGGATATGTAGAGTGAGTGAAACGGGTAAGTCTCTAGTAACTCTGATGGTGGAGTCGTCATTACACCGAAGACTTCCCTGTCTTCGTATATTTTACGCATTATCTCATAAACTTCTCTCGCCTTCCTTACGTCTACTTCTTCAAACAATCTTATTTTAAGAAGAGCAGGTATATTTCTCGGTGAAATAGGCTCTACATAATCCGAGTGAACTCTGGCAAGGGCTTTAAATATGTTGTCTAATGACTGCTTTATCACCTTATACGTGGATTCAACTAATACTTCTTCTCCTTTTTTCTCCGCTGGAAGCGAAACTATTAAAACTACGTTTCTAGATATTTCGATCGCTTTCGCTAGGACTTCCATGAATGTTTCAACAGACGATGAATACTTCTCTAAAGCTGGGTCGCCACTTTCATGTAGCCTCTTAATATAATGAGCTATTTCATCTATTAGTATCACTATGGTTCTGTTCTCAAAGATCTTTAAGAGTTTATCAACCGCAGGCGCGGTTCTCTTCTCATCATATTCTCCCAGAGCTGCGTAGTTTCCAAGCGAGTGTGCTAAATACCCCCAGAGTGTGTAAACTTTGTATACCCTTACATCCAGGGGACTTAGCGGTGTGGGTGCAAGCTCGGAGAAGTATCCGTCAATAACCACTATGTCAGGTGTTTTTAAAGTACTTATTTCCTCAACGAACTTATCTATGCGTGCTCTAATGTTCTCGTTCTCAGGCTTTGCCGATCTAAGTGTTTGAGGGGCTTTGAGAGCATGATATATTGTTAAAAGCGTATGGGTCTTGCCTCCTCCATAAAGGGCGCTGAGAACAAGTATTTTCTTCCCTTTCCCGTCTTTTAAGACCTGTAGGATATTCGTGAGGATATCCATCATGTGTTCCGTTATCAGCGTCCTCTTAAAAAACTCCTCTGGTTTCACGTATATTTCATGCTCTCTACCTGTGACGACACCGCCGAGTGAAGGAGCCATTCTTTCATCTAGGGATTCATCGTAGACATCCTCCCTGACCCTATTGTTCCCCGTTAACACATACCTCGCCCTTTTCTACTTTTTAGCGGATAATCCTAAAAAAGTTGAATCGAGTAGTCCCAGACCCTTCAATACCTCGGTGACAGGAGCTTTCTCGGGGTCTTCGGGTCGAAGACTGCGTTCCAGTACTTTGGCTAGGGCTATTGCTTCCTCGTATAGGGCTGGCGCCTTACTCTTCAGCTCCTCGGCTTTTCTCTTGAATTCCTCCTTCGGCAATGTAACCGCGTGGTATTCCAGTAAGTGTAATACATCTATAGCAGAAGTAATTCTGGAACCCATTTTCCTTGCGATCAAAGTATCGGATATCGCTTCTTTAGCCTCCCTCGCACCCCACCTCGGCTCCATTAAAATATATATTTCCTCTCCGCCCCTCCTCTCCCTCACCACAATACGTTGTTTCTCTAGCTCGTCGAGGTCGCATCTTGTTCCTATCGAGAGAATAATTGCCGAATTGCTGTCCAATACCCTTCGTGCCTGTCTTGGCCGCCTCCCGATTAAGACCTTTGATAACAGGTAGAACATTGATGTAGGACTAAACCTAGTGCCCGTGGCACCAAACGTCCTCGCAATAGCCTCTACTGTAGCTGGGTAGATGTATTTCTCAACGAGCTCACCAACATATGACTTATTATTGCTGGGCTTAACCCCTACTAACCGCTCATAACTGGTGAATACAGAGAGCACCCTGCCTAGAACCGCGACGAAGAGATTTATGCCTTCAAACCCCATTTTACGATACTCGAGAGCGTCTCTCGAGCATTGTTCAACCGCCTTAGCATACACCTCATCTACGTGGGCGACGCCTTTAACACCCTTTTTCCAGACAGCAAGTATTGACATATCTAGCCGTACTTTTCCCCTGGCAACAACGCTCTCAGCAGACTCCGTGACCATAGCGTGTGTAGTCGTAATTCTCATCTTGGAGTTAAGCCAGCCAGCCTCTAGTAGCGCCTCCCACGCATCGGGACTTGTATGCGCATAGTATGTAACAAGCAACCCCTCGTCTCTAAGCCTGGAAGCCATGGCTTTAAAAGCATTAGAGAGTAGGGCTTTAAAGTGCTCGAAGCTGTTGTCCCCTTTCACGAAGTACTTTATTCTCCCCTCGCTCTCGCTCACTTCCTTTAAGGCGAAAGCCTTCCACTGAGTCTCAATTTCATTGCCGAATTCATCAAAGAAGGCATCCCTATGGAATCTAGGAGTGAGCTTCATTAACCCAAACGACTCTGCAACATCACTCAGAGCCCTCTTCAACCAAACGTAGTAGAAGTCGCTGAGCTCAGAATAAGCTACATCGTCCCTGTAAGGCGGGTCAGTAACAATAAGGTCAAACCTCTCGTCTCCAAGCCTACTAAGCGAGGTAGCATCATCAAGCAAAACCCTAACACGACTAGAACTACCAGAAACAACGTTAACAAGATATGACAAACCGTTGTTCATATTCTTACTCATTGCTTTCCATGTACCTTTGTAATCTGAGAGTGGGTTGTATTCACCCCAGTTCCACACCATGGCTATGCCTCTCATGGCAAGTGTATGAGCCGCGATTAAATAGGACAGCTGCCATCCAGACATCATGGAGTTCCAATCTGCATGTTTACAAAGCACTATTGCTAGGTATGTTGTTACTGCTTCTGCGTATTTGTATGCGTCTTCCCTACTCCACCCTTGCTTTAGCTTCTCCTCTTCTACTCTCTTACCTGCCTCTCGTATCAGCTTGACTAGTTTTACTAGGGTCAAGAGTTGTCTTGGATTGAAGAATTGATACCACTTATCTATGGCGTATGTCGGGAATCTCAGGCCTTCGCCCATGTGCCCGTATGGGGGTATTTTTTCTACTGGTATATCGGGGTCTCCCCATATCGCTCTCAGCTTCTCCAGGGCTCTCCATAGTTTCTCATCGTCTTCCCGGGTAGCTGGCTCGAATTCCAGGTCATTGTTGACTATTTTCACTTTTACTAGTAGTCTTGGCCTTGCTTTGCTGTCTAGGAGTTCTTCTAGGGTTATTTCGCCTCTGAGGTATTTCTCGAGTTTCTCATTGTATTCTCTTAGAACGTCTTTGACATACCATTTTTCACCTACGCCTTTAATCTGGTTATTGCACAAAAGACAAGTAGCAGTTTTCCTCTTAGCGTCTATGTTTGGTCTTGGTACATTGTATCTCTTCTCGGCGATTTTCACTACTCCCTGTTTTGCGTTGACCTCGGCTTTCATGGTTTTGGCTCTTAGCTCTTTGTTCAAATCTACGACTCTAATGCCCACGGTGTTAGAGGATATATAGGGCTCCATCCAGGCGAGTCTCTTAAACTCCCCGCTCTTGACTTCCTCCTCCCCTTCCTCCTCTTCTGTTTTCCCCGAGACTCTCGCGAGCCACCAGTTTCCAACGATCGGCGTGTATCTCCCGCAATACGGGCACTTTACCTCCCAGGTTCCAATGTATACTGCCACATCTTCATCGTAGAGTTCCTTTATATCGGGGTCTCTCTCGAGTTCTCTAATAATCCATTCTCCCCAGTACTTGACATCTTCTATCAACCGTTTTCCAAAGGTCTTCGGGTAATCTAATACCGCTTTTAGGAACACATATGCGGTTGGAAGAAGCTCCACTGCAACAACACTGCCTAGATTCAGCCTCACGGCTTCCAAGGGGATGCTTCCAAAACCAGCAAAAGGGTCTAAGAGGCTTACCTTTGAAAATCTCTCCCTGAGGCCTGTGAACGCGCTTACATTGGGTTTTTCTCTATGTGGAACCCTAGTATTAGACCCCAGTCTCACGAGCCGCTTAAAATCCGCAGGATTAAAATTATACGGAAGAAGAGCCCCAGCTATTACAGACCTAGCCCCTATCAACGGTTTCCTAGTCCACCAAAACACCATTTCCCAAAACTCCGGTCTTCCACCACCTTTTTTCTCACTGGCAGAGAAGTCATTGACCTCGGCTATTGGGAACCGCGGGTTCTCAATGAATACTCCTTTCATGCCGCTTTGATTCGGACTCGGAGACGCATCCAATAGAGCAATCCCTCTTTCATTAACAGTTTTTTATGTATAGGTCTCAATATATAAGTTATAATTACCCTAGCGGTGTAAAGGTTCACATCAGAGATCACAGTACTAAGTATTAATAACAACACCAGCATTATGCCGGCATTTTGTTATATTTGGTAAAGTTTCCTTGGGTGGACGTATTAGCGGTAGTTCTACTCCTTCTATTAGTATCTCCCAGACGCGGAACACTGTGCTCTTCACGGGATCGCAGTACACCGGGAACCTGCCATACTGGGTGTGCTGGGTGGATCTTCATTGCCTCACTGTGAGACGAGGACGATTACACCTCTCTTATTCCCAAGTGAGTCGACTAGACTGATTACATTGGTTACCACTATGCCCGTGGGGTAGAAGTCGAAGCCCCGATTAACCCTTTCCTCGCTTGCCCAAACTTCAATACTAAATACCTTTAATAGCTCCTCACAGCTGGACTTCCCGACATCGTGGAAACTAGAGAGCGTCTCAGGGCTAACAGTAGACTCTAGGAAAAGCGCGGTCCACCACCAGAGTTAACGATTCACAACGTGAAGCCAGGGACAAGAACGCCGACCAGAGGTTTAGGCAAGCCAATACGATGCGATAACTCGACGAGCAATATCTCTCACCCATAACGAGAAAGAGGAAGCTATGAAAGCTAGTAGCGTTTTCCTCGGAATTTTAAATAATTAAACAGTAAAGGTTAATTGCGTTTAAAATAAGGATGGGAGGATAAAAAAACTATTAATTACTTCATAATAGGTGCGGACTTCCCTTAGCTACTCTTATGTTCGTAACGTTGTTTTGCATAATATAGTATTTTCTCATAGTCGTCTTCTCTGACAACGAGCGCTGCAAAACCCTTCTTACCGTCTTTGACTACACTGCTATGTTCTTTGATGTAGTCCTTGAGCACAGTGTACCCTGGTAGTTTATCGACTTCGTTTATTCTCGCATACTTGTCGTCTGGTTTCTTAATGAGAGACGCTATGTGTCTAGTTTCACTCCAGTCATCGGTACCTGCGAACTCCACAATAGGTTTGAGATTCCTACTTCTACGAGACTTTCTAAAGACAATGACACGCCTTCTTTTAGAGCCGTAGGCTTCGCGAAATCCATATGCGATGTAGTATGTGTCGCTGTCTACGTTGAAACAAAGTGCCTCATCGAAGACTTCCACTTCACCAGAAGGCCACTTGTAACTGAAGGATGTTTGTTTACCACACTCAGTGTACCCCCGGAGTTTAGATCCCGAGGAGGCGAGTTTTTCGAGCCCGGCCTTGATGATATCCACTAGGCTATACCCCATGTTGCTTACACTCTGTATTTCCTTGTATAATTCCTCATCTACTTTAACGTGGACTTCTCTTGTCATGTCCCTTTCCCCTTTAATATATTATGGGAGGGGAGGGTTTATAAACCCTTATCCTACCTTTTCATGGAATTCATCCTACCTTAAAAGTGAATCAAAGGTGAAGGATAGGGTGCATGAAAAGCAGTTGTATAACTATACGGGCTTAGTCACCGTACTATAGGGATTACTCCTTCCTCAGCTGGAATTTTTATTGTAATATACGGCGAAAACGCTCTTGGTACAATTGATTAGAGACCAAGCATGAAATTTTTATTAAGTTCACCCTCACTTATTTATCATTGGGTGTTGGTCGACCTGTGAGTGATGAATTATAGAGACTGCGTCTTCTTTTACTAAGGAGTTTGGGCTTTAAAGTGGCTTAGAGGGTCTATTGAGCCAACCTCCAGCGGAGTAGGCTTTAAAGTGGTGATTGTAAAGAAGGTGGGAAAGTGAGTTGGGAGAGCGAGTTTTATACAGTTAAATTAAAGGCATTAAGTGGTAGAGAGTATAGTAAGAAAATGAGCCTCGATGAAATCAAGGACTACTTGGAAGTCACGGCGTATAGGAAAAC
>WYEB01000331.1_pt1 | contig 17178 bp, 19 predicted proteins | sample 6343061 | NCBI WGS metagenome assembly WYEB01 (sample SAMN13812332, study PRJNA600296) | hot springs metagenome | biome: ENVO:00000051; feature: ENVO:00002007; isolation source: sediment sample from Evening Primrose shelf | place: USA: Yellowstone National Park, Evening Primrose Hot Spring ... | reverse complement strand
TCCCGTAGGACCTCGGCCCTTGTCTCAGTGCCGATCTGGGGGCTCCCGCTCTCACGGCCCCTACCCGTCTTAGGCTTGGCGGGCCATTACCCCGCCAACTACCTGATAGGCCGCCGACCTCCTCTCGGGCGGAACTGGGAGGGATTATCCCAGTCCCTTTCGGAAATGGGGGAATTCCACACCCCATTTCCTATGGAGAATTACCCTCAGTTTCCCGAGGATATTCTCCTCCCGAGATAGAGTTATCGACGTGTTACTCAGCCGTGCGACGGGATACCTTACCCGGTATCCCTAGCCTCCCATGGGTTAGTCGGAGGGAGATAGCGATGGCCCCCCGCAGGATCAACGGGAATTCGGCGGATTTCCGCCGCGGGTCTAGCCCGAAAAGTACGGCCGCAGATTCCGCTGCAGTTATCCCCTTTCAGATATACTCTACATATGTGCCATGTACATCATATACTATATGATGTACATGGCTATACTAACACAATATATATTATAATATTTTAAAAATCTTGATATTTATAAAGCTCTCATTCTAGCTATTTTTCTCAATCTTTTTTCTTCTCTAATTCTTCTTCTTTGCCATTTCCATCTAGATCTTAAATATTTTTTCCATCTCCTTGAACTTCTTCTCATTCAAAATAATAAATGATAATAATATTTTTAAATTATGATAGATTTGCTATACCATCTATAAATCCAAGTATAATACCTAAAGAAATCAATAAAATTCCAACCCATTTTGGTATTCTTCTTTTATATGAGGATATATATAAAATTATAACAGAAATTAATAAAACTAAAAATGATGAAAGAATTGGTACAATATCTTGGTTAGAAAATTTTATTGGATATATCATTCCAAGAATTCCAGTAAATATTGTAAATTCTGATATTTCTTCTCCAGATATTGATGCCATACTAATATTAAGATCCTTCTTTTTAAACCAGGAAAAATGACCATATAATATATCTGGTAATGTAAATAAAATTATTGATATTGCATAACCAATTAATGGTATAGAAAGATTTAATTCCTGTAATGTATTTGAAATATTATTTAATATATTTCCGCCAATATATATTATTGATATTGCTAGAGCAACTTCTAAAGAAAAAACCATTGCCTTAAAATATTCATAAAAAGAACTTTTTGGTATATATATACTTTTTTCACTCTTTTTTCTATATTTATATAATAAAAATATGGAAATTATAATAAATATAATGTATAAAACAGATCCAGAAAAGAAATTTATTTGTTTAAATATTAATACAATAACTTGTACTATTATTGAAATCATAATTAAGGAAAGTACATTGCTATCAATCATTCCCTTCTCAAAATTAAATGCCAATATAAATGTACCTAAAGTAATTGTATAATCTAATACTACATTATATAATTGAAAATAGTATCCTAATTTTGGGTCTCCATTTAATGCTACTACTAAACCTGGTAAAAATGATTGTAAAGCAGAAGCCATTCCTGCTGTATATATTAGTAAATAATGTTCTGGCCATGAAGAATAATATTTTGAATATTTCCCAACGTATTTTAATATAATGTTTTCAGATAAATATATTAGAAAAGCGTAGATAAGTAAAGGTATAAGGGTTGATATAATAATTATTAAGTAATTTATCATAAAAGATTAATAACTATCAAGATTTAATAATTTTTTATGGATGATTGTATATATTGTAAAATTGCAAATAAAACATTGCCATCTTATATTTTATATGAAGATAATGATATAATATGCGTATTGGATATTTTACCACCTTCAAAAGGATCTTTTTTAATATTTCCAAAATTACATATAGAAGATTATACAAGTTTAAGTGATGAAATAAATCAAAAAATGTTTACAATTTCGAAATACATATCAATAATATTAAAAAATAAATTGAAATTTGATGGATTAAATATTTTATTATCTTCTGGGGAAACTGGTCAAAAATATAAACATATTGTTATTCAAGTTATACCAAGATATAAAGATGACAATATTAAAATTTATTTCAATAGATTTAGAGAAGATCCATCTTTTTTAGAAGAATTAAAGAATTATGTAACTACAGAATTAATAAAAATGAGTCAAAATTATTTAAATTCTGAAAAAAAAGAAGAAAGGGAAGAAAATAAAAAAGAAATAGACTATAAATTATTAAATCAGTGGTTTGAAAAAAGAATATAAATAAATATTTCAAAAAATTATTCTATGGCAGATCTTAAGGATGATATATTGAATGGTGAATATAAAGATAGAGTAATGGGAATAATGGAATTTAAAGAAAAGAATGAGAATGTAATGAATTTATTGAAGGAATTGATTTATTATAGTTCAATAATGGTAAGTGATGATTTGTTTGAAAAATATAAAAGAGAAATAGAAGTTTATAAACACTGGATAATAATTTTATCAGATTTTGATTTAAGTCCAGAAGAAAAAATAAAATTAAAGGCATCATTCTCAGAAAAATATTTACAAAAAATAAAAAATGAAAAATTAGATATATGGTTACATGTTTTATTGATTGAAGATATAAAAAATATTGCAATGGATTCAAGATTTGAATTATTGGATTTATTAGCAATTGGAAATATAATATATGATAAAGGAATATTTGAAATATTTAGGTTAACAAGTGTTCATAAAAAATTAGTAATTGATATATTACAAAAATATGTTGTTGCATATGTTTTAGCAGGTTCTCAAGTAAAGGGAAGAAGTGTTGAATCTTCTGATGTAGATATATATGTTGTAATTGATGATACTGATGTTAAGCAGCATACATTTGAAGAATTAAAAATAAAATTAATGGATTTAATAATAAATAAGGCAATGGAGGCGAAAATATTAGTTAATTCTAATAAAGAATTGCATCCACAGGTTTATACTTTAACAGAATTCTGGTTAGCAATGTCAGAATCAAATCCGGTAATAATTACATTCTTAAGGGATGGAATACCATTATATGATAGAGGAATGTTTATTGCATGGAAGCAATTATTATTGAAGGGAATTTTAAAACCATCACAGGAAGCTGCTGATAAATATATAACTGCTGCAGAAAATGCATTAAAAGAAGCTAAAAATAAATTGAAAAATATGATAAATAATTTAATAATTGAAGATTTGGCAGTTGCAATGGTTACTTCTGCTCAGGCAGTAATAATGGATTATGGTTTATTACCTGGAGATCCAAAAGAAACTCCTGATATGTTAAAAAAATTATTTGTAGATAAAGGAATATTGAATATGGAATATGTAAATATATTATCTGATGTATGGAAAATGAGAAAGGATTTTGAACATGGTAAAGTGAATGAGTATAAATATGAAGATTTAATGAATGTATTTGAAAAAGCTGAGAAATTTATATCTGAAATGAAAAATATAAAACAAATTATTGATAAAGAAAATGAAAAGAAGATGATAGATAATTATATATTAATTTATGAAGAATTAAAAACAAAGTTCCAGGATTTATTTAATATTGAATATAACAATTATGTAAAAGAAAGAATGCCGATAGAATATAGTGGATTAGAAAGTTTAGAAAATGATATTAAAAATTATAAAGAAAAGAAGTATGATATAATTGAATTAGAAAAATTAAAAGAATCTTTACTATATCATATTAGAAATATAAGAAATTTAATTGAAAATAAGAGGGAAGAAATATTATTGAGATTTAAGTATTCTATAATTGATAAAGAAAAAAATAAAAACTATGATCTATATTTGTCAAAATCAAAATTATATATAGTAACAGAAAATGAAATTGAAGAATATGATTATAATGGAAATAAGATTGGTACATTTAATGATCCAAAATATAGGGAAGAAATGATTAAAGATATTAGTAAAGATGGTTTAAATTATTTAGATAATAATGTCATTGGTATACTAAATAAAATATTTAAAGATTATTATATATCAAAATAGAGATGAAGGGAATAATATTAAATTATAGGATGGGTAGGCATCATATATATCCAAATCAGGTAATAGTAAAATTTGAAAATATAAATGATAAGTATGAGGCAAGTAAATATATTGGAAAGCATGTAATATGGGTAAGTCCTGGAAAGAAGATTTTTATTGGAAAGATTGTTGATATACATGGAAATAAAGGTAATTTAAGGGTTAGATTTAATAAAGGGATACCTGGACAAGCTTTAGGAGATATTGTTTTATTGATTGATAATATAGATAAAGTGAAAGAAATAAAGGAAAAAATAAAAAATGCAAAAGATATAAATCAAATAAAAAGTATTTTAATTAATGCTTAAATTTACTGGAACTGAAGGTTTAATATTTTTTAATAAAATTTTAGTTATTTCTGATCTACATATTGGTATAGAAAGGGAATTATATAATAAAGGAATAAATATACCATCTCAAGTAAACTATTATATAAATAAAATAAGAAAAATTTATGAAAAATATAAAATAAAGTATTTAATAATTGATGGAGATTTAAAACACAATATAACTGAAACAAGTTTACAAGAGATGTCAGATATTCCATACTTTGTAAATGAAATATCTCAATATTTCAAGAAAATATATATAATAAAGGGGAATCATGATGGCGATATTGAAGAATTAATTACTGGGATAAGTAATGTTAAAATTTTGAAGGCATTAAAAATAAAAAATGTTGTATTTACTCATGGACATTTAAGTACAAAATTAAATGGAAAATATTATGTTATTGGACATCATCATTTTGCAAAAAGTATTTCTACAAGTATTGGGGAAAGTATATATGAAAAAGTTTTTGTAATTGGATATAAGGATAATAAAGCAATCATATTTTTACCTGCATTTTCTGATTTAGCAGGATTATGGGATGTTGGAGAATTTCAGGGTCCTATTGCAAAAGGGATAGAAAAATATGAAGTATATACTTTGGATGGAATTTTAATTGAAGAAAAAGAAATTTAAAAATTTTAATATCTTATGAGACGCTCTGCCTGATTTATTGGATTAATTTCTTCTCTAAGAGCTTTTTCAATTTTTTTCATATATTTATCTAATGCATTTGTCATCTTCCTTTCATCTTTAATTAGTTTATTTAATTGTTTCCAATTTTTCTTTATATCATTACTTTTAATTCTTTTCATCAAATTTTTTACTAACTTTTCTTTTTCATCATGTAAACTAATGATATTTCTAATAATTGCTTCTTCTTGTAATTCTGCATTTAATTCTTTTTTTATTCCTAATTCTATATTCCCAAATTCTTTTATAGCAGATTTTCTATTGTTTTTTAATACCTTACGAATCTCTTTTTCATATATATTAAATGTTTTATCTAATAGTTCAGACTCGTTTTTTATTCTAGCACGTTCTTTATAAACTAATTGAGACATTACATTTACAATTTCAGAAACTTTACGAATTGTATTTATCGAATTATAATCTAAAAATCTTCTATATTGATTATTGTAATATAATACTATATAATTCTGTTTCTCTAAATTTTTTTGTAAATCAGTAAGAAGATCGAAAAGTTTCTTTCTGTCATTTCTTATTTTCTTAGTTAAATCTCCTATTTTTTTAAAAGAATTTTTTATTTTTCCCACAAAACCTTTAAATGCCATATTTATAAAAAATTTCTTGGAAAATATAAGTGTAACTTTAATAAAGAATATATTCAAATATATAAATTATCTATGACATATAATCTTAATAAGAAAGTAGAAGAGTTATTCTTTGAAAGATTCAAAGATTTTTATCCAATTCAAAAAATAGCAATTCCAGAAATATTAAATGGAAATAATACTTTAATTGTTGCACCTACAGGATCTGGAAAAACAGAAGCTGCAATATTACCAGTATTTTCAAAAATATTAGAATTAAAGGAAAAAGGGATTGAAAATCAATTATTGGGAATTTATATATCACCATTAAGGGCATTGAATAGAGATTTATTAGATAGAATAAAATGGTGGTGTGATAATTTAGGCATATCTGTTGCAGTAAGACATGGGGATACGGAAGAAAAAGAAAGAGCAAGATTATCCAAAAAACCTGTAGAATTTTTAATAACAACACCAGAAACTTTCCAAATATTATTTTTGGGAAAAAGATTAAGGGAACAATTAAAAACAGTAAAATATGTAATTGTAGATGAATTACATGAATTATTAAATGAAAAAAGAGGAATACAATTATCTTTAGGTTTAGAAAGGTTGGTAAATTATGCTGGAGAATTTCAGAGGATTGCATTATCTGCAACAATAGGTGATTTAGATGAAACTGCAAAATTTATTTTTGGATATAGAAATTATAAAATTGCATATTGGTATGCAGAGAAAAAATATCATATAGAAGTGTATTATCCAGAAATTGGTGAAGAAGATCTAGAATTGGCAAGGAAATATAATTGGAATCCAAAAATAGCATGGAGTTTAAGAAAAATAAAGGAAATATTAGATAAACATAAATCTGTAATAATATTTGTAAATACAAGAGAAATGGCAGAATTATTGTCTTCAAGATTTAAGGTTTGGTTACCTGAATATAAGGTTGAAATACATCATAGTTCTTTATCAAGGGAAGTAAGGGAAAGAAATGAGAGATTATTTAAAGAAGGAAAAATTAAGGCAATTATTGCAACATCTTCTTTAGAACTTGGAATAGATATTGGATATGTAGATGCCGTTATTCAATATAATTCACCTAGACAGGTTACAAGGTTAATACAAAGGATTGGAAGGGCTGGTCATAAATTACATGAAGTATCCATTGGATATATAATTACAACAGATATAGATGATTATGCAGAAAGTTTGGCAATTAAAAAGTTTAGTGTAGAAGAAAACAGGTAAATTACTTAAGAAGATCTTGAAGAAATTGTATTCTACTATTAATTAATCTTTCAGCATTTGTTATATCATTTTTTAAGTTGTTCAATGTTGATAACATGACTACTTCTACTTTTCTACTACCAGGGGAATGGAAAAAAGATCTAAATCTTAAATTAATATCATTTTTAAGTGCATTTTCATATGAGTAGAGTTTCTTTAATTTTACTCCTGCATTACTGTATGCATTTATTGCATTTTGTATTTCTGAAAGTATATTTTGTTTAAAAGTATTATATTTATTATTTAATATTCTTATTAGGATATTCTTATCTTGTTGATTAAGTCCGAGTCTGTTAACTTCATTTAATATCATACTATGAAATCTACTTACTGATGGAATAGTTTGTGCGTTTCTAGGATCTAAACTGTTCGCTATATTTCTTAGGTTTTTAAAAAACTGCTGCAGTTGTTTCTTACCTTTCAATTTTTTATTATTTTTTAAATACTTTATTAAATCATTAATAAATGAGCTATATTCATTTATTATAGTGGATAAAGCTTTTTGAAATCTTGTATCTGCAGCTTTAAGAGCTTTATCTGCTTCATCATAAATACTATGAATCTTTTCTATTCCTTCTGTTATTTGATTTGCTTCTTCGGCAGAAAGATATCTTTTAGCCTCTTTTAATTCCCTTTCTGCACTTACTAAATCTCTTTCTACATTGGTTGCAAATGATTTAGCTGCATGATGAAAGCTTTTTCCATAAGAAACAGTAGCTCTTCCAAAGAAAAATAAAGCTATTAATAAAAATATTAATAAAATAAATCCATAAAGATTAAATAAAAATGGTATGGCAAAACCTATTGCTATTGCAGAAAATACGCTTAGAGTAAATATAAATAATATTTTTGCTTTTCTCATTGTTTCACTTTCGGATATTCCAGTTCTTTGTGCAAATATTTCAAAAAGATATGTATATATTGCAATAAAGAATAAAGTAGCCATTAAAAATGTTATAATAGTCCAAACATAGGTTGGTACTCCCTTAATAGATAAAAAATTAGCTAAATATTGGGCTACAGTTGAATAACCATTAGCTGAAGATGTAATAATCCATTGGATAATAGAATTTGATTCTAAACTGCTTACTGCATTATTTTGTGCAGATGTTGCTTGTGAATATGCTGAATACATAAATCCTATTAGGAATAAAATAGTAAATATAGTTATTAGCAGTTTCTTATTAATGTTACTTATACCTTTCATTTAGTTATAAAAATTTATTGAAATTTATAAATTTTATAATTTATAACAAAAAAGGAATAAACATAGGGAAATTAAATAAAAAAATATTAAATAATTAAATAAAAAATTATAAAGTGCTAGCTTTATATGTATTCAAGATTGTTTCTTTCATAATTTCTTTTATTTCTAAAGCTTTTTCTAATGCTAAATTTAATGCATCATTTAATTCTTTATTTGAAATTTCTCCATCTAATTGTATTAAAGTAAATTTCTTTTCAAAAGGAATTATTGCAACTGGTATATCTGTGGCTCTTCCTTCTCCATAATATTCTATATATTTTGATTTTTCAGGATCCTTCTTTAATTTTTCAGAATCATAATCTTCTTCTTCCTTATTTAAATCTGCAACAATTTTTTCTCCAATCTTTCCGACTGCTAAACCTACTACTAAATCTTTCATTGGAATACCTGCTAAAGATAATGCCAAAGATGCAGCATTTATGCTTGCAGTCCTTGTTCCAGCATCCGCATTTAATATTTCAACATATATATCTATAATACTTCCTGGGATTTCTTCTAATAATAATGCAGGTTCTAATGCTCTTTTAATTGCTTCAGATAATTCAATTTCTCTTCTACCTGGTGTAGGTTTTTTCCTTTCAGGTGTAGAAAATGTTAGCATATTATATCTAACCCTTAAGAATGCTTTATCATAATCTAAAGACATTTTTGAAGGTTTTGGTCCATATACAGCAGCCAATGCAACAGTATCACCAAAAGAAAATATTGCAGATCCTTTTGCATTATCTACTACATTTAGCTTTATATTTATTTTTCTTACTTCATTATATTCTCTACCATCAAATCTTTTTACCATTTTTATTTATTTTCCAAAATTTCTTTAACCTTTTCAGTTAATCCCCTTTTATAAGAATTGTTTATAACAAATCTAATAATATCTACTGCCTTCGACACATTATTTATATCGCCATTTAAATATACTCTACCATTTTTTCCAATTATTATATCTATCTTTAATTTTTCTTTAATTAAATTTAACATTGAGGAATTCTTTCCAATTAATCTCGGAATTCTTGCAGGATCTACTTTTAATATTAATCCATCATTTAATTTTTCTTTTTTCTTAATCTCTAAATCTATTAATTTATTTTTTGTTATTTTTATAATTTGGCATAATATATAATCACCATAAGTATATAAATCACTGGGATCCACTCCACTATCTTTTAAAGATAATTTTCCTACATATGGAGAATTTATATCAATTATCCATCCATTAGATAATACATCAATTACTTTTCCAATTACAATATCATTTACTTCTGGCATATAATATCCAAAAAGCCTTGTAGTTTTATCCTCGTTTACTAATAATATATATTTTGAATAATAATTATTCTCTCTTTCATATGAATTAATATCTTTTTTCTTTAAGTTATCTCCAGGTATTAATATCATCTTATAGATAATATATTATATCATTTTTAAACATACTCTCAAGCATATACTTTTCTTCATTTTTATGTTTTATTTTTTCTGCTTCATTTTCTAATATTGAAAATATGTCCTTTATTGTTGAATATAGATCATATCCATGATCATCAATTGAGAATTTACCATTATTATATATTAATTTTGCTTTAATTTGATAATATATTTTTTTATTTATCTTATCTTCATTTATTTTTTTAATATGCAATAGCAATCTAATATTTTCTCCCAAAATATTTCTATATTTTTTATAAAATTTCTCATATAATTTCTTTATATAATTTATATCTATTTCATCTAAAGATATCCCATGAACAACCAAATTATATTCCTTCTCCTTTTTATGTTGTAAATAATTTATTAATATATCCTTTGCTGTTATTATACCAATTATATTTCCTTTATCTAATATTGGCAATGAAAATACCCTATTTTCTATCATTAAATTAATTATTTTTTCTATATTATCATCTTTATTTGCAAATATTAATTTATTACTCATTATAGATTTTATCTTTATATCAAAATCCTTCTCATTTGGTGTTCTTATATTGTTACTATTATCAATTAACATATATTTTAGAATATCTGTTAAAGAGATTATTCCGGATACTTTATTATTTTTATCCAATACTATTAATCTTGATATACCTTTATCCTTCATTATACCAATTGCTTTCTTAATATTTTCATCTTCATATATAGTATAAGCCTCATTTATTATTTCATTTAAGTTCATTTTTCCTGAAATATCTTTATCATTTAATATTTCTTTTAATATATCATATATATTAACTATCTTTATTTGTCCATTTTCTCTTACAAAAGCTACTCTAGAATTAGAGTTAATTAATTTCTCTACTATATCAACTATATTATTTGTTTTTAATGGTTTTATTTTATTTATTATTTTTTCAATTTTTGTATCAGGTCTATATAAATATCTAATTGCTTTAGAATTTTCTAAAACTCCCAAAGGTTTTCCATTATCATCTGTTACAATTATATCTTCTCCCTTTTTTATATATTCAACTATATCCCCAATTTTTTTATCCTTAGATATAAATACTGCCATTAATCTATATAATAAAAAATTTTTAAATGATTATTTTTATTTTCTTGTATGTTCTGGTAATTCATATAGGGCTTCTGCAGGTGCTATGAAGTAGTATTTTCTTTTACGTTTTTTCTTTGGAGGCTCTTTTCTATATACCCAATATATAGCTGCAATTATAAGTCCAATTATTATAAGAAATGGAAGTAAACCAGTAGATATCAATGCAAGCAATATTTCTGCTATTATATTTTGAGCAGATGCTCCAAATCCATTAAAATCTACTGAAGATGCATATAGAAATGCAAATAGAACAGTAAGGGTTATAAATCCAACAATAACATTATGGGAAGTTTGTTTATATCTCTGAAATTCTTCGTCCCCCTTATAGGGTTCTGATATGCTAGCCATTAATGCAATTATCATTAAAATAAAAAATATGACAAGTACTTCAAAAAAGAAGAAAGATATAAAGTTTGAGGTAAATATAACATCAGATATATTATATAAATAATAAAATGCTATTACTATAGAAATTATTGCATATAATTTTTCTTTATTAGGATTATCTTTTCCAAATAAACCAATTTTTCTAAGAGATCCATATAATAAAGAAAATACTAGTAAAAATGGCGCTAAAATTGTAAATATACCATATTCAGAAAATAAAGTATAAATAAATGATGAGAGAGCCATTTTATCTGGATCTTAATAATATTGGGCCTTTGATTTTTTCTTCCCTTTCTTCTTCTTTATTTTCTCCGCCAACTAACCACGCTATTAGTAAGAATATTAATCCAAACATAATTAATAATACCAATATACCAGATTGCATAAGGTAGTTGAGTGTGTATAATAATAAAGATACTAATGGTGATGATGAAGATCCTGTTATACTTAAAGAATTTACAGCTAACCACAATATTATTCCTACAATAAGGAATGCAAAAAATGTTCTCAATCCTCCAGGTATCTTTTTATTTGTAAGTGCTAGTACAATAACTATTAAAGAAAATCCAATTATGGCTATAGTAGCTGGAGGTATAAAAGATAGTAACCATCTTATTAAATTTTGATTATATATTGATAAAAGGGCAAATGCAAGAGAAAATAATGCACTTAATTTTCTACCTACAGGATCATCGGGACTTGTTTTTAATAAATTAGATAATTCTAATAACATAAATACTAAAGAAAATATTAATAAAAATGGTAAAACAAAATCTAGAAATCCATATTGTTGGAATAATTGATAAAAGGTTGTTTGAACGGAATTTGTTTGTGATAATAATTGATTTAAGTCTATCATCTTGATTGTGAAGGTCCTGATCCTTGGCCTTTTGAAGGTTTTACAGCCCAATATACTATTCCAAACATTATTGCAAGAATTACTATTGTTTCTATAAATGGTTGTAATGAAGATAATACTGGAGATGTTATTGCAGAATTAACATAATTATATAAGCCAAGTATAAATATTACTATTAATGTAAATATAATTATTGCAGATGTTAATAATATCATTCTTGCTCTATTACCAATTTGTATTTCTCCACTCTTTTCTTCTTTCTGTAAAAAAGGAGAAATTGCCAATATAAGGAAAAATACTGTTAATAAAAATAATACTATATACGGAATTAATGTTCTTAATGATAATACAACATTTGCAGATCCAACTATAAAAAATCCAGTAGCTGCAGATACAATTGATACTAAACTCCTCGTAACCTTCCCCTTATCCCCTTCAGCAAAAGTATCTCCCAATATTTTATACTTACTTAATATACCGTACATCACAGCATAAACTAATAGAAATGGTAATATAACATTAAAGAATCCAAGGTTGTTCAATAATGTTATGAATATATCATAAAATGCCATATTTAAAAATAATATTTCATAATTTATTAATCTTTATCTAATATTTCTTGGTAATATATAGCATTTGTAGGACATGCCTTTGCAGCAATTTTTACATCCTCTATATCCTCTTCAGAAGAAATTGTGTTATTTTTTATTACTACCCTATTATTTTCAATTGAAAAAATATTTTTATTTATCAAATAGCATGCCAAACAATTTATACATTTACTATAATCAATATCTACTATATATTTCATTAATCATTCATTTCTTCTACCTTAACTGAATGTGTTGGACATGCAACTTCAGCATCTCTTGCTTTTTGTATTAGATTTTGATCTTCTATAATTTCAACCTTTGCTTTTGATTTTCCATCAGAATCAAATTCATATATTTCTGGTGCAATTGCAATACATGTTCCGCAACCAATGCAAGTGTTTTTATCAATCCATGTTTTTATTTTCATCTAAAATATATCGGCGTTATATTTTATAAATATTTAAAACATTAAATAGAGCGTGGAATTAAATGATATTTTTGTTAGAGTAACAGATATAACAGATTATATTTTTTGTCCAAGAAAAGTTTATCTGAAAAGAGTTTTAGGATATTCTGAAGAAGATACTGAACAAAAAATATTTGGGTCAATCGTTCATTCTTTATTTGATAAAGTAAATGAGAAAGAGAAAGAAATAATATTTAATATAAAAGAGTTTGTTGAATATGAAAAAATATTGAATTTATATAATAGTTTTTTAATAAAATTGTTGGAAGAATCTATAAAAGAATTTGAAGAACAAATAAAAAATTTAAATTTAGATAAAAATGATATAAAGATAAAGGCATATAGTTATGTAATAAAGGATATAGAAGATAGGGCAAAAAATGTATATAATTTTATGAAAGATAATGATTTATATGGGATAGAATTATGGGAATTCTTAGAACCAAAAATAAAGACAGAACTTGATGTTACATCTTTAAAATATAATATAGTTGGGAGGGTTGATAGGTTAGAAATATATAAAAAGTATATAATACCTTATGAAATAAAATCTGGATTTTTTAGAAGGGAGCATATTACACAATTATATTCATATTATTTATTATTAAAGGATGAATTTCCAAATTATGATATAAGGAAGGGTATATTGTTATATGCAAAGGATAATCATAAAATAGAAATAGAATTTAGAAATAATAATGAAATAAAGAAAATACTTGATATAAAAGATAAAATAATTGATATGATAGATAAAAAGGAGGATCCCGGAAAAAAATTTTCCGAAAAATGTAAAAAGTGTGCATTTTATAATATTTGTTGGAAAAATGGAAATAAAAATTGATACTAGAAAAAGTATATATGAAAATATAAATGAAATATATGAAAAAATAAAAGAATTAAAGAATAAAAAGCAAAAAATAGAGAATTTGATAAAAGAATTGGAAGAAAAATTAAATAATATTGAGGAAAAAATAATTATTGAAAAAAGGAAAGAAGAAATTAAGAGAAATAAAAAATGGTATGAGAAATTTAGATGGATGTTTACAACAAATAATTTTCTATTAATTGCTGGAAAAGATTCTATTACAAATGAAATTATTATAAATAAATATTTAGAAAAGAATGATTTAGTATTTCATGCAGATATTACAGGATCCCCCTTTGGTATATTAAAAAATGGAAAAAATGCGAGTGAAATAGATATATATGAGGCTGCAAAATTTGTTGGATCATATTCTAGAGCATGGAAAAATAAATTATCCTCTATAGATGTATATTATGTATATCCGGATCAGGTATCAAAAAAGGCACCTTCTGGAATGTATTTAAAAAAAGGATCTTTTATGATATATGGAGAGAAGAATTATATAAAAGTGAATTTAGAAATTGCATTGGCATTTGAAGATTATAATATTATTCCAGGAGTACCCGAAAGTATAAAAGATAAATATAAAAGATATGTTATATTAATTCCAGGAAATAAAAAACCAATAGATATTGCAAAACAGTTGGAAAATATTTTTAAAGTTGATTACAATATTATATTAGGATATCTTCCTGGTGATAGTGATATATTATCTACCAAGTAATAACTTTTATAAGTTTTTCTATCACAAATTAAATTATGGATAACAAAGTAGTAGTAACAATAAGAAGATTGTTTAGTTTTTTAATGGGGTTAGTATTATTAGGATTGGGAATATATTCACAACAATTATTAATAGAACCACAAACACAAACAATATTAGCAAATGCAGCAAACAATTTAACATTTATAATAAAGTTATATGGAGTAAATCAGGTACCTGAAGAGGCATATATGTACTTTAATATATATACACCAAATGGACAATTAGTATATCAATATTATGAACCCATATTAGTATGTACAGGATTAAACGTATATCAGGTATCAGTAAATCCTTTAGAATTAGAAAATTTAGTACAACCTTATAATAGTTTTACAGTAAAGGTAAATGTAACATTATTATATATGTCATGCCCACAAAATATAATTCCACTACCTTTACAACCTAGAGATCCACCATGTTTACAATATGTAGTATCAAATCAAACATATAATTTAACATTCGTACCATATAATTTAACATTATCATTAATAAAGTTACCAGAAGTAATCTCACAACAATATGCACAACAATATGGAATAGATGTACAGTCTGTAGTATACTTACAAAATGTTGAAACAAGTATACAGTCTTCTGCATTAACATTAACATTATATAATTCACAAGGAAATATTGTATATCAAACACAAGAAAATGTAAATTTACAACCTGGAGAGAATTTATTAACAGTAAATATACCAAACTATTATTTAGAAAATGTACAAGGACAAATGTATGTATTAGAACAATTGAATGTTGTACTATCCAATGGACAAGTATTAACACAACAAGCAGAACAGTCATTCTATATATCAAATAGTCAAAATGGAGAAAATATACAAGTAATTTCAATATCGCCAAACTTCAATTCATTAACTAATTTAATTAATTCAATATATAATGTAGAAGTATTAATGGAGAATCCAGGTTATCAAACAGTAAATGTAACAGTTCAAATGTTAGTATATGATCAATATGGAGATTTAATATACAATTTACAAGATTCGCAAACAATATCTCCAAATTCTCAAGGAGAAGTAACATTGCCATTAAATACAATAGGATTACAACCAGGATATTATACAATAATATTATATGTATATCAAAATGAAGTGGGAATATATCAATATAATTATACAATAACAATAAATGCACAAAAAATACAACCAGTAAATGTATTGAGTGTGTATATAAACACATTTAATGTAAAACCAGGACAATTTATAGAATTATATGTAAATCTAAAATCTAACTTACCAATGGATATACAAGTACAACCAATAGTAGAATCACAACAATTAAATATATTCCAACAATTATCAACAGTAACATTATCACCAAATCAAGTAACACAATTACCAGTAGTAATACATATTCCAGAGAATTTAATGGCAGGATATTATCCAGTACAGTTTGTATTTAATTATAACGGAATATCACAAACATATACATATAATTTATATGTAAATGGAACAGTAATAGTACCCAAAACAATAAGTGCATCTTTGGTTGGATATGTACCATTAAAATATGGACAAAATTCAACAATATATTTAGTAATAAGTTCAAATACAACACAGATATATAATTTATTAATACAGGCATATGCTTCCGGAGGAGAAGTATATCCAGAACAACAAGAAATACAAATAGGAGGTATATATAGTGAGCAAATACCATTAAATGTAACTGCAGAAAGTAATAATGTAACAGTATATGTAAATATAATAGATCAGCAAACAGGACAATTATTATATTCATTAAATGAAACATATTCAGTATCTCAAGTACCTTCGGTATCATTACCATCATCAGAATTAATATTCTGGATATTAGTAATATTAGCAATAATAATAATAGCTGCAGTACTAATAGAATCAAGAAGAGGAGGTAAAAAAGAAAAGGAAAAAGCTGAAGAATAATTTTTTATCTGTTAGCTTTAATTCATCATTTTTCAGCCTGGGACGGTTTCTTCATTTTGTACCCCCTACTAACTCAACCTTTTTCATCTATCTAAGGTTACCCTAGTAGGGGCTATATATATTTTAGAAAATTAATTATTATATCTTTATTTAAAACTTCTGGATGGAACAATGAAAAATATATATTTTTATATTTATACAATACAGGAATATTTTCTACCTTTCCAATTATATAAAATTTTTCATCAATCTTTGGAATTTTTGTTATTAAAAAATATGCTTCAAAATCTTTATCAATTATCTTATCTTTATTTATTACTTTTACATAATATTTTCCAATTAATTCTTTATCTTCAAAATCATAATTTAATAATTTTATTAATATTTGGCTTCCAGAACATATTGCAAGGGTTTTTATATTATTTTTAATTATAAATTCAAAATTTTTTATATAGTTTAAATAATCAAAATCCATTATTACAGTACCTGTTATTATTATTTTTTTAAAATATTCATTTATTTTATCTTTATATGAAAAAACCTTATAATTAATGTTTAATTCTTTTAAAATATTCATTATTGGATATAGAAATTCATATTTTGATAATTCTTCTTT
>WYEB01000330.1_pt1 | contig 17179 bp, 16 predicted proteins | sample 6343061 | NCBI WGS metagenome assembly WYEB01 (sample SAMN13812332, study PRJNA600296) | hot springs metagenome | biome: ENVO:00000051; feature: ENVO:00002007; isolation source: sediment sample from Evening Primrose shelf | place: USA: Yellowstone National Park, Evening Primrose Hot Spring ... | reverse complement strand
ATGTTTCCCTTTTTGTCTATTGCTCCGGTAAACAGTGCATCCTGTGGCAGATTTTCCACATAAAGGTTCAAAACCGTGGGCAGTTGAAAGCTTGTCCCAGCAAATTCCCCATCAAAAAATATCGCAAACCCAGTCTTAAGAAATTCTTTTATAGGATTAAGATGTCTTTTTATGTTCTTTAAGTTTGTGATAACTTCCTTAAGATTTTTAACCGCCACAGCTTTTATCCGCTCTCCCTCGCCATTACTCAACACCACAGGGAACTCAAATGTTATGTGTTTCTCTTTGAAAAACTCTACTGCGGTTTCTTCGGAAACCTTAAAGACTTTTCTAAAGGTTTGGACGGAGGGAAAAACCTCTTTGTCCTTTGAGTATTTAACAAGCTCATACTGATGGGAGGGTGGAAGCTCCCAAAAGTGGCTATAAAGCTCTTCTATATGGTCATCAAGTTTGCCACTTTCTAAGAGAGTTTTAAAGTGTGCCCGTTCAATCTCCCAAAACTTCCACATGTAAATGCTCCTCCAAGTATTCGTGGGATGGTAAGTCAGGAAGGTTTTCAAGGACAACCTTTGTGCTTGCAGTTCCCTCGTAAATAACATCTTCAAAAAACTTTATCCGCACTTTTTTACCTTCATACTCCTCCGGTAGGTATATTACAACCTTCCCTTCCTCTACTACGCCAAGCCAATTTTTGCCCTTTAGTGCCTTTGTCTGTGCTGCGCGTTGATAGGCTTGTAGTTGGGATGTGTATCTTTCTATGACAGAGGGTAAAAGCTGGATCACTAATCCCTTTGTTGCTTCTTCCTGTTTTTCCCTTTGAATATGCGTGTAGAATAGGGAACTTAGTGTTATGTCTTCGTACCTTTTCCAAACGAGTTTCAAAAACTCCCGTTTTGGTTTTATTGCAGACCACGTGGGTGATCTATCTACAGCCCTTAGTACTTTTTCTATAGTTTCTTGCCTAACCACTGCAATAGGATAGCTTTCCTGTTCTAATATCTCTTTTCTTAGATAGACCACAAAGGGCAAGGGTGCAAAAATTCTGTTCTTTATGTGCAACCTTAAAGAACATGTGGTAAGGCTAACCCACACAGTCAGAGGGACTGCATGAACAAGTCCCTCGTCTTCAATGTGATAAATAAGAACATACTCGTTAGGCATCCAAAAGAGTACTCTAACCTGACCTATCTCAACGGGTTGTCTTTTATCTTCCTTGACCTTTAACCTCTCCTCTCCTAAGCTCTCTTTGTACAATTTCAGAGACATTTTCAGTTCTTCAATATTCCTCATATTCAACCACCTCGTAGTTTATATATAACCCTGCCTTTGGCAAATTTCTGACAGGAACCTTTCAATAAAGTATTTCACCGCATCTGCCGAAGGCTCGTATGGCAAATGGTCCTTTAGCTTTCTTTTGAACCTTTCCCAACGCTTATACAGGTTTGCCTCCGAAATACCTTTGGGCTTGTTACAGTTTTTTTGAACTTCCTTACAAAGGTAATAGCAAACCACAGGATAGTCCTTTTCGTCCATTAGATCCAGCATAACCTCATAAAACTCTGGACCTTCCGCCTTTTCCTCTACCCTATCCTCGTAGGCAAAAATTTTAGTTTCTTCTATATCTCTTTCGTCCTGTTCTGTTTTGGGCTTTGCCACCTCGTAAGGGATTTCCTCCGATGGTCTGATTTTGCTATAAAACTCCTCCACGCAAGACCTAACTATGCTTAAAAAGTACCGCCAGCTTATAAAGCTTTTTTCTTCTATGAGGCTTTTCTGAAGGATCATCGTTTTTCTTAGCTCCGCAAGAACATCCTCTAAGTAGTCATCTCCCCAATTTCTTCTAAAGATTTCATCCTTTCCCCTTTGTCTTATAAGCTTTGCGGTGGAGTTCTTTATGAACTCCCTTTCCTGCGGAGTTTCTCGTCCCTCCGCAAATCTAATTAAAAGCTCTCTGTAGTCCATCGTCTCTTACCTCTATAACATTGAACTTATCTATATGCTCCAAATCTTTACAAAAACCGCAGAAGATATAGTCTTTGATAAGATCCTTGGGAAGTCTATATAGGTAAAACCCCCTGTTTTTTCTATCGTAAAAGGTGTAGGATATGCCTTGTAAGTTACTGCATTCCTTTTTCTTGTTGCAAAGGGATAGGTTTACCCTCATAACATCACCGTGGTTTTCTCTTGTTAGAAAACATACAAAAAGCCATTTACTGTAGAAATAGCCAACAAAAGGTCTGCGCTCTCTTTTGTGGGTGCCAAGGTCTGTTTTTAACAGTTCTTCAAGAACCCTGAGATTATCTTTGTCAAATATTCCCAAGAACTTCTTACCCTCCAACTCTTTTCTTTGTCTGACTAATTCCTGAAGCTGTTGGAAAAAACTGTTAGAAAACTCCACCTCCATTGCTTAAATTATAGCATGGACTTTTAAATCTTTTCACTAATAACCTCTTTTATTCTCAACTTGTCAAGGTGTTCTAGACCCTCACAATAACCACAAAATACGTAATCTTTTACGAGGTTTTTGGGCAATTTGTAAAAGTAAATCCCCTGATGTTTTGAGTCGTAAAAGAGATAAGACTCTGGTGCAAACCTGTATCTTGGACATCCTTTTTTCTTACACAGACTAATATCCACTCTATAGACCCTTCCCTTCTTTTGAGAAGTTAGAAATAGCACAAAAAGCCAATTACCCGACGTGTAGCCTATGAATGGTCTTGTATTTCTTTTGTAAGCACCAAGGTCCATGCCTATGAACTCCTCCAAAAACTTTAACCGCTTTTGCCTGAAATACCCCAAAAACTTCTTGCCCTCTACTTTCTTGCCAAGAAAAATCTCCCTGATATGTTCAAAAAGACTCTTTAAAAACCCCATTTTCTAACCCTCTTTTAGATACTTTATAACACTATCTCAGGTAGGGGCTAAGGTAAAGGTATACCTCCGAACCACCTCTGTCGTGTATGTATAAACACCTACTGTTATTTTGCTTTGCCTTGTTTTCTACATAGGAAACCTTATCTTGCGGAGTTTCATAAACTATAGTGCAAACCCTTTCAGGGTCAAGTCCCGTGTAGTTGGCGTAGTGAAAGTTCTCAAACTCTTTCAACGGACTTTCAAAAACTACGATCTTATCTGCTATGGCAAAAAAGCTCGCATCTATGTTAGTTCCGGGATTTAAAATTATCAGCTTATTCCTACTCCTTGCGTGTTGGAAAACTTCTCTATAATAATAATAATTTTCTATGACCTCATCAATAAAAAAGCCATCAATTCTATCCGGTCCATAAAAATTTAACCACTTATCCATATCGTTTTTAACATCTTCTAAGCTTCTGCTTCCGTGAGATGTCAAAACATAGCCAATTACTTTAAAGCCTCTTGACTTTAGTGTGGTTATAGCATTTAGAAAGTTTGGATCGGTATATACACCCGGACCATTACTTGCATTAACTATTACAAAAACATCATTTACTGTTGTTAGATTGTATAGCCTTTGCCACTCTTGCTCATACCTTCCCACCGGATAAGAGTAAAGGGGAATGATGTATGCGTAGTTGTCTTTTGAAGATTGCACACTGGAGTTATTTCCAGATGAACCGCAACCAAACAGCGTAGCTAAAAATAAACTTAAAAAAAAAGCGTAAATCTTTTTGGCAGCCTCCCCATGTTTTCTATTATACCACGCACTAAAAAACTTGCACTTTAGTTTGTTAAGCATATAATTATATTAGCATATCCCTATTAAGGAGGTTCTGCTATGACTATGGATAGAGCTCTTAGGCTTACATCTGGTGTGTTTCTACTTCTGGTACTTCTAATTGGTATACTCCCCTCCAATGCTCACTTGTTTTCGAAGCTCTTTTTGCTGTTTATGTCCTTGAACCAAATACAGTCTGCCTTTACCAACTGGTGCCCTGTTATGGTCCTTTACAGAAAGCTGGGAATAAAGGAGTGTGCGTAAAGTTCATCAAACCTAAAGCAAGGATGTAAGGCTATTTTTTGTGTAAAAAATACAGGGCTACAAGCCCATAAAGGGCGGAGGAGAGAAGCAAAAAGCTATGAAAGACAAAAGCCACCTTCATACCCTCCTTTAGGGATTCTCCAAAGAACTTCTGAGGTAAAGAAAAGCTCAGCTCGTAGGTACCAAGACCTCCAAAGCTGTGGATGGGTAGAACTGAGCTTAGCTCTCCTCCCAAAAAGCCCAAAAAGAGTTCCACTGAGGGAGCCAAGCCAAGAAGCAAAATTAAGCTTAAGAACTTCATAAGACTTGAGATCACAGAAAGGGAAGACGCAAAGGTGGATGTTAAAAGGTCGCCCTTAAAGTTTTTGAACTTAGACACTGGAATGTGAATAAAAAGAGAGATAAAAAATAAAAAAAAGGATAGTATGTAAAACCTGAAATCTCCTTTATGAAGGGCATAAAAAAAGGTTAAAAGCACAAAGAGTGCAATAAGGTCCAAAATCCTACCCCACAGAAAAATCCCCACAGATTTTTGAAGGCTCACACCCAAGCGCTTTGAGTAGTAAAACCAGCTTAACTCTCCCGTCCTTGCAGGCAATAGGTTGTTTAAAAATACATTTGCACTGTTTATTAAAAAGCACTGGAAGAAAGAAAGCTCCTTAAGAAGGAGCCTCCACCTCAGGCTCCTGCTAAGATGGCTCAACCCGTAAAAAACGCTCGCCAAAAGGAAGTCCTTTAAGGAAACCTCCGCAAAGAGGGAGAAAATTTCCTTGGGTGGAAGAAAGTAAAAAAGGAGGGAAAGGAAGATTAAAGTTAAAAGAAGAGGAAGTGATCTTTTCAATCCTGTGGTACGTCGTGGATCACGATCCTTTTGCCTGCCATACGAGACAAAATCTCTATGGCAACCTCTACACCAGAACCCGCGCAGGAGGTAAAGTGGGAGCTAAGACCTGCCAACGTGCCCACCACAAAGAGGTTTGGCATCACCTCAAAATCTATATGCTTTATCATAACCCTTCCCGGTTTTGGAGATTTGGGATTTTCTACCACTTCAAGCTCCAGGCCCTTTATGGAAAATTCCTTAAAGCCTCCAGCCAAGACCACATACTTGGCACTGTACTCTTTACCCGCTTCTGTATATACCTTGTAAACTTCTCCATCTTTTTTTATTTCAACTACTTTTTCCTCGGAGAACTCCACACCACCCCAATCTTTTATCTGTTCCTTTATAACCTCCAAAAGTTGAGTACCAGTCATTGGCTGGACGCCCGGTACATTCTTTAGATATGCCTTGTGCAGGTCCGATTCGCCCGTGTCAAATACCAGATAAGTTCTACCTTCTGCCCAGTTCCAGCCCCTTCCCCTTGAAGAGGCTAGGGTAAGGGCACAGGCTAAACCACTTGCTCCGCCACCTACAATGATCACATCATACATGTTGTTCCTCCACCTAAAATGATCACGTCATAGATGGCTAATATTATACTTTAACAAAGACAAAGTTCCCATCGGAATAATCCACGCGCACCCTATCTCCTTCTTTGATCTCTCCTCTTATGATCTTGTCCGCCAACGGGTTTTCCAAGTATCTTTGAATAGTCCTTTTGAGAGGTCTTGCACCGTATGCAGGTTCGTAGCCAAGCTTCACAAGTTGCTCTTTGGCTTGCTCTGTGAGCTCAAGGTGTATGTTTTTATCTGCAAGGCGTTTATTGACGCTCTGGATCAAAAGATCCACGATCTGAAGCAGTTCCTTCATGGTTAGAGGTTTAAAGACGATAACCTCGTCTATTCTGTTGAGAAATTCTGGTCTGAAGTGGTATTTTAACTCCTCAAGGACCTTTTCCTTTGCCTTTTCAAACTCCCTCTCTATAGCCTTTTCGTCTCCATCAAAGGGTATGCTGAGCAAATACTGGGAGCCTATGTTGGAGGTCATAATTATCACCGTGTTTCTAAAATCTACCGTTCTACCGTGAGAGTCCGTTAACCTTCCGTCGTCTAAAACCTGCAGGAACAAGTCAAAAACCCTTGGGTGTGCTTTTTCCACCTCATCCAAGAGGATCACCGAGTAGGGCTTCCTTCTCACCGCTTCTGTAAGCTTTCCACCCTCTTCGTAGCCCACATATCCGGGAGGAGCGCCTATGAGCTTGGCTACACTGTGTTCCTCTTTGAACTCGGACATGTCAAGCCTTATCAGGGCATCCTCCTCGCCAAAGAGAAGCTCTGCCAGGGCTTTGGAAAGCTCTGTTTTACCCACTCCTGTTGGTCCCAAAAAGAGAAAGCTGGCGATGGGTCTCTTGGGATCTTTCAGACCTGCCCTTGCCCTTCTTATAGCTTCCGCCACAGCCTTTACTGCATGCTCCTGGTCTATAACTCTCTTGTGAAGCTCCTCTTCCAACTTCAAAAGCTTTTCCATCTCTTCTTCCCTTAGCTTGGAAAGGGGTATGCCTGTCCATTCGGAAACCACTTGAGCAACGTCTTCTTCGGTGACCACCAACTCTTGGCTCTTTTTAGCTTCTAACTCTTTAAGCTCTTTCTCAAGCTTTATTTTTTCAATCTTCAGGTTTGCCTCCCTCTCGTAATCTCCCCTTTCAGAAGCCCTTATGATTTCCCTGTCTAACTCTTCCATACGCCTTTTGATTTCTTGAATCTTCACATCGGTGGAACCTATCCTCGCTAAAAGTTCTTGCTTTTCCTTCTCAAGTTGAGCCTTTTTTATTTTGAGCTGGGCTTCCTTTTCATAGTTGCCCTCAAGGAAGGCTTTTTGAATTTCTTCATCCAAAGCTTTTATTTTTCTTTCCAGCTCTTGGACCTCCGGCGGGACAGAAACCACTGAGAGCTTTTTCCTTGCACAGGCTTGGTCCAAGGCATCTATTGCCTTGTCGGGAAGCTTTCTGAAGGTTACGAACCTCTTGGTTAGCTTTACTGCAGATTCTATGGCGGGGTCGGAGATTTTAACCTTGTGATGGTTTTCAAGCCTTGGGCGTAGTCCCTTTAGGATTTCTATTGTTTCCTCCTCGCTGGGTTCATCCACGTATATGGGCTGGAACCTTCTTTCTAAGGCTGGGTCTTTTTCTATATGCTTTCTGTATTCATCTACCGTGGTGGCACCTATGAGCCTTATCTCCCCTCTTGCTAGGGCGGGCTTTAGCATGTTGCCCGCGTCCAAGGAGCCCTCAGCCTTTCCTGCACCCACCACAGTATGAATTTCGTCTATGAAAAGGATTATGTTAGACTTTTGCTTTACCTCCTCTAAAAGGGCTTTTAGCCTCTCCTCAAACTCACCCCTGTATTTGGAACCCGCCACCAAGGAACCCATGTCTATGGCTATGATCTCTTTGTCTTGCAACTCCGCAGGCACTTCCTTGTTGACGATCCTTTGGGCTAAACCTTCCACTATGGCGGTTTTACCAACGCCTGGGTCTCCCACAAGCACTGGGTTGTTTTTGGATTTTCTGAGAAGAACCTCTATAACCTGATTGATTTCCCTTTCCCTGCCTATGACGGGGTCCAGTTTCCCCTCTCTGGCAAGCTGGGTAAGGTTGGTGCCAAACCTCTCCAGAGGAGACTTTTCTTCTTCCTTTAGCTCTTGGCATACATCCTTCATCTTTTCACCTCCTATTGTTTCCTTTAATAGTTTATTACCTATCGACTCCTCCACCTCCAACAGGGCTCCCGCTATATGGTATGGTTCCACCTGCGGTGAACCCTCTGCCACCGCTTTGTCTTGAGCCCTTTCCATAACCTTTATTAAGTTTTGGGAATAATCAAAGGTGGGACTCTTACCAAAAACCTTCTTTGCTACCAAATCTATGAACCTTTCAGGAGATAGTCCGATGTCCTTCAGCTGTTCCAAAACAGGAGAGTTTTCCAAGGCTTTTCGGACAAGCCCATCTATGGAGAGCTTGTTTTCAAGAAAAGCCCGCACTTCCTCCCGTTTGAAAACTTCCGACAGACTCCTTTCTACCCCCTCCAATTGGCTCCTGTATTGGGCTTCCAGGCGTTCAAGTCTTGCATATTCTATTTCAAGCTCCCTCAGGGTCCAGTAATCTCCATACCTTTTTGCCCTCTCTATTTCCCTTTTGAGCTCTTCCTTTGCCCTTTTTATTTTGTCAAGTTCTATCTGTACCTGTCCTATGTCGGATTTTACCTGCATTATCTTGCTTCTTAGGTCTATTAGATGCTTAGCCTCTTGGTCTGCCACCTTTTCAAGCTGAGCCTTCACCCTTTGTAAATAATCTCCCACCCTCCTTAAAAACTCTTTCGGTTCTATACCTCTTTTTTCCAAATACTTTCTCAGGGCAGACTTTTCATCGGAGAGCATAACAAAAAGCAGGTGGTCTGTGTCAACCTTGGTATCCCCCTGAGCCTTTGCCAGCTCCTTTGCCCTATTCAAATACTCCAAAGCTTTGGCAGACAGCATGTTTTCACTAAACATCCTGCACCTCCAAAATTAATATGAATGTTAATAATAATCTTTAGTAAAATCTTGTCAAGTTTTTAGCGAGGCTGTTCCCTGGAACTTCTGGGTGCTTGCAGTTTCCTTACTTTTGTTATTTCTGTCTGGTATCTTGCACTATAGCTATGCTAAGGGCTATGGTAGATTTTTAGAACAGTCTCCTCAAGAAATTGACATCCTAAGTTTTCTATCCAATATGTACCTAGCCCTTGAGCGTATTATGGGATAGGTGTGGTTAGAAAGTTTTCTGAGAAGTTCTATAGCTTCCGGATGAGACATCTTACCAAGGGCGTCAACTATTGCCATCAAAACTATGGGGTTAGACTCTTTATTTATCATATATTCAAGCTGTGGTAAGGCAAGCTTAAGGTCCTTCATGCCGACCGTGTGTATAACATTAGTTCTCATTTCCACCACTGGATGCTCAAGACCCATAAGGATCTTGTACTCGTATGGCATATTGTGGAAGTCTGTAAGGTCGTATCCACAATTAGGGCATACCTTATCCTTTTCCGATATAACACTCCAACAGGCTGGGCAGAAGTAGATAATGGTAGATCCAGGGTCGGACTTTAATACTTTGAGCTTACTTCCTTCTTCTATGTAATCGTAAGGATTTAGTATATCAAACTGTTTTACCTGACTTACCAAATAAACCTCAAAAACATCCGCCTCCTCATCGAAAGAGGCTTGATATATTACATATCCATTCATGAATACGCGGTAGCCGTAATCTTGCATGGACACGCTTACCAAAAGTATTGGAAGTTCCACATGACTCTTGGACAGTTCCTGGCAGAAATATTGCGCATCTTCCAGATGCCACGAGACAGATACCACCTTAGGCTCAGAAAGCAGAAGGCTTAGCACTGTGTCCTCCAATTGATAAACATTCATCAAACACACATTTTCAGAGAGGCTGTTAATTATCTGCTTGAGTGCTTCTTCACCTTTCAACTGCCTAAATCTTGCGTCTACGATCAGTCCGTTCTGTAAGAATATATGTCCCTTTTCTCTTTTAACTCTATCTTCTACCTCCAAAAAACCTGTTGTAGCAAAATGTTCTAACTTGTTGAAAAACTCTTTTATGTTAAAACTGATGCTCTCTAAGTTCACCCATACTGGTTCTGCCTTACATAGAGGTATTTCTGGAGGTATAGGCAGTTGAAAGTTGCGTATAATGAAGTTCCTTGTGGATTTATAGAAACTGAGCATTTCAAAATACTCGGGAGTGTTTCCCCACAGGGCACCATCTATCATTGGTAGGAAGTGCGTTTGCTCTAAAGATTGAAACACATAAAAGCCTGTTTGAAGAGAGGAACTGTGTATCTCAAGTATCCAGCTTAAATTTACCGCTTCTCTGTATGTTGGACCAAAGGCGGGTTTAGCTTTTTTAAGAAGATCTAACAACCCTTTCTTCATCGGTCAAAGCTATCTTTATAGCCTCTTTTAAAGTTTCCACCACACCAATACCATCCTTTGCAACTGCAGGAATTACTGGTATGCCGTTAAAGGTCTCTTTTATAACTTCCAATGGAATTGCGTTGGGTATATCCCTTTTGTTTGCTTGCACCACTACTTTGTTCTTGCTTACAATACCTTCCATTTCGTGGAAACTTTCCATGTTTTCCTGTATGCTTCTGGATGAGTCAAAGACAAACACAACAGCGGATGTATTTCCAAAGAGCCAAGGTCTAAGTATCTTAAATCTCTGTTGTCCGGGCGTGCTGAATAGAGAAATTGTAACATATAAACCTTGAACACGAGTTTGGAACTTAAGCATGAGCATATCAAGGTAGACAGTCCGCCCTTCGTTAGTTTGCTGGTGGATTCTGTCGTAAGCTTTATCTGTGTAAATTTCTTTAAGCTTTTCCAAGTTTGTAGTTTTACCAGCCATGCCAAGACCGTGGTAAACTATCCGTAGCTCCCTCATAATGCTATATCCTCAAACTTTATGACGCGTTTCTCAGATTGTCTGTTTCGGGCTAATTCTAATATGGGATTGATTTCGTTCATGAGTCTCTCAGTGAAAAGCTTCACACTACCCACGGGTATTTTGTTAGAAAAAGACACAAACAGAATAAAGGAGTTCTCTGATTTAATCATGTAAACGCTCTTGGACTTTCCTGACACATAAAGAACCTTTCCCCTGTCAACGAAGTTTTCTAAGTATTCTAGTGCCCCGTTTACTGCCGCAGAGATGACCGCAGTCCTGTGAGAAATAGGCTTTAAGCTCTCAAATCTGGGTGCAAAAGTTATTAGCCTTCCACCCTCATCACATAAAACACACATATCAACACCCACATTATTCACAAAGTTTTCTAACTTCAAAGAGAGCTTTTCCAGCTCTTCGTCTAAAAATGTGTAGGAGACCATGTCCATGATTAGTACCTCCTCGGTATCAATTCTAATGGAGTATTGTTAAGTTTTGGTTAAGAGGGGATCAACTATTACCCCTTGACTGCCTCAAAGATTTTTGGTATAATAAAAATATCAGTTGTGCCCCCGTCGTCTAGCCAGGTCCAGGACACCGCCCTTTCAAGGCGGAGAACGCGGGTTCAAATCCCGCCGGGGGTGCTTAAAAAACACCATGGGTAAAGAAAAGCTCCTCTCCGAAGAATACAAAGCAGAAGATATAAAAGCAGTAACCGGTTTAGAGCACGTCAGAATAAGACCCTCTATGTACATAGGGGATGTGGGAGAGAGGGGTTTGCACCACCTCATTTGGGAGATCCTGGACAACGCAGTAGATGAGCATATGGCTGGCTATGCGGACAGGATCTCCATCATTATCCACGAGGACAACTCCGTAACTGTAGAGGACAACGGAAGGGGCATACCGGTAGATATCCATCCTGAGATGGGTATTCCTGCGGTGCAGATGGTCTTTACCATACTGGGTGCGGGTGGGAAATTTGACAAGAAGGCATACAAATACTCTGGGGGACTTCACGGAGTGGGCGCATCTGTGGTCAATGCCCTCTCCGAGTGGCTGGTGGTGGAGGTTTACAGAGACGGAAAGATCTACAAGCAAGAGTATATAAGGGGTGTGCCAGTCACTGAAGTGCAGGTGGTTGGTTCCACCACAAAGAGGGGAACCAAGATAACCTTTAAGCCAGATCCAGAAATTTTTGAGACCACCAAAATCAAATTTGATATAGTAGAAAAACGCGTAAGGGAGCTCGCTTATTTAAACCCAGAGTGTAAGTTCTTTTTAAAGGACGAAAGGTCTGGCAGGGAGGTCTTTTACCACTTTACCAAGGGCATAGAGGAGCTGGTTTCTTATTTAGCTCAAGGAAAGGAACGCCTCTTTGAAAAGGTTATAAGAATAAAGGGAGAGCAAGAAGGAGTTTTGGTGGATATAGCCTTTACTTACACAAGGGATTACAAAGAGATCACAGAGAGTTTTGTAAACAACATAAAGACTGTGGATGGGGGCACCCACGTAACGGGTTTTAGGTCTGGGCTTACCAAGGCAGTTATGAGGGCTCTGCCCAGCCTAAAAATTCAAAAGGAGTTAAAAGAAACCATTACGGGGGATGACCTGAGGGAAGGTTTGGTAGCGGTCATCTCTTGCAAGGTGCCAGAACCTCAGTTTGAGGGACAAACTAAAACAAAACTGGGAAATCAAAACGTAAAGAATATAACAGAATCCATAGTTTATGAACAGCTTTCTGATTTCTTTGAAGACAACAGGGATATCCTCCGGCTAATAGTGGAAAAGGCTATTGAAGCGGCACTGGCGAGGGAGGCGGCAAAGAAGGCAAAGGAACTGGTCAGGAGAAAATCTCCCCTGGAGGATACCACACTACCCGGTAAGTTGGCGGACTGCTCTGAAAAGGATCCGAAAAAATGCGAGCTCTTTATAGTAGAGGGAGAATCTGCGGGAGGTTCTGCAAAACAGGGAAGGGACAGGAGGTTTCAGGCGATCCTTCCTTTAAGGGGTAAAATCCTCAACGTGGAAAAGGCAAGGCTTGATAAGATTCTCTCCAACGAGGAGATAAAGGCAATAGTCAGCTCCCTGGGTACAGGCATAGGGGAAGATATGGACCTTTCCAAACTCAGGTATCACAAGATAATACTCATGACGGACGCAGACGTGGACGGTTCTCACATTAGAACCCTGCTTTTGACGTTCTTTTACAGATATTTGCCAAAAATAATAGAAGCGGGTCATCTTTACATAGCCCAGCCCCCCCTCTACAGGGTAAAAAAGGGGAAAATGACCGCCTATCTCAAGGATGACAGAGAGTTGGAAAACTTTTTGATGGAACATATAAAGAGGGATGTCCTTCTGAGGGATGCGGAAGGAAAGGAGTATAGAGGAGAAAAGCTCTTGGAGCTTTTGAAAACTCTAAAGGAAACGGAGGAGGGGTACAGACTCTTAGTAAAGAAGAAGGGAGAGGAGATTCTGGAAGGTTTGCTAAAGGTTAAACTCAGAGAAGAAGACCTGAGGGATCCAAGTCTGCTGGAGAAAAAGGTGCAGATGTTGAAAGAACACCTCAAAAATTATGAAGTATCCACAAGGTTTAACGAGGCTGAATCTGCCTATGAACTGGTGTTCGTTGATAAAGCCATAGGTAAAAGGGTTATAGTGGATGCGGACCTATTCTCTTCTCTTACATACAAACATCTGTTGGAAGGCATTCCAATAAAGGCACCCGTGGAGGTGACCTTTGATAAGAGGAGCAAGATCATAGACAACCTTCATTCTCTCTTTGATGGAGTTATGGAGCTTGTAAAGGGTAGCTTTGAAATTCAAAGATACAAGGGTTTGGGTGAGATGAACCCGGAACAGCTTTGGGAGACCACCATGAACCCTGCCACCCGGAGGCTCTTGAAGGTTTCTATAGAGGATGCGATAGAGGCGGACAGGATCTTTAACATACTCATGGGAGAGGAAGTGGAGCCAAGGAGGGAGTTCATAATCGCTTACGCCAGGGAGGTCAAAAACTTAGATGTTTAACCGAATATTAGTGGGATTGGATGGCTCTCCCACCAGTTGGGGTGCGGTACATTATGCCTTTGAGTTTGGGAAAAGGTTGGATGTGCCGGTGGTAGGCATTCATGTAATAGATGAAAGGATCTTGGAGGAGGGCTTTTTGGAAGATATAGCGGGGGTTTTGGGCTTTAACTATTACGCGGGCATATCGGAAAAGCTTAAAAGGTTCTTTGAAGGTCAGGCAAGCGTTCTTTTGGACGAGTTTTTAGCCTTGGGTAGGAGCAAAGGTGTAAAGGTTTCCTCCTATCAGAGCACTGGCAAGCCCTACCATGTGATCTTAGCCCAAGCGGACCCGGAGGACCTTATCATGCTGGGGAAAAAATCTCACAAGCCGGTGTCTGGTTTTCTTTTAGGTTCAACCACCGAAATCGTAGCCCGAAGGTCTCCGTGTCCCGTCTTTGTGGCGGTGGAACAGAAAAAAGACATAAAGAAAATCTGTGTGGCATACGATGGCAGTGAGCCCTCCAAAAGAGCACTTCAAATGGGCAAGTTAATAGGAAAGCTCTTTGATGGAGAAGTGTATGCGGTCCATGTGGGAGAAGGTGATCTCTCCGCAGAGGTGGGAGAGGGTGTGCGTTATGTTAGGCTCTCTGGCATTCCGGAGGAAAAACTGGTAGAATATTCTAAGGATATGGACCTGATGCTATTAGGAGCTTTCTCCAAGGGGAGGATAAAAGAGCTCTTCTTGGGAAGTGTAACAACCTTTGTTATGCACCATACTAACATACCTCTACTTTTGGTGAAGTGAGATGGGAAAGCTTTATGTGGTAGGAACACCTATAGGAAACCTCAAGGATATAACCTTTAGGGCTATAGAGGTCCTTCAATCTGTCAATTTTATAGCCTGTGAGGACACTCGCAGAACCTCTATTCTTCTCAATCACTACAAGATAGAGGGTAAAAAGCTCCTCTCTTATTATGAACCGAAGGAAAGCGTACAGGTGCCAAAAATCATCAAACTCCTTGAGAAGGAAGATGTTGCCTTGGTGACAGATGCGGGCATGCCTTCTATCTCGGACCCAGGATACAAGCTCATAAGGGCGTGCATTGAAAAGGGTATAACGGTGGAAGTGATCCCGGGTCCCAGCGCGGTTATAACCGCCTTAGTGGGCTCCGGATTACCCACAGACCGCTTTACCTTTGTAGGCTTTTTGCCAAAGAAGGGCTTGAATAGTTTCTTGGAGGAACTAAAGGCATACAAAGACAGCACTATAATAGCCTTTGAATCTCCCAACAGGGTGCTAAAGTCCTTGGAAGCCATAAAAGAAGTGTACGGAGATAACACCACCGTATGCATAGCGAGGGAGCTAACCAAATTGCACGAGGAGTACATAAGGGGTAGGGTGGTGGAAGTTTTGGAGGAGCTGAATAAAAGAGGAGAGATAAAGGGAGAGATCGTTATTCTGTGGCGTATGGTTGAAGATTGAGCAGTTCAAAGATTTTTTTGTTCTTTATTGAATGTCTTCTTTCCCAAACTTTGTTTTGCACCTCCCACAGGTCTATCATCAGCTCAAACCTTCCCACTTTAGTGTTGTAGTCTTTTATCAACTCCACAATCTCTAAAAGTTCCTCTTCCTTTCCCTCTTCCAGCTTGCTAAGGCAGAGCTCTACAAAGTGTTTAGACAAGCGGTGTGCTTTTAGGTCTAAGCCAAGCTGTTGTGCCCTGTTAAAAAGTTCCTTAATAGCCTTTACATCTTTGTCCTTTGCCAAGAGTTCTTTTAACTTTAACCTCAGGAGGAGCTCCGTGTGGTCTTTCACATCCTCCAAAAACCCAAAGTTTCTGGATTTGGAATAGGAAGCTACTTCCTCCAAGAGGTACATGTAATCGGATAAAAAGCTGAGGTAGCCTTCTTCAAAGGATTCCATCCAGCTTTTCAGTATTCTTCCCAAGAACCTATCCGGCACCTCCTCAAGGTTCAGCTCCTCCCATTCAATTTCAAAGGAAAGGGCTTCCTCCGTCTCTGGGTCCTTCAGCTTCACATAAAAGCCCTCTTCTTTTTCTTGAACTTCGTATTCCCACCGCCCAAGGGTTTTTTCCTCCGAAAGATGTAAAAACACAGCGGTTTTAGCTATAGTTTTGGGCTCATAAACCTGAGGTTTGACCAGTTTTTGCCAAACGCCAAGCCCATTCCCGTAAGCTAAAACATTGCTTGGTGCCTGCTGTAGGTATTCCATTAGTACCTTTTCACCATCTTCAAGTTCCAACAGGCCTATTGCCCTTTTGGCAAACAGGAGATTTTTAACCGTTTCTATGCCGGATATGTCCGCAAAAAACCAACCGTCAGAGGAAAAGGCAAAGTGCATGTATTTGATGGCAGAAAGGGATTTGAAAACTTCAACGATCTCATTTACGGACAGACGCCTTTTGGCATGTTTTCTTAGAAAGTCCTCCTTTGCGGACTGCGAATAGTTCTCCAATATAACATCTACATAATCCAAGAGGGCAAGTTTTGGTTCCCTTAGGTATTTCTCAAGGGTTGAATAGGCCTTTTCTTTTACCATAGTCCGCAGGTTCTCTAAGCCTTCCCTGAGGGGTGTCCTCCACTTTTGATGCCAGCCCGGAAGCCCTCCCGCCGAACAGCCACAGTTAGACCTCCACCTTTCAATGCCATGCACACAGCTCCAAGAGGTATAGGGTACAAGTTCTCCCCTTTGGTTTGGCTTTTGGGCTCTGTAGTAATCCTCCAAGGTGGTAAAGTCGTCGGGATATTTTTTGAAAAGGTAGGCAAGGGCAAGCTCGCCAAACTTTTTGTGATGCCCAAAGGTCTCTCCGTCGGTGGCAATAACCACAGGTGGTTCTTTGTTTTTCATAAGTTGATGCAGTTTTTCCGCAAACACCAAAAGCTCTCCAAAGGACACACCATGGGAAAGCTCTCCATCATAGACGAAAACTGCCAAGTCTTCCACCCAAAGGTATTTGGCGTTGCCCTTGACCTGATGGGGTGCAAGGATGATAAATTCTATACCGTGTTTTTTCAAAAGCCTTAAGGTTTCCTCATCCACCGCCAACTCAGGAAGCCAAAATCCCAAAGGCTTTCTGCCAAAGAATTTTTCGTAAGCCCTTATACCCCAAACTATTTGAACTTCTTTGTCCTCCAAAGGGTCCAGTGGAAGGATGGTATGGTTAAAGGTGCTTGCCAGGGCGTGTTCTCTTCCTTCCTTTACCCTTTCCAAAAGCTCGGGATGCTTTTTTTCCAACCAATGGGTTAAGGTCCATCCCATGTTAAAGCTGAGATGCTTGTAGCCGTTGATGATGTCTTTGGTTATGCCATCTTCTCTGTAGTGGGCGTAGGCTACGGGTAAATAGCATTCTCTGTATATTCTCTCGTTCCAGTCTTCAAAGGGATGGGCACCCTCTTCCAAGGGGATCTCTCCTAAGCAGGGGTTTTCCCTAAAGGGTTGATAAAAGTGGCCGTGTATGATTAGATTTTTCATCTTTCTACAAAAATACCCATCCTTTCAAACTTCTTTATGCGTTCATTTACAAGCTCTTGGGAGTTCATAGTCAGCAGAGGTTTAAGGTGTTTTTTTATGCATCGTTTTAAAACCCTTGCAGTCCGGACGGGGTCCCAGTGGGCGGAGCCAAGGGGCTCGGGAACGATGGCGTCTATGACTTTTAGCTCCAGTAGGTCTTTGGCGGTCAGCTTTAGAGCCCTTGATGCATCCTTTACCTTTGACTGGTCTTTCCACAGGATCGCCGCACAGCCCTCGGGGGATATAACCGAGTATATGGAATTTTGAAGCATCAGAACCACGTTTGCCA